>JADMIO010828164.1_pt1 | contig 100256 bp, 21 predicted proteins | sample 8958161 | NCBI WGS metagenome assembly JADMIO01 (sample SAMN16585339, study PRJNA669376) | soil metagenome | isolation source: Crop rotation soil | place: USA: Cullars Rotation, Alabama | collected 2011 | reverse complement strand
GCAGTAACTGTTCTTGCGTAAGCAGTACCGCGACCTGCGCGTCCTCGATCATGAACGTGAGCCGCTCCGCTGGGTAAGTGGGATCTAAGGGCACATAGGCGCCACCGGCTTTCAGGATGCCGAGCAGTCCCACCACCATCTCCACGGAGCGTTCCACGCAGAGACCTACCAGCACCTCTGGTCCCACTCCCAAACTTATTAAGTAATGGGCCAGCCGGTTCGCTCTCTCGTTCAACTCGCGATAACTTACCTGCTCCCCCTCATAGACCACGGCGATCGCATCAGAGGTGCGCTCCACCTGCGCTGCAAAGAGCTCATGAATGCACTGCTCTCGTGGATAGTCGACCGCCGTCTCGTTCCAGCCAACGACGATCTGCTCCCGCTCTTCCGGACGCAACCACTCCAGTTCCGACAGTCGCTGTTCAGGAAGATGGCCCACCTGCTCCAACAGCACTTCGAACTGTCGCATCATCCGCGCAATACTCGGCGCTTCAAATAAATCCGTGTTGTAGCCCACGGTACCCACTAACCCCTGCCCCGTGTCCATCAGCGAAAGGGTCAGATCAAACTTCGTGGTCACTCCCACTCCATCCACCGCGCTTAGCTGCAACCCCGGCAGCGGCGTCATCTCCTGCGGCGTGTTCTGCAACACCAGCATTACCTGGAACAGCGGCGACCGGCTCAGATCACGCTCCGGCTGCAACTCCTCCACGAGCTTCTCAAACGGCACATCCTGATTCGCATACGCCCCCAGCGTCACCTCCCGCACCCGCCTCAACAACTCCACGAAGCGTGGATCACCGGAGAGGTCTGTGCGCAGCACAAGGGTGTTGATAAAGAAGCCGATTAGCTCTTCAGTTGCGGAGTGGTTGCGGCCCGCGATTGGCGTCCCCACCACCACATCTTCCTGTCCGCTGTAACGCGATAGCAGCAACTGCCAGCTTGCGAGCAGCGTCATGAACAGCGTCACACCCTGCCGCTGGCTCAACTCTTTCAGTACTGCCGTGGCCGCCGCAGACAGCGTCATGTTCTGGTGCGACCCATTGAAGCTCTGCACTGACGGGCGCGGGTGGTCCAATGGAAGCTCCAGCTCCGCCGGCGCCCCGCCCAACTGTTTCTTCCAATAACTTAGTTGTCGCTCCAGTACTTCACCCTGCAGCCACGCTCTCTGCCATTGCGCAAAGTCGGCATACTGGATCGGCAACTCCGGCAGCGGCGACGGTTCACCTTGTGAGAAGGCTTCATATAAGCTCGTCAGCTCTTTGATCAGGATCCCCATGGACCAGCCGTCTGAAACGATGTGGTGCATCGTGCACAGCAGCACATGCTCTTCCGCTCCCAGCCGCAACACGCGCGCTCGGAAAAGTGGACCAGTCGATAAGTCAAACGGCTGTTGCGCTTCCTCCGTCGCCACGTGCCGAGCCTCCGCCTCTCGCTCGGCTTCCGGCAGCGTGGTCAGGTCGATGATCTGAAGATGAAACGCTCCACTCTCATCGATGCACTGGATCGGACTATTACCAGCGATGCTGAACCTCGTCCGTAGCGACTCGTGCCGTCTAATCACTTCCGCAAAACTTTGCTCCAGCGCCTCAAGCTCCAGCCTCCCTTTCAAACGCACGGCTGCCGGAATGTTGTAGAACGAGCTGTACGGCTCCAGTTGGTCCAGGAACCACAACCGCTGTTGCGCATAGGAAAGCGGTAACGCCTCTTCCCTCGAGACTCGGACCATCGGCGGCACGACTATTCCACCCGCCGATAGCTTCACCTCATCGATCACCCTCGCCAGCCCTGCTACCGTCGGCTGCTCGAAAAACTGTCCGAGCGGCACTTCCACTCCCAACGCCTCCCGCACTCGCGACATCACCTGCGTCGCCAGCAGCGAGTGCCCGCCGAGCTCGAAGAAGTTGTCGTGCACCCCCACCTGCTCTACCCGCAGCACTACCGCCCAAATCCCGGCCAGCACTTCCTCCGCGGCCGTCCGCGGCGCCACATACTCCCCGCCTAACTCCAGCCGTCCGCCCTCCGGCGCCGGCAACGCTCGCCGATCAACTTTCCCGTTCGCCGTCAATGGCAACGCCGCTAGCTGCACAAACGCATTCGGCACCATGTAGGCAGGCAGCCTGCTCCTTAAGTACTGCTGCAACTCACTGCTGCTCACTCCTTCCTGCTGCGCCACCACATACGCCACCAGTCGCTTTTCTCCACCCTCACTCTCCCGCGCCGCAACTACCGCCTCTCGCACTCCTTCATGCTCGTTCAGCGCTACTTCGATCTCGCCCACTTCGATCCGGTAGCCACGCACTTTCACCTGATTGTCTACTCGCCCGACATACTCGATCTCTCCCGCGCTACGAAAACGGGCCACGTCTCCCGTGCGATACAGCCGCCCTCCGCCCTGCGTTGCAAACGGGTTCGGGATGAACTTCTCCGCCGTTAGTCCCGCTCGTCCCAGATAACCGCGCGCGAGGCCCTCGCCTCCGATGTACAACTCTCCCACTACTCCCACCGGCACGGGTCGCAGTTGGCCATCCAGCAGATAGATCTGCGTGTTCGCTACGGGTCGCCCGATCGAAACACTCTGGCCCAGGGTCTCCACCTGGTGGACGCTGGACCAGATCGTTGTCTCCGTTGGTCCATACAGATTCCACACCTCGCCGCCACGCTTCAGTAACTGGCTCCCCAACTCCGGCAGCATCGCTTCACCGCCGCACCATACCCTCAGCTCTGCACTGCCTTCCCAGCCCGACTCCTCCAGCATGCGCCAGGTCGCCGGCGTCGCCTGCATCGCCGTGGCTTCAGTCGCCCTTAGTCTCCTTATTAACTGCGTCCCGTCTCCAGCCGTCTCTCGACTCGCCACCACCAGCCGCGCTCCTACCAGCAGCGGCAGAAACAGCTCCAAGGCCGCGATATCAAATGACAGCGTGGTCACCGCGAGCAGCACGTCACTACCGCCCAATCCCGGTCGCCGCTTCATCGACAGCAGCAGGTTAACCACCGCCCGGTGCGGGATCTGCACTCCCTTCGGCTGCCCCGTCGACCCCGACGTGTAGATCATGTAGGCCAGATTCTCCGCCGTTACTCTGGTCTCAGGTTTCTCTGCGCTCTGTAGCGAGATCGCTTCGCTATCCAGATAGACGACCTGGCCCAGCGGCGGCAGTAGTTCGGCCAGATGCTGTTGCGTCAGCAACACCGGCAACTGCGAGTCGGCCATCATGAAGGCGAGACGACCTGACGGGTATTGCGGATCGAGCGGCACGTAGGCGCCGCCCGCTTTTAGTATCCCCAGCAATCCCACCACCATCTCCACCGAGCGCTCCACACAGATCCCAACCAGCACCTCTGGTCCAACGCCCAGCGTCTGTAAGTAATGGGCCAGCCGGTTTGCTCTCTCGTTCACCTCTTCATAGGTGACCTCTTCGTCCTCGCAAACCACGGCCACGGCTTTCGGCGTCTGCTCCACCTGCTCCTCGAACAACTCGTGCAGGCACTTCTCTGCGGGATACTCTGCCGCGGTGTTGTTCCAGCTAACTACGATCTGCTCTCGCTCTGCCGGGCTCAACAACTCCAGTTCCGACAGCCGCTGCTCCGGTTTGCTCACCACACTTTCCAGCAGCCGCTCGAAATGACTCAGCATCCGGCTGATCGTCTCTTCCTTGAACAAGTCGTGGTTGTACTTCAGCGCTCCCACCATCCCTGTGCCCGTCTCCATCAGCTCCAGCGACATTTCAAAATCCACTGTCTCCTGGGCAGCTTCGATAAACTGGAAGCCCAGCCCAGCGACCTTGCCGCCCCCGCCGCGCGGCGCATTCTGGAGCACCATCATCACTTGAAACAGTGGCGACCGTCCGGTATCTCGACTGGGCTGCAAGTCCTCGACTAACTTCTCAAAGGGAACTTCCTGATGCGCGTAGGCTCCCAACGCGACGCGACGCACTCGACCCAGTAACTCAATGAAGCTCGGGTCGCCCGATAGATCTGTGCGCAAAACCAGGCTGTTGAGAAAGAACCCGATGAGGGGTTCGGTTTCGGCGTACGTGCGCCCGGCGATCGGTGTGCCGACGACGATCTCATCCTGCCCGCTGTAGCGAGATAGCAGCGTCTGCCATGCAGCCAGCAGCGTCATGAATAACGTCGCCTCGGCGCGCCCGCTCAGCTCTTTGAGTCCTTCGACTAGTTGTCGCGACAGAGACAGCGTGTGTTGGGCGCCGCGGTGGGTCTGCACTCTCGGGCGTGGATAGTCCGTGGGCAGTTCCAGCACCGGAAGCCCTTCACCCAGTTGCTCGCGCCAGTAGGCCAATTCACTGGACACGACTTCGCCGCTCAATCGCTCGCGCTGCCAGACGGCGTAATCCGCGTACTGGATAGGAAGCTCCGGCAGCGGTGATGGACCACCAGCGCAGAACGCTGCGTAGAGAGATGAGACCTCTTTGATAAGAATGCCGATGGACCAACCGTCCGAGACGATATGGTGAGTGGTGAAAAGCAGGGCATGGTCCTCATCGGCGATGCGCACGAGCGTGGCGCGCAGCAATGGTCCATGGGCCAGGTTGAATGGGCGCTGTGCCTCGTCGTTGGCGAGGCGTTGGAGTTCGGCTTCGCGTTCTTCGACGGCGAGATGCGTAAGGTCCAGCAGCGGCAGATGAAACGGAGCGGGCGCGGCGATGACCTGCCGTGGCTGATCATCGAACATCGGGAAAGAGGTACGCAGGACCTCATGGCGGCGCAGCAACTCGGTGAACGTCTGTTCGAGCGCCTGTATATTGAGCGCCCCGGACATGCGGACGGAGGTGGGAAGATTGTAAAGGGCGCTGTCGGGGATGAGTTGGTCGAGAAACCACAGTCGAAGTTGGGCGAAGGAGAGCTGGGCCGGAGAATCAGATTGCGAGCGGCGCGGGATGGTCTGTTGCTTTACACCGCCGCTGCTCTTCTTCTTTAACTGAAGTGCGCGTAGTGCCAGCAGCGCTCTCTTCTCGGGAGAGATATTGTTCAATAGCTCGCGCGGGCGATCGGATTTCACCGTGTCGGGTTGTTTTCGGGGAGCCAGGTTGACAAGGAAATCATCGAAGGGCGCAACGCCGGCACGTGAGACGAAAGTATGTGCTTCCTCGCGCGACGAATTTGAAACTTGCTCGTAGCGTCTGCGGTCTAAGAGGAGTTCTCGAAGGGCATTTTCCCATGGACCAATGTCCTGCTCGGGGACCACCGGGATGGGATAATTTCGATCGTCAAAACGTTCTTCGTAACGCTCCACCGGACGGACGGGCAACACATAATCAACTCCCAGCTTCGCCTCCGGCAGGCCACCGACGTTGCTGGCCAGGACCGGAATTCCGCGGAGCATCGCCTCAACGACAATCAAGCCGAACGCTTCTTCCCACAGTGACGGCACCAGCAGCACACGCGTCTGCGCGAAGAGGTCGTCGATGTTCTCGAACGGTTGCAGGAGTTGCACGTTCGATAGCTGTTGCAGGGCAAGCTGATCCGCACTAGTTGTCGCCCAGGTCGGCACGGCGGCGAACGGAACTTCCGGGAATCGCTGGGCCAGTGCGAGAAAAATCGAGATCCCTTTGATAGCGGACGGATTCACGATCGTGACGAAGCCGCGATCGAAAGAGCTGTAGTTCGGAAATGGACCAGTACCGTAGACGGGGCAAGGGATTACAGTAGACTCAAGGTTGGTCCCTCGTTGAATGTATTCCTTAAGATAGTTACTGACAGTGACGATGCCGGCCGTCTGCCGGATCAGATCCGTATTGGCCGCGCTCGTAAAAACAGAGCTGGAGCCAAACGGGAGATCCCACGGAGCATGGACCATGTACACGACTCGGCCCGCGCTCTCTTGCAGCGCAGCTTCAAGCAAAACCTGGCCCGGATCCTGCGACGAGACAACGGTCCAGTCAGGCTTGAATTCGCGAATCTGCCGGACCAGATGCGAGCGCAATTCAGTGGCCTCGCGCACCGCATGAATCTCGACGCCCTTATGTCGAAAGACGTCAGCGCCGTTTGACGATGGAGCGAGGTTGATGCCTTGCGCCGCCAATTGTTCGCGAAACTGGCTGACCGTTTTAGGTCCATGACTACCAATCGCCGGGGCAACGACGCGGCAGGAATGTTTTCTCTCAACGAGACCCTCGATGAGCAGGCGATTGGCTTTATTCGCGCCACCCATCGCGGGAACGTAGAGCATGTTCTGGGCTAAGAGAATTTTCACAGTGATACCAGAGCCTTAAAAGTAGGAATCATTCTTGGATCGGGTCAGTACAGGGAGCGATAGCGACCTGGTCAAAGCATGGGGGGTCAAGAATCATTAGGAAATGTCGCATGCTTAGCACTGACCAGGTCGCTACGCTATATGAAAGGGCGCTCCCTGTACTGACCCGATCCAAGAATGATTTTGAATTTTGAGAGGAAGGTAAGGTGGCGATTCAACTGCGGGTGAGAGTCAGTCCAGGCGTCCACCCTCGCTTGATAGTAGTATCGATATTTCTTCTTCAGAGAGATCTTCCAATTCCTTCATCATCTCTGCCATGTCATCTGCATCCGCTTGTTCGATCAAGGTGCGTTCGACGATCTCCGACAGCCTCGCAACCGATGGCGCCTCGAATAAACTAAGCAACGGCAATTCGACGCGTAGGGCATCGCGAACGCGTGAAATCATGACGGTGCCGAGCAATGAATGGCCGCCGAGTGTGAAAAAGTTGTCGTTGACGCCGACCTGGCTGACGCCGAGAACAGCCGCCCAGATCTCCGCCAGCATTTCTTCAATGGGAGTCCGCGGAGCAACGTACTCGCCGGCGGCTTCCGACCGCACAGTCTGCTTTTGAATTTCAATAGCCTCGAGAATCTGCTCGGGCGCGTAAAACTTCGTCGCAATCCGATGAATCACCGCTGATTTCGCCCGCACCTCTACAGCGTGTTGCTCCGGCTTAGGAAGCGGTGTATCACCTTGCTCTGTTTCACTATTGAACTGCGACAGACTCAGCGCGACTTCCAACGGTATCTTGAAAAGATAGCCATCTTTGTGTTGCTCTCTGTATGGACCAGCGACCGCTTGCAACGCATTTAGCGCCGGCTCGTTTTTCTTACTCTGCACGTAGTACACATCAACTCGCTGTCGTCCTCGCTCACGGGCAGCTTTGCCGAGCTCGATCAGCATCCGTCGCTCCACTCCCCTGCCGAGCACGCGACAACTGAGCAGCAATGTCTCGACGTAAATAGCTTCATCCTCTTCGGTGAAGATCATGACGCCGACCAATCCATAATTCCCAAAGCGATCCTCGACGTTGACGACCAGGCAATGCGTTGCCCCGCTATGACAAAGCTGCTCGATCTCGGCTTCCGTGCGCCTGATCGTTGACGTATTGAACTGATTGGTCCGTTGCGTCAGTTGCGCCACTCGCGCCCAATCCTGTGGTCCAGCTTCCGTAATCTCGATCTTCAGCTCGAGCCCGGACAGAAACTCTTCGAGGCTGAAGCTCTCTCGGCGGAACCGCTCGCGCTCCATGTTTTGCTGGTAAAGAGTTGTTCGTTGCTTGTCTTCAGCCGTCACACTGAGATGATCGAAGGCCCACACGTGACGCAGGAATCGCGTAATGTCCGCATCCTCCTGCGGCAGCTCAAGCGTTAACACCTCCGGACAGCGGGCCTGCACCTCGGCGCATTCAAGCGGATCGTTGTCAACAAAAATAAAGCTGTCGAGACCCAGTTGCAGCTCTTCAGCGAGGGCGATTATGTTCTCCGACTTCGGTCGCCAGTTGATTCGATAGTTTGCAAGGTGTCGCTTCTGCAACGGCATGTCGGACCGCTTTTCAAACACCTCGAGAACATCTTCCTCCTGGTTCTTGCTGCACAAGCAAAGCAACATTCCGGCATCATGCTGCGCGACCAGGAACTCCTGGAATTCTCTGCGCGGCGCATCAATCTCAATCCCGAGCGCGCCGTCCTCAGCGCAGACGCCTTTCCACAGCGTCTGATCGCAGTCGAGCACGATCACCTTGTAAGGAGCGCTACGCAATAACTGCAGCTTGCGCGCGATGGTTGTTCCGAGGGCGGTGAAGAAGAGCGGCGTGAAGGGCACGTGCCCGAGCTCGTCGGTGGTCGAATCGTAATAGTTTTCAACCGGGTAAGCTGAGATTACGTCGGAAGATCTGATCAGATGGAAGCCGTTGAGGTTTTTGAGCTCAGCGGCCATCAGATCTTCCATCCGCTGAAATAGTGATGCGCTCTCCTCGACCTGGAGCGGTGAGGCAGGGCAAACACAGACTATATAAGGCGTAGCCGATTGCTGTTGCTCGGTTGCTGCTTTGAAAGCATCCAGCAGATCCCGCACGTGGCGCTCTATCTCGTCGTTCTCACCTTCCAGATAGCGCAACCAGTCTTCGAACCGCACCAGCACCACATTGACTCCATGCTGGTTCCTGCCGAACAAGCCCGCCGGATCGAGCAGTTGCTGAAAGACCTGATTGTATGGCGCAAACTCGATGTTGGAAGGAAGGTCCAACTGGTCCATCCAGAACTTCAAAGAGTCTTCAAGAGGCTCGGCAGTGAAGGTCGCCGCAATCGCGATAGTCTGCTTTTGTTCACGTGCTCTGGCAGCTCTTACTTTGGTCTGAAGTGGCGCGGGCAACTCAAACTGCGAAAGCGTGATATCGGGTTGGACCACGGCTTTCTCCAGCAGCTCGAGATACATGCCGGCTAAATACTCGATCGTATCCGAGTCGAAGAGATCTGTTCGATACTCGAGGATTCCTACCACGCCGCTCGCATTTTCAACGAGCGAAAGATTCAGATCGACGTTCGCGCCAATTCTCTCGACGCCCATCTCCCGGGCAGCCAGATTCTGTGACTCCGCCGCCGGATCCGCCGCGGTGTCCGATCCGGGTTGGAGGACAAACATAACCTGGAACAGTGGTGAATACCTCGCGTCTCGCTCGAGTCTCAACTCCTCCAGGAGCTTCTCAAACGGCACGTCCTGATGTGCATACGCCTCAAGACACATGGTCCTGACTCGCCGGAGAATTTCGCGGAAACCGGGGTCGCCCGAGAGATCCGCGTGAAGGGTAAGGTGATTGATAAAGTATCCGATCAACGTCTCGATTTCAGGTCGAGTACGGTTTGCAGTGGCTGAGCCGACGACGACGTGATCCTGGCCAGTGAAGCGTGAAAGTAGCGACTGGAAGCCGGCCAGCAGAGTCATGAAGAGGGTCACGCCTTCGCGCCGGCTAAGCTCTTTCAGACTGTCAGTCAACTCTCTGGAGAGCGCTACGAGGTGCTTGGCGCCGCGTAAACTCTGAACCGCGGGCCGCGGCCGGTCGGTCGGCAAGTCCAGCACCGCAGGAGCATCCGCCAATGCCTGTTGCCAGTAATTGATCTGCTCCTCGAGCACTTCGCCCTGCAACCATTGACGCTGCCAATGAGCGAAGTCGGCATACTGGATCGGAAGCTCTGGAAGTGGTGAAGGCTCTCCCTTACTGAAGGCTGCGTACAAAGCTCTTACTTCGCTCACCAGCACGTTCACGGACCAGGCGTCCGAAATGATGTGGTGCATCGTGTAGAGCAACACATGATCTTCTTCTCCCAGCCGTAACACCTTCACGCGTAACAATGGACCACGGGCGAGATCGAAAGGACTTTGTGATTCAACGATACTCAACCGGCGGGCTTCACTCTCGCGCTCCTCTTCCGGCAGCTCGCTGAGATCGACAACCGGCAACCTCACTGGTTGCGCTGGACTGATGCTCTGCAACGGTCGACCGGCAACCCCGATAAACGTGGTGCGCAACCCTTCATGTCGCCTGACGATCTCGGTAAGCGTTTGCTCCAATGCGCTCACGTCAAAAGCTCCGCGAAGACGAACCGCCGCGGGAATGTTGTAAGCCCCGCTGTTTGGCATTAACTGGTCCAACAGCCACTGTCGCTCCTGGGCAAATGAGAGTGGTAACTCCCCTTCCCTCGAGACGCGTTCCATCGGCAGTTGCAGACTCTGGCCTGCCTTGAGAGCCTGCTCGATGATTTCCGCGAGCCCGGCTATCGTCGGCCGTTCAAACATGCGACGCACCGGGAGATCGACTTGAAAAGAGTCTCTTATCTGGAAGATGACCTGTATCGCCAGTAAGGAATAGCCGCCTAAGAAGAAGAAGTCGTCATGGATACCGATCCGTTCGACTTGCAACACGTTGGTCCAGATGCCTGTCAGTATTTCCTCCGTTGGGGTACGAGGAGCAACATAGTTCTCGGAGATATCCGAAGGTGAAGCAGTTGGTGTGGGCAGCGCGCGGCGGTCTACTTTACCGCTCGGCGTCAACGGCATCCGCTCCAGGGTCATAAATACTGACGGCACCATGTAGTCCGGTAAACGCTCGCTCAGATATTCGCGCCATTCACTGCTCGTCGGTGCCGCCACATCGATCTCATCCGTCATCACCAGGTAGGCCACGAGCTGCTGCTCTCCTGCACCATCGCGGCGCACCACCACCACCGCTTCCTTCACCTGCTCGCGGCTCAGCAGCGCCGCTTCCACTTCGCCTAACTCGATCCGGTAGCCACGCACCTTTACCTGATGGTCCACTCGGCCCAGGTACTCGATCGCGCCGTCTTCCCGATAACGCCCCACGTCGCCCGTCCGGTAAAGTCTCGCTCCTGCCACTCCACTGTACGGGTCCGGCACAAACCGCTCCGCCGTCAGTACCACATCCCGCACGTATCCGCGGCCCACTCCCGCGCCACCGATATACAGTTCTCCTTTGACTCCTGCCGGCACTACGTTCATCTCTGCATCCAGCAGGTACAGCGCCGTGTTCCATACTCCTCTACCGATCGGGACCACTCCCTCGGCCTCTCGACTCACCCGGTGATAGGCCACCACGTCCGTGCACTCCGTTGGTCCATAGGTGTTGACCACCTCAGCGGCACTCCCCTGCCGCCACTCGCGCAACCGCTCCAGGTTGATCACTTCGCCACCCAGAAACACCTCACGCAAGTTGCCCAACTGCCTGCTCTCATTCGCTTCCACCACCGGATAGAACGCGCTCGGCGTGCAGTTCAACAAACTGATCTCTTCGCGCTCCATCAACTCCGCGATCGCCTGCGCATCGAAGAACCCGCTATTGTTCAAGTGCAACTGCGCTCCCACCAGCAACGGCCCGAAGATGTTCTTCTGAGTCAGGTCAAAGCTGAAGGACGACACCAGCAGCAGCCGATCGGCCGCCGTGATCGCAAACTCGCTGACGAACCACCACAGCAGGTTGGTGAATCCTCCCTGGGCCACCGCGGCTGCTTTTGGCCGCCCCGTTGAGCCCGAGGTATAGATCAGGTAAGCGAGATTGTCTGTGCTGCCGGCGCCGCCCGGGTTGAGTGCGGAACACTCAGCCAGCAGCGGCCACTCCGAGTCGAGACAGAAGGTGTGCGCCGTGTGCGGCGGGATGGAGTCGAGCAGATGTTGTTGGGTTAAGAGGACCGCAACCTCGGCGTCTTCGATCATGTAGGAGAGCCGCTCGTGCGGGTAGGCGGGGTCGAGTGGCACGTAGGCGGCGCCGGCTTTGAGAATCCCGAGCAGCCCCACCACCATCTCCACGCTTCGCTCCACGCAGATGCCCACCAGCGTCTCTGGTCCAACTCCCAAACTTTGTAAGTAATGGGCCAGCCGGTTGGCCCGCTCGTTCAGTTCGCCATAACTCACCTGCTTGTTTTCATAGACGACCGCGAGTGCATCGGGGGTGCGCTCAACCTGCTCTTCAAACAGCCGGTGCACATTCTTCTCTCGCGGATACTCTGCCGCTGTCTCGTTCCATTCAACTACGATCTGTTTGCGCTCTGCTTCTGTCAGCAGGGCTAGCTCCGACAGCCGCCGCTCCGGATGATTCGCCACTTCGTCGAGCAATACCTCGAAGTGTTTCATCATTCGACGAATGCTGGCCGGGGCAAACAGGTCCGTGTTGTATTCCCAGACTGATTGCAGCCGCCCGTCATTGGTTTCTATCACTGACAAGGTCAGGTCGAATTTTGCCGTTTGATTCTCGACGCCCAGAGAAGCCATTTGCAGGTCGCTCTTGATCTGCACGCCCGTCATCGGTGCGTTTTGCAGTACCATCAGCACCTGAAACAGTGGCGACCGACTCATGTCTCTTTCCGGCTGCAACTCTTCGACGAGTAGCTCAAACGGCACGTCCTGATGCGAGTAGGCTCCCAGCGCCACTTCCCTCACGCGCAGCAAAACTTCCTCGAAACGTGGATCGCCGCTGAGGTCTGTGCGCAACACCAGCGTGTTAACAAAGAAACCGATCAACGATTCCGTTTCGCCTCGATTGCGTCCGGCAATCGGTGTCCCGACGACGATCTCCTGCTGCCCGCTGTAGCGCGACAGTAAAGTCTGGAACGCGGCCAGGAGCGTCATGAACAAGGTCACTCCTGAGCGTTGGCTTACTTCCTTAAGCTGGACCGATACTTTTTCGGAAAGCGTCAGCGATTGATGCGCGCCACGGAAAGTCTGCACTGCAGGCCGCGGGTAATCTGTCGGCAGCTCGAGCACGGCAGGCACGTCGGCGAGTTGCTCTTTCCAGTAGCTCAACTGTTGGTCCAACACTTCACCTTGCAGCCACTCCCGCTGCCAGTGCGCAAAGTCGGCGTATTGAATCTCCAGATCCGGCAGATGTGACTCCTGGCCCGTCGAGTACGCCTCGTAGAGCGAGGTCAGCTCGCGGATCAGCACGCCCATGGACCACCCGTCGCTGATGATGTGGTGCATCGTGCACAACAGCACGTGTTCCTGCTCGCTTAATCGCAGGACGCCGGCCCGCAGCAATGGACCGGCTGAAAGATCGAATGGTCGTTGCGCTTCTTCCGCCCCAACTCGCCGCGCTTCTGCTTCGCGCTCTGCTTCGGCCAGGGTGCTCAAGTCCAACACCGCTAAGTTGAACTCCGGCGCTTCATCGATCACTTGCACCGGCACTCCGTTGACTACTCCGAACCTTGTGCGCAGCGATTCGTGCCGCCTGATCACTTCCCTGAAACTCTGTTCAAGCGCCGTGAGATCTACTGTGCCTTGCAGCCGCACTGCCGATCCCATGTTATAAGCATTGCTGCCCGGCTCCAGTTGGTCCAGGAACCACAGCCGCTGCTGCGCAAACGACAGCATCAGCTCGCCATCTCGCGACACCTTCCCGATCGCCGGCGCTTCCAGTTCCTCTGCCCCCCGCAACTTCTCCTCGATTACCTCTCCCAAACCGCGCACCGTCGGCCGCTCGAAAAGTCCTCGCAGCCCTACCTCGACTCCGAACGTCTCTCTCACGCGCGACATCACCTGCGTCGCCAGCAACGAGTGCCCGCCCAGCCGGAAGAAGTTGTCATCAATCCCTATCCGCTCTCGTCCCAGCAACCGCTCCCAACTCTGCACCAGCAACTCTTCCACCGCCGTCCGCGGTGCCACATACTCTGCTCCACTACCTTCCGCTCCCACCGCGGGCAGTGCACGACGATCTACTTTCCCGCTGATCGTTCGTGGTAACTCTTCCAGCTCCACGTACGCGCTCGGCATCATGTAGTCCGGCAGTTCCTGCTCCAATCCTTCCGCCACTGCGACTGTCTGCACTCCTTCAGCCAACACCAGGTACGCGCACAGGTACGTGTAACCACTTGCGTCCTCACGCTCGATCACGGCCACGTCCAGCACTCCTGCCTGACCTCGCACCGCGTTCTCTACTTCCTTCAGTTCCACTCGCGCGCCGCGCACCTTCACTTGCTCATCGCGTCGCCCCAGATACTCGAAGTTCCCATCCTCCAGTACCCGCCCCATGTCGCCAGTCTTATGGACCAGATCTGTTGGATCGTTTGAGAATGGGTTCGGCACGAACACTGCGGCTGTCAGTTCCGGTTGCTTGTAGTAACCCAGCGATCGATACGGCGTCCGGATGTAGATCTCTCCCACCATCCCGCGCTTGCACGGTTCGCCGTTTGAATTAAGAATCAGGGCCTGCGCGCCCGCGATCGGCTTCCCGATCGGCATCACCTCTCGTTCTTCGTCGCCCACTCCCACGCGATAGCTGAACTTCGCCATCGTCGTCTCACTCGTCCCGTACAGGTTCAGCAACCCCACGCGCTCCCCGTACACCGCTTTCCATCGTGCGACGTCCCGGCCCAGCAACGCTTCTCCGGCCATCACCACATGCCGCAACGACTGCAACTCCTCTGCACGCAACTCCTCGTTCACCAGCGCTCGAAACACCGACGGCACACAGTGCACCACTTCGATCCGTGCCTCCTCCAGCCACTGGACCAATCCGCGTCCTTCCAGCACCTGCTCGCGCCGCTCCGGTACGCACACCACTCCGCCCACACACAGCGGCAGGAAGATGTCCCGCAGTGAGCCATCGAAGGAAGCCGACAGCAGTTGGCTCACGCGCACTCCTGCTTCCACGCCTAACTCCTCGATCTCCCACTTGATAAAATGCCCGATCCCTTTCAGCCGTCCGGCTATCGCTTTGGGAGTTCCGCTCGACCCTGAAGTGAAGTAGATGTAGCTCAGTTGGTCCGGGTCGCTGTTCACTGCCGGCGCTACCGGGTTGTGATACTCAAGAAGGTCTTCCACGCACACTACCTTCACCGCTTCAGGCAGAAGCTCCAGCACCACTTCTCTGTCCGTCAGCAGAAACTGCGGCGGCGCCAGTTCCATTAACTTCCGCAACCGCGCGGCAGGCTGCTGCACGTCCAGCGGCATGAACGCCGCTCCTGCTTTCATCGTCCCCAATATCCCTACTATCCGCTCACACGTGTCCGTGGTTAGTAGCGCCACGATCGAGTCGCGCCCGGCTCCTTGCGCGATCAGATAGTTCGCCAGCGAGTTGGCCCGCTCGTCCAGTTCTCGGTAACTCAGTCGCCGCTCCCCACACTCGATCGCCACCGCCGTCGCATGCAGGGCCGCAGTCGCGTCGAACATTTCGATAATGCTCACCACCTCATCACTCTCCCCGTGGCGTTCAAGACTCTCCAAACCGGTCAACCGCAAACGCTCTTGCGCGTCGATCATCTCGAGGCTGCCGATGCTCCGCTCCGGCTCCGATACGATCCCTTCCACCAGTCGCCGGAAGCTCTCCAGCATCTGCTCGATCGTCGCCGCCGCAAACAAATCTGTGTTGTATTCCAGCACCAGCCCCAACTCTTCGCCGCGCTCCTCTACAAACATCGTTAAGTCAAACTTCGCCGTCCCGCTTTCGCCACCCACGCCGCTCAATTCCAGCCCCGGCAGTTTCACTGATTCCCCCAGCGGCATGTTCTGCAACACCAGCATCACTTGAAACAACGGCGTGTACCGCGCATCCCGCTCCGGCGCCAGCGCTTCCACCAGTAACTCAAACGGCACGTCCTGGTGCGCATACGCTCCCAACGTCACCTCTCGCACTCGCTTCAGCAACTGCGTGAACGGCGGCTCTCCCGAAAGGTCCGTCCGCAACACCAGCGTGTTCACGAAGAAACCAATCAAAGGCTCCGTCTCCGCTCGGTTCCGGTTCGCGATCCCCGTGCTCACCACGATGTCTTCCTGCCCGCTGTAGCGCCACAACAAGGTCTGAAAGGCAGCCAGCAGGGTCATGAACAACGTCACTCCTTCGCGCTGCGTCAACGCTTTCAGCTCCGTCGTCAGCTCTACGGGCAAGGTCAGCGACTGATGCGCACCGCGGAACGTCTGCACCGCCGGGCGCGGATAATCAGTCGGCAACTCCAACACCGCCGGTGCTCCCTCCAACTGTTGCTTCCAATAGCTCAACTGCTGCTCTAGCACTTCACCCTGCAACCACTCTCGCTGCCAGTGCGCATAGTCGGCATACTGAATCCCTAGATCCGGTAACGGCGAAGGCTTACCTTCTGTGTAGGCTTCATAGAGTGTCGTCAATTCGCGGATCAGCACGCCCATGGACCAACCGTCACTGATGATGTGGTGCATGGTGCACACCAACACATGCTCCTGCTCGCCTAAGCGCAGCACCACCGCGCGCAGCAATGGACCAGCAGCCAGATCGAAGGGCCGCTGTGACTCTTCCGTGGCCACGCGCCGCGCTTCGGCTTCGGTGCTCAGGTCCAACACCGGCAGACTGAACTCCGGCGCTTCATCGATCAGTTGCACCGGCACTCCATTTACTACTCCGAACCTCGTGCGCAGCGATTCGTGTCGCCGGATCACTTCCCTGAAACTCTGCTCCAGCGCCGTGAGATCCAACGTGCCTCGCAGTCTCACTGCCGCCGGAATGTGGTAGAAGGAACTGCCCGGTTCCAACTGGTCCAGAAACCACAGCCGCTGCTGCGCAAACGACAACACCAGGTCGCCATCGCGCGAAACTCGCGTTACTGCCGGCGCCTCCAGTTCTTCTGCTCCACGCAGCTTCTCTTCTATGATCTCTCCCAGCCCGCGCACCGTCGGGCGCTCAAACAACACCCGCAGCCCTACTTCCACTCCGAACGTCTCTCTCACTCGCGACATCACCTGCGTCGCCAGTAACGAGTGCCCTCCTAGCCGGAAGAAGTTGTCATCGATCCCTATTCGCTCGCGCCCCAGCAACCGCTCCCAACTCTGCACCAGCAACTCTTCCACCGCCGTTCGCGCCGCCACATACTCCGCCCCACTACCTTCCGCTCCCACCGCGGGCAGAGCACGCCTGTCTACTTTTCCGCTGATCGTCCGCGGCAACTCTTCAAGTTCCACGTACGCGCTCGGCATCATGTAGTCCGGCAGTTCCTGCTCCAATCCCTCTGCCACTGCTACTGTCTGCACGCCTCCAGCCAGCACCAGGTACGCGCACAGGTACGTGTAGCCACTCGCGTCCTCGCGCTCGATCACGGCGACGTCCAGCACCCCAGCCTGACCCCTCACCGCGTTCTCCACTTCCTTCAGTTCCACGCGCGCGCCACGCACCTTCACCTGCTCATCGCGTCGCCCCAGATACTCGAAGTTCCCATCCTCCAGCACCCGCCCCATGTCGCCAGTCTTATGGACCAGATCTGTTGGATCGTTTGAGAATGGGTTCGCCACGAACACCGCCGCCGTTAACTCCGGTTGCTTGTAATAGCCCAGCGATCGATATGGTGTGCGGATGTAGATCTCTCCCACCATCCCGCGCTTGCATGGTTCGCCGTTTGAATTAAGAATCAGGGCCTGCGCGCCTACGATCGGCTTCCCGATCGGCATCACCTCTCGCTCTTCATCTCCTACTCCCACGCGATAGCTGAACTTTGCCATCGTCGTCTCACTCGTCCCATACAGGTTCAGCAACCCCACACGCTCTCCGTACACCGCCTTCCATCGTGCGACGTCCCGGCCCAGCAACGCTTCGCCTGCCATCACCACATGCCGCAATGACTTCAACTCCTCTGCACGCAACTCTTCATTCACCAGCGCTCGAAACACCGACGGCACACAGTGCACCACTTCGATCCGCGCCTCCTCCAGCCACTGCACCAGCCCACGTCCTTCCAACACCTGCTCGCGTCGCTCCGGCACGCATACCACTCCACCCACACACAGCGGCAGGAAGATGTCCCGCAGTGATCCATCAAAAGAGGGTGACAGCAGTTGGCTCACGCGCACTCCGGCTCCTACTCCCAACTCCTCGATCTCCCAATTGATGAAATGCGCGATCCCTTTCAGCCGTCCGGCGATCGCTTTCGGCGTCCCGCTCGACCCTGAGGTGAAGTAGATGTAGCTCAGTTGGTCCGGGTCGCTGCTTACCACTGGCGCGGCCGGGTTGTGATACTCGAGCAACTCGTCCACGCACACTACCTTCACCGCTTCCAGCACCACTTGCCTATCCGTCAGCAGAAACTGCGGCGGCGCCAGTTCCATTAACTTCCGCAACCGCGCTGCTGGCTGTCTTACATCCAGCGGCATGAACGCCGCTCCCGCTTTCAAACTTCCCAGCATCCCAACGATCATCTCGCTCCTGTCCTCAGTCAGGATCGCCACGATCGTTCCTGGTCCAGCCTCATGCGCGAGCAGATAGTTCGCGAATGTGTTAGCCCGCTCCTCCAGCTCTCCGTAACTCAGCCGCCGCTCCCCACACTCGATCGCCACCGCCGCCGGATAGCGCGCAGCAGTCTCCGTGAACCACTCATGAATAAGTTCGTGCGTGATAGTTGTTGCTGTGCTCATTTTGTGTGGGGGTGGCAAATAGACTTGATGTGAGGAGGATGAACGTTTACTAGATGGTACGGTAGACCACAGCGCCTGCCATCGAAGAACCCTGAACGCCTCCGCTGACGCCTTGCATGACAACCTGGCCCGCCATGGTTTTAACCTGGCCGCTAACCTCCGAGTTTAGTAGAGAGATGTTTCCGGCCATCGTCTCGAGGTTCAAGGCGCCTGTTAAAGCTCTCAGGTTCAAGTCACCAGCCATACTTACGCCTTTAATGTGACCCGCGACATCGTTGATGCTGATCCGGCCCGCCATCAGGTTTATCTCTATATTGAACCTCTTCGGAACTCTTATCTCGAACTTAAAATCTCTTGGAGAGCCAAGCCTATTTCCGAGATGGCGCGAATAGATTTCCACGCCCTCTGAGTTCTCATGAAAATCAAAAGCGCCGATATGATCGTCTCTTCCGCTGAATTGCGTTTTGACCGAGACCAGCTCCTGGTCCCAACCCGTAATATCAACATCTGCTCCCGGCAACTTAACGCTCAACTTTTTTCCCGACGAGGCATTAAACTCTTTTTCAATAATCATCAGTCTCACCCATCCTTCTACTTTGGTTGCAGCAAAGATTCTGCTTCGTCTTCCGATAGCTGATTCAACTCTTCCAATATCTGCGCGATCTCTTCGCTGTCCGCCTGCGCGGCCTGGGTTTCTATAACGATCGCAGCCAGGCCCGCCACCGTCGGTTGCTCGAACATATGGTGTAACGGCAGTTCTATCTGGAAGCTTGCTCGCAAACGCACGATGACCTGAGTCGCGAGCAGCGAGTGTCCACCCATCTCGAAAAAGTTATCGAGCACGCCGACTCTTTGCAGGCCCAACACGTCGGCATAGATACCGGCTAATATCTCTTCAGTAGGCGTCCGCGGCGCAACGTAAGACTGGGCCATCTTCGGACGTATGTGTTCAGGAGCAGGCAAGGCTGCGTAATTGATCTTTCCATTCACTGTCAGCGGCATCTTCTTCAGACGCACGAAAACATTCGGGATCGTTTCTTCAATCACCCGATCCCGCAGCCAAACTCTTAGCCTGCCCACTTCCAACTCCTGCCGCGACACGTAGTACGCGACCAAAACTGCTTCGGCTCCCCCGCCTGTTATCACCACCACACTGTCCCTGATGTCCGGATGCTCGTTCAGCTTCTCTCTCAATTCGCCTAACTCCACCCGATAACCTCGGACCTTCACCTGCTGGTCTCTCCTGCCGACAAACTCCACTTCACCGTTCGCCAGCCGCCGGCCCACGTCGCCACTACGGTACATCCGTTCACCCTGCCGGTATGGATTACTGACGAATCGCTCCGCGGTCTGATCGGCCAGGCCCTGATATCCCTGAGCCACTCCAACTCCACCGATGTAGATCTCGCCTTCCACCTGATCCGCGACCGGCTCAAGTCTCTCGTCGAGAATGTAGATCTGCATGTTCGCCGCCGGCCGTCCAATGGGGACCATGGGCCGTTCCGCCGGTCCCGCCTGATAACGATGGATCATGCATCCCACGGTGGTCTCGGTTGGTCCATACTCGTTGTAGATTTCGACCTCAGAACCCAATCCCTCCTGGATTCCACGCGCGAGCTGATCCGAAAGGGCCTCGCCGCCTACAATTAATCGCTTCACTCCAGCCTCGCTCGCATCCTGCTCTGGTCCAGCTCGCAATTCTGCTATGAGCAACATGAGATGGCTTGGCGTCACCTTCAACAGTCCCACCCGTTCGTCTCTCACTATCTGGTCCAATGCCCGCCCTACCTCTTCCTCTGCATACACTATCGTCGCACCGCCACTGATCAGCGGCACGTAGATCGAAGTGACTGTCAAATCGAAAGCTAGCGAGGAGTAGAGAGCGGAGTTGAAGACTTCTCCGCGCAGGTATGTGTCGCGAGCCCAGCACAGGTAATTGACCGCCGAGCGGTGTGCAATGCGCACCCCTTTCGGTTGTCCGGTCGAACCTGACGTGTAGATTACGTAGGCCAGGTTTTGCGCATGTGCCACGTCCTGCGGATTACTGGCGGGCTGGGCCAGAATCTTTGGCAGTTCTTCGTCCAGGCACAGTATCTCGACTCCGCTTGCGGCGCAGAGGTCTGCCAGCGCTCGTTGCGTCAACAAGAGCCGCACGCCGGCGTCTGTGAGCGTTGAGATGGCGCGCGCGGCTGGATGTTGCGGGTCTACCGGAACATACGCGGCCCCCGCCTTCAGGATCCCGAGCAGCCCGATCATCATTTCCGCTGAACGCTGCAGGCAGACACCGATGAGCGTCTCCGGTCCTGCTCCGATGCTTTGTAGATGGTGGGCCAGGCGATTCGCGCGCTCGTTGAGCTCTCTGTAAGTTAGCTGCTCATCCTCACAGATTACAGCCACTGCTTCGGGAGTGCGCTCGACCTGCTCTTCAAATAACTGGTGAATGCACTTCTCATGCGGGTAATCGGCTACCGTGTCATTCCACTCAAACACGACCTGTTCGAGCTCTGCCGCCGTGAGCAACTGCAACTCTGAAAGCCGCTGGTCCGGGTTGCTCACGAGGCTCGTTAGCAGGATCTCGAAGTGGCTGAGCATTCGCCTGATCGTCGCCGCTTCAAATAAATCTGTGTTGTATTCCAGTGCTCCCTGCAACTCGCCTGGCGTACCGCTGATGTTTAGTCCCAGATCGAATTTCGCGGTTCCTTGCTCCACCGCCAGACCAGCCACACTCAGTCGCTCCAGGTCCACTCGCGGCATCGGCGCATTTTGCAGAGTGAAGACCACTTGAAACAAAGGCGTGTGCGCCAGGCTTCGCTCCGGCTGCAACTCCTCCACCAGTAGCTCAAAAGGAACGTCCTGATGCGCGTAGGCTCCGAGCGCCACTTCCCGCACGCGTCCCAGCAATTCGCGGAACGACGGATCGCCGGAAAGATCCGTGCGCAAAACCAAAGTGTTGACGAAGAAACCGATCAGGTTTTCGGTCTCGGCTCGGTTGCGGTTGGCTATAGGTGAGCCCACTACGACGTCCGATTGGCGACTATAGCGAGACAGTAAAATCTGGAAAGCTGCGAGCAGCGTCATGAAAAGCGTTGCGCCGTTGCTGCGCGAGAGATCCTCGATCTGCTCGCGTAACGCAGCAGGCAAAACGAAGAACTGAGTTGCGCCGGAGTAAGTCTGCACCGCAGGTCGTGAATAGTCAGTCGGCAGCTCCAGCACCGCCGGCGCTCCAGCTAGCTGTTTTTTCCAGTATGTAAGTTGTCTTTCCAGTACCTCGCCCTGTAACCAGGCTCGCTGCCAGCGGGCAAAGTCGGCATATTGAATCTCGAGCTCCGGCAATGGCGACTTCTGCCCGATTGAGTAGGCTTCGTAAAGCGTGGTCAGCTCGCGAATCAGGACTCCCATGGACCAACCATCACTGATAATGTGATGCATGGTGCATAACAGCATGTGCTCCTCGTCCGTCAGGCGCACTACGCCGGCCCGCAGCAGTGGACCAGTTGAGAGATCGAAGGGTCGTTGTGATTCCGCTGCGGCTACTCTACGTGCTTCCACCTCTCGTTCTGCCTCGTCCACCGTGCGGAGGTCGAATACGGGTAAGTCAAAATCCGGCGCTTCGTCGATCAGTTGCAATGGCACTTCATTGACGAGTCCAAACCTGGTGCGCAGTGGTTCGTGTCGCCGAATGACTTCCCTGAAGCTCTGCTCGAGTGCCGCGATGTCCAACGCGCCTCGCAATCGCACTGCGGAGGGTATGTTGTAGAAGGAGCTGTTTGGCTTCAGTTGATCGAGGAACCACAGACGCTGCTGTGCAAACGACAGCGGCAATTCAGTGTTGCGATCAACGCGCTCAATCGGCGGCGCGTCGAGTTGTTCGCCGGCTCGCAGCAGTGCTTCAACACTCGACGCTTGTTGGGCCACCGTGGGACGCTGGAACAGTTCGTAGAGTGGCAGCTCAACTTTGAAGACTTCACGCACGCGCGACAAGATCTGTGTCGCCAGCAGTGAGTGGCCACCGAGCTCGAAAAAGCTCTGATGTATGCCCACTTGCCGCTTACCCAGCAACTCACTCCAAATTCCAGCCAGCATTTCTTCGACGGCGGTCGCAGGTGGAACAAAGCCCGGGCTCTGTTCGTCGTCTTCCTGGTCCGGCTCCGGCAGAGCACCGCGATCGATCTTGCCGCTGATCGTTAGCGGCAGCTCATTAAGCATCACAAACGCGGCCGGAATCATGTAGTCAGGCAGATACTCGCTGAGAAAAGTTTTAAGCGCATCGACGGAAAGCTCGTCCCCGGGAACCAGATAAGCAATCAGCCGTTTCAACCCGCGAATGTCGTCCCGAGCAATGACAACCGCTTCGCGTACCGCCGGGTGCTTAGCCAACACTGACTCGATCTCTCCGAGCTCTATGCGGTAACCGCGCAGCTTCACCTGGTGATCGATACGGCCCAAAAACGCGATCGCTCCGCCTGACTGGTACATGGCCAGATCGCCGGTCTTATATAGACGAGCGCCGGCCTGAGCGCTGAATGGGTTAGGGATAAACTTTTCGGCGGTCAATGCCGGCTGATTGAGATAGCCGCGCCCGAGACCGATTCCTCCGACATACAGTTCGCCGGGCACACCGCAGGGTACCGGCTGCAAGTCAGAGTCGAGTAAATAGATCTGCGTATTGGCGAGGGGATAACCGATTGGTGGTCCATCAGGATACTCTGCCGTGCATTTCATTAATGAGGCGCAGACAGTGATTTCGGTTGGGCCATAAGCGTTGAAAAAACTGCGGCCGGTGGACCAGCGCGCCGCCATTCCTGCCGGACAACTCTCTCCAGCGATGATGATGGTCTGTAATTCGCTGAGCTCCTCGTCAGGGAGTGTTGATAAGGCGGTCGGAGGCAGCGTTACAGTTGTAATCACCTGGTCGCGCAACAACGCGGCGAGGGCAGAACCGTAGAAAAGATCGTTGCGGTTTCCCAAACACAAGGCGGCTCCGGTCGTCAGCGCCATGAAGATCTCGGATACCGAGGCGTCGAAACAGCTCGGAGCAAATTGGAGGACGCGACTGTCCGGCCGCACACCGAAAGCACGCGCCTGTGCTTCAGCCAGATTGCAGACGCCCTGATGTTTAATCATGACACCCTTGGGCCGGCCGGTTGAGCCGGATGTATAAATCACGTATGCCAGATTCTCGGCTGTCGCTATGCCCGCGAGGTTCTCGCATGACTCGCGATTGATGACCTCCCAGTCGCGATCCAGGCACACCAATTCGGCGTTGCACGCAGGCAGCTTGTGCAACATTCCTTCTTTAGTCAGGAGCACGCGTGCGTGGGTGTCATTCAACACGAACGCCAGTCGCTCGCCTGGATTGGCCGAATCCAAAGGCACATAAGCGCCCCCCGCTTTGAGAATGCCCAGGACCGCGGTAACCAATTCAAAACAACGCTCCATGCAAACGGCCACGAGCGTCTCAGGTCCTACGCCAAGGGCGCGCAGGTGTCTGGCTAATTGATTTGCCCGCTCATTCAGCTCACGATAACTTAGCTGTTGGCCATCAAAGATGAGCGCGACAGCTTCCGGTGTCTTCACTGTCTGAGCTTCAAACAATTCGTGAATGCATGAATCGTTCGCGAAGTCTGTTTCAGTATCGTTCCATTCCACTAGCAACTGATGCCGCTCAGCCTCAGTCAACATCTCCAGATCACAAATTCGCGTCTCAACGTTGTCCAGGGCCGCGTTCAACAGATTCATCCAATGAGTCGTCAGACGTTCGATTGTGTTTCTCTCAAAGAGCTCGCGACGGTACTCCACGCGTCCTGATGTTCCGGTCTCGAATCTGATCGTGATGTCGTTTGTAAGATCGGGCAGTTCTCCATGAATATTCTCGAACACGAGTGCAATATCGAAGAGAGGACACCTGTTCTCCCTCGTTTCCAGCCCCAGGTCTTTGACTAGCCGGGCAAACGGATAATTCTGTCTTGCGTATCCCTCGACCAGAGTCGCACGTACATTCATCAAAAACTCGCGGACGGACAATTGACCGTCGACGTGGTCCATCATCGCGAGGGCATTAGGCTTCGGAGATGGGCCTTCATCTCTGCGACGGCAGGGAGTGCCCACTGTGACTGTATTGCTTCCCGTGTACTTATGAAGACAGATCTTCAAGGTGGCCATGAGCACGGCATTCACGAGAAAAGGTGAGTCGCCTGTGATCTTTGCCAGCTTCGCGATCAATGGGTCGGGTAAGTTGATCTCGACGACACTGATCTCCGAACCCTCAGACGCCGCCCGGTCGTGGTCCAATCTCAGACTAGCCGAACCGGCTCCGTGCGATAGTTTTTCGACCCAGTAATCACGTTCACCAATAAGCTCCCGGTCGAATGTCAGTGTCTTTGACTGGCTGTTCATACTCTGACCTCTCGGCAATTAGCCTGCGAAGCAGGCGTAAGCATAAAGCCTGGGGCGCAAGCCCCAGGATCGCGACGCGCTATTTTTCGCCAGCCCATGAAATGGGCGACAGCGTGTATCACCTTCGCTGTCGCCCGCTCCGCGGGCTCAATGACTATTTTCATATCGATCCTGGGGCTTGCGCCCCAGGCTTTATGCTTACGCCTGCTTCGCAGGCTATGTAGAACTTTCGTTGTAGAGGAGTCGCACTTGGATCGGGTCAGTACAGGGAGCGGTAGCGACCTGGTCAACCATGGGAGTCACGAATGCTGATCACTAACCAGGTCGCTACCGCTCCCTGTACTGACCCGATCCAAGTGCGATTCCTATCAAAATGAGAACTGATCTTCAGCCTGATCGATGTGACTCGGGCTTGGAATGACGATGGGATGTGAAGTTGAAGACCTCGCCGATTGTGAGGGAAGGAAAATTTCCGTTTTGCCAAAGACTATGGCCGCATCTTCAAAGCCTTTTTCCAGAGCGATCGACACGAGCCGCCTTGCTTCTTTGAGTTGCTGAGCGTCCTCTGTATATGCCAAACCCAGCAAATGCTCCATCCATGGCTCGAGGCCCATCGCGTAAATGTAAATTCGGTTTGCGTCAACGGCCTCCAGTAGCTCCAACGCGCGACGAGAGTCGCAACCATGGCATCGTCTCGATTGATCCTTCGCGAATTCAGGTATCGCCGGTAACAGCGGTCCACACGACCAGCTCAGCGGCGCACCGACACACTCCATGCCCAGGAAGACTGTTTGCACTGGTCCAACAATACGACGCAGATGCTCATACATGCGGCGGTCCAGGCAGTCGGAATCGGCGCCGAGAAGGATTTGCTGTTGTCCTGCTCGAATCACGTATCCGGTTTTCCCATGAGGCAGGTCAGCGTGTTCTCCCAGGAAGGGAACGGCAATGATCTCACCTCCGGGCAGCTCGATGGATTCGAGTGAATCGAGCTCGACAACGTTTCTGAACCCGAGCTTTCGCAACAGCAGCTTCAGAGAAAGATCGCCGTAGAACATTCCAAAAGAACGTGGGACGACAACACAGTCGACTTTATGCCTGAGTCGCAATAATGTTTCGAGACAAAAATGATCCTGGTGAAGATGAGTGATCAGGACGTAATCGATCTTTTCAGGAAGAGAAGAATAGCTGAAGCGCTCAATCCCACCTTCGCTCGGAGTTACACTGACGTAAGGGTCGACGAGAACAGAATTATCATTCCATTCAATCAACGCGGCGGCATGTCCGAGAGTTCGAATGCGAACTTCCGAAGAGTCCCATCTTTCGCGCGGCTGCACAGTCTCGTCCGATAAGAGCGACAAGAGCAGCGGATCTGAGACTGGATCGAGATCAAGCATTTCGCGAATGTACCCGAGAGATTGGGGAGAGTGATCCAACCTGAAAAATTCATCGACGCGCGAATCCGCAAACGGGATCGCCCAATCGATCTGGCGACTGTCGCGAAGCCGTGGAGTGCTTTGGAAAAAAGGACGCGTATGGTCATTTATCTCCGTGAAAATTCGGAACGACTGCCGCGCATCCCGATAATACGGACTTTCATAAAGCAAGCTTTCGACGCAGCGCACGATCGGGTGTTCATAATAGTCGTAGAGCAATTCGACGTATCCACGTAGTGGTTGCGGTAACCTTTGGTAGTAAGGTTCCAAACTCGCTCCGGCACTCTCTTTCGCCAGAAGATTGTGAAACTCGATCAAGCTGGTGGCAAATGCGAGATTCTCTTGCATGCCGGCTTTCATGTTTGTCAGGAGTTGTCGGACCTCGTCAATTCTCGTGGGACTGATGTCGACAAATGGACCACTACGCAGTCTCGGATTTTGACACGCCTCTGCATGCACGCCCGGATCCTTCAGAAAAGACTCCAGCAGCTTGATTTGATAATTCTTCAAGTGGAGGCTGCTCGCCACCGGCGCGATGACGTTGGCCCAGGCTGCCCATCTATCGACCAGTGGCTCGATGGTGGTTGAGTCCGCTAGCCGGTATAGACCGTTAGTTGACATATGTCTTATCTCGCTCTCTGCTGAGGTTCACAAGGTGAACTCGGCCTCGTAAAGATCGGCCTCGAGGTTGGCGCGCAGGCTCGGCAGATCGTTCTTATCCAGCGGAATCTCGAGCAGCCGCCAATCGGGATGCGCAATGACCCCTTCAAGCAAACTGGTGAAGCGGTCTACCATTTCAGATATCGTGTCGTCATCGAAGAGGTCGGTGCTGTACGTCAGTCCCCCTCCAATCCTCTCCTCGGATTCTGACATCGCCAGCGTTAACGGGAATTGAGCTGTTTTGCTCGCGACACCCATGTGGCTGATGGTCAATTGCGGTAGCATCGTTGACGGCCTGTTCAGCCCTGCGTTCTCCAAAACAAACCACACCTGAAACCAGGGGGCATAGTTACCCTGCCTCTCAGGCTGTAGCTCTTCGACCAGCTTCTCAAACGGCACATCCTGATGCGCCTCGGCCCCGAGAGTTACTTCCTTGACGCGCTGAAGCACCTCGACGAAAGTTGGATCACCTGAGAAGTCGGTGCGCAGGACCAGCGTGTTGATGAAGAATCCGATCAACGATTCGGTCTCGACGCGATTGCGTCCGGAGATTGGTGAGCCGACCACGATGTCGTCCTGGCCCGTGTATCGCCAGAGTAACGACTGAAAGGCAGCCAGCAGCGTTATGAACAATGTCACTCCGTGGCGGCTACTCAGCTCCTGGAGTGCGTTTGAGAGTTCCGTCGGTAGCGTGAAGTGTTGCGTCGCGCCGGCGTTGGTGCGCACCGCCGGGCGAGGGCGGTCGGTGGGCAATTCCAGCGCGGCAAGTTTGCTCCCCAGCCGCGACTTCCAGTAAGCAAGCTGTGTCTCTAAAACGGATCCCTGCAACCATTGTCTCTGCCACACCGCGTAATCTGCATACTGGATAATCAGCTCGGGCAATGGTGAAGGGCGCCCTTTACAATAGGCATCGTAAAGGGTGGTCACTTCACGGACGATGACACCCATGGACCATCCATCAGAGATGATGTGATGCAGGGTAAACAACAGCACATGATCTTCTTCACCAAGTCGCAGCAAGACGACACGCAGCAACGGGCCGCTGGACAGATCGAAGCGCTGCTGGGCTTCCGTTGTGGCCCACCGCTGCACTTCAGCGTCTCGCTCCGCTTCTTCACTGAGGTCGATGAATCGGAAACTCGTCGCCTCGCTTGGCGAGATCATCTGCACCGGTTGCCCGTTCACTATCGCAAACCTGGTCCTTAGGATTTCGTGCCGTCGCGTAATCTCAGTGAAGGCTCGCTCGAGCGCTGTGATGTCGAGGCGCCCTGTCAGCCGGAAGGCCGCCGGAATGTTGTAAGCCGGATTACCCGGTTCCAACTGATCCGAGAACCACAGCCGCTGTTGGGCGAATGAGAGAGGGAAAGTACAGCGCTCGCCTTCCTGCCGAGTAATCTCGACGCGATCGGTGTCTTCCTGCTCGATTTGCATTTGCGTCACGACCAAAGCCAACTGCCTCACCGTAGGCGCCTCAAACAAAACACGGAGCGGTACGTCGATGTGGAAGGTCCTTCGTATGCGGGAAATTACCTGCGTTGCCAGTAACGAGTGTCCGCCCAAACGGAAGAAGTTATCGTCGATTCCTACTCGCTCTCTCCTGAGCAACTGTTCCCAACTCTGGACCAGCAACTCTTCCACTGCCGTTCGCGGCGCCACATACTCCACTCCACTGCCTTCTACTCCCACCGCAGGCAACGCTCGCCGATCCACCTTCCCGCTGATCGTTCGCGGCAACTCTTCCAGCTCCACGTACGCGCTCGGCATCATGTAGTCCGGCAGTTCCTGCTCCAAACCCTCTGCCACTGCGACCGTCTGCACTCCCTCTGCCAGCACCAGGTAAGCGCACAGGTACGTGTAACCACTGCCGTCTTCACGTTCGATCACGGCCACGTCCAACACTCCAGCCTGACCCCGCACCGCGTTCTCCACTTCCTTCAATTCCACTCGTGCGCCACGCACCTTCACCTGCTCATCACGCCGTCCCAGGTACTCGAAGTTTCCATCCTCCAGCACCCGCCCCATATCGCCCGTCTTATGGACCAGGTCATTCGGATCGTTTGAGAACGGGTTCGGCACGAAGACTGCGGCTGTCAGTTCCGGTTGCTTGTAGTAACCCAGTGATCGATACGGCGTCCGGATGTAGATCTCTCCTACAATTCCGGGCAAACAAGGCTGGGCTTTTTCATCAACTACCAGAGCCGCTGCACCAGGGATGGGCTTGCCGATGGGAATCACTTCTCGCTCTTCATCTCCCACTCCCACGCGATAGCTGAACTTCGCCATCGTCGTCTCACTCGTCCCATACAGGTTCAGCAACCCCACCCGCTCGCCGTACACCGCTTTCCATCGTGCGACGTCCCGGCCCAGCAACGCTTCTCCAGCCATCACCACATGCCGCAACGACTTCAACTCTTCAGCACGCAACTCCTCATTCACGAGGGCCCGAAACACCGACGGCACACAGTGCACCACTTCGATCCGCGCTTGCTCCAGCCACTGCACCAATCCACGTCCCTCCAGCACCTGTTCCCGTCGCTCCGGCACGCATACCACTCCGCCCACACACAGCGGCAGGAAGATGTCTCGCAACGACCCATCGAACGAAGCCGACAGCAGTTGGCTCACGCGCACTCCTGCTCCAACTCCTAATTCTTCGATCTCCCACTTGATGAAATGCGCGATCGCTTTCAGTCGTCCTGCGATTGCTTTCGGCGTTCCGCTCGACCCCGAGGTGAAATAGATGTAGCTCAGTTGGTCCGGGTCGCTGCTTACTATCGGCGCCACCGGGTTGTGATACTCGAACAGGTCTTCCACGCACATTACTTTCAGTGGACCATTCACCCATTCATGCAGAAGCTCTTGCTGCGCCGCCACCACTTTCCTGTCCGTCAGCAGAAACTCCGGAGGCGCGAGTTCCAGCAACTTGCGCAGCCGCGCGGCAGGCTGTCGCACATCCAATGGCATGAATGCGGCGCCCGCTTTCAAACTTCCCAGCATGCCAACGATCGTCTCGCTCATGTCCGCAGTCAGGATCGCCACGATCGTACCTGGTCCAGCTCCCTGCAAAATCAGATAATTCGCCAGCGTGTTGGTCCGCTCTTCCAGTGCTCTGTAACTCAGCCGCCGCTCCCCACACTCAATCGCCACCGCCGTCGCATGCGCGGCCGCTGCTGCGTTGAACATCTCGATGATGCTGAACCGTCTTATGTCCGTTTTATCCATTTGTTATGACCAGGATTCGATGAGCTCAAGCCGCTCGTCGGCGTCAATCATCGTTATGCTGCCGATGCTACGCTCCGGCTCCGATACGATCCCTTCCACCAATCGCCGGAAGCTCTCCAGCATCTGCTCGATCGTCGCCGCCGCAAACAAATCTGTGTTGTATTCCAGCACCAGCCCCAACTCTTCGCCGCGCTCCTCTACAAACATCGTTAAGTCAAACTTCGCCGTCCCGCTTTCGCCACCCACGCCGCTCAATTCCAGCCCCGGCAGTTTCACTGATTCCCCCAGCGGCATGTTCTGCAACACCAGCATCACTTGAAACAACGGCGTGTACCGCGCATCCCGCTCCGGCGCCAGCGCTTCCACCAGTAACTCAAACGGCACGTCCTGGTGCGCATACGCTCCCAACGTCACCTCTCGCACTCGCTTCAGCAACTGCGTGAACGGCGGCTCTCCCGAAAGGTCCGTCCGCAACACCAGCGTGTTCACGAAGAAACCAATCAAAGGCTCCGTCTCCGCTCGGTTCCGGTTCGCGATCCCCGTGCTCACCACGATGTCTTCCTGCCCGCTGTAGCGCCACAATAAAGTCTGGAAGGCAGCCAATAAGGTCATGAACAACGTCACTCCTTCGCGCTGCGTCAACGCTTTCAATCCTGTGGTCAATTCCGGCGCCAAAGTCAGCGACTGATGCGCGCCGCGGAAGGTCTGCACCGCAGGCCGCGGATAATCGGTCGGCAACTCCAGCACCGCCGGTGCGCCAGCCAGTTGCTCTTTCCAATAGCTCAACTGCTGCTCCAGCACCTCGCCTTGCAGCCACTCTCGCTGCCAGTGCGCATAGTCCGCATACTGAATCCCTAGATCCGGTAACGGCGAAGGCTTACCCGCGGTGAAGGCTTCGTAGAGTGTCGTCAACTCGCGGATCAGCACGCCCATGGACCAACCGTCACTGATGATGTGGTGCATCGTGCACACCAACACATGCTCCTGCTCGCCTAAGCGCAGCACCACCGCGCGCAGCAATGGACCAGCAGCCAGATCGAAGGGCCGCTGTGACTCTTCCGTGGCCACGCGCCGCGCTTCGGCTTCGGTGCTCAGGTCCAACACCGGCAGACTGAACTCCGGCGCTTCATCGATCAGTTGCACCGGCACTCCATTTACTACTCCGAACCTCGTGCGCAGCGATTCGTGTCGCCAGATCACTTCCCTGAAACTCTGCTCCAGCGCCGTGAGATCCAACGTGCCTCGTAATCTCACTGCCGCCGGAATGTGATAGAAAGAACTGCCCGGTTCCAGTTGGTCCAGAAACCACAGTCGCTGCTGCGCAAACGACAACACCAGGTCACCGTCGCGCGAAACTCGCGTTACCGCCGGCGCCTCCAGTTCCTCTGCCCCCCGCAGCTTCTCCTCGATCACCTCTCCCAGCCCGCGCACCGTCGGCCGCTCGAACAACACCCGCAGCCCTACCTCTACTCCGAACGTTTCGCGCACGCGCGACATCACCTGCGTCGCCAGCAACGAGTGCCCACCTAGCCGGAAGAAGTTGTCATCAATCCCGATTCGCTCTCGTCCCAGCAACCGCTCCCAACTCTGCACCAGCAACTCTTCCACCGCCGTTCGCGGTGCCACATACTCCGCCCCACTACCTTCCGCTCCCACCGCGGGCAGTGCACGCCTATCCACCTTCCCGCTGATCGTCCGCGGCAACTCTTCCAGCTCCACGTACGCGCTCGGCATCATGTAGTCCGGCAGTTCCTGCTCCAATCCTTCCGCCACTGCGACTGTCTGCACTCCTTCAGCCAACACCAGGTACGCGCACAGGTACGTGTAGCCACTCGCGTCCTCGCGCTCGATCACGGCGACGTCCAGCACGCCAGCCTGACCCCTCACCGCGTTCTCCACTTCCTTCAGTTCCACGCGTGCGCCGCGCACCTTCACCTGCTCATCACGTCGCCCCAGATACTCGAAATTCCCGTCCTCCAGCACCCGTCCCATGTCTCCAGTCTTATGGACCAGATCGGTGGGATCGTTGGAGAACGGGTTCGGCACGAACACCGCGGCAGTCAGTTCCGGTTGCTTGTAGTAGCCCAGCGAGCGATACGGCGTCCGGATGTAGATCTCTCCCACCATCCCGCGCCCGCATGGCTCAGCGCGTTCATCCAGCAGATACGCTTCCGCGCCCGCGATCGGCTTGCCGATCGGCATGACCTCTCGCTCTTCATCGCCCACTCCCACGCGATAGCTGAACTTCGCCATCGTCGTCTCACTCGTCCCGTACAGGTTCAGCAACCCCACGCGCTCCCCGTACACCGCTTTCCATCGTGCGACGTCCCGGCCCAGCAACGCTTCTCCGGCCATCACCACATGCCGCAACGACTGCAACTCCTCTGCACGCAACTCCTCGTTCACCAGCGCTCGAAACACCGACGGCACACAGTGCACCACTTCGATCCGTGCCTCCTCCAGCCACTGGACCAATCCGCGTCCTTCCAGCACCTGCTCGCGCCGCTCCGGTACGCACACCACTCCGCCCACACACAGCGGCAGGAAGATGTCCCGCAGTGAGCCATCGAAGGAAGCCGACAGCAGTTGGCTCACGCGCACTCCCGCTCCTACTCCCAACTCCTCGATCTCCCAATTGATGAAATGCGCGATCCCTTTCAGTCGTCCGGCGATCGCTTTGGGAGTTCCGCTCGACCCGGACGTGAAGTAGATGTAGCTCAGTTGGTCCGGGTCGCTGCTTACCACCGGCGCGGCCGGGTTGTGATACTCGAGCAACTCTTCCACGCACACTACCTTCACTGCTTCATGCAACAGCTCCAGCACCACTTTCCTGTCCGTCAGCAGAAACTGCGGCGGCGCCAGTTCCATTAACTTCCGCAATCGTGCTGCCGGCTGCCTCACATCCAGCGGCATGAACGCCGCACCTGCTTTCATCGTCCCCAATATCCGAACGATCATCTCGCTCCTGTCCTCAGTCAGGATCGCCACGATCGTTCCTGGTCCAGCCTCGTGCGCGAGCAGATAGTTCGCGAATGTGTTGGCCCGCTCTTCCAGCTCTCCATAACTCAGCCGTCGCTCGCCACACTCAATCGCCACCGCCGTCGCATGCACGGCCGCAGTTGCCTCAAACATCTGCGCCACGCTCAACTCGGCTCCCTCACCGAGGCCCAGCTCTCTCCCACGTCCCATCAGCCGCCGGCGCTCTTCCGCGTCGATCAACTCAAAGCTGCCGATGCTCCGCTCCGGCTCTGCTACGATCCCCTCCATCAGCCGCTGGAAGCTCTCCAGCATCTGCTCGATCGTCGCCGCCGCAAACAAGTCTGTGTTGTACTCCAGCACCATCTCCAACTCTTCGCCGCGCTCTTCTACAAACAACGTCAGGTCAAACTTCGCCGTCTCGACTTCCCCGCCCACGCCGCTCAATTCCAGCCCTGCCAGCTTCACTGCTTCCGCCATCCGGGCGTTCTGCAACACCAGCATCACCTGGAACAACGGCGTGTAGCGCGCATCTCGCTCCGGCGCCAGTGCTTCCACCAGCAACTCAAACGGCACGTCCTGATGCGCATACGCTCCCAGCGTCACCTCGCGCACTCGCTCCAGCAGCCGTGTGAACGGCGGCTCTCCCGAAAGGTCCGTCCGCAACACCAGCGTGTTCACGAAGAAACCAATCAAAGGCTCCGTCTCCGCTCGGTTCCGGTTCGCGATCCCCGTGCTCACCACGATGTCTTCCTGCCCGCTGTAGCGCCATAACAAGGTCTGAAAGGCAGCCAATAAGGTCATGAACAACGTCACCCCTTCACGCTGCGTCAACGCTTTCAGTCCCGTGGTCAACTCTGCCGACAAGCTCAGCGACTGATGCGCGCCGCGGAACGTCTGCACCGCCGGTCGCGGGTAATCAGTCGGCAACTCCAGCACTGCAGGCGCGCCCGCCATCTGTTGCTTCCAATAGTTGAGCTGCTGCTCCAGCACCTCACCTTGCAGCCACTCCCGCTGCCAGTGCGCATAGTCCGCATACTGAATCCCAAGCTCCGGCAACGGCGAAGGCTCACCCTTCACGTAAGCTTCATAGAGCGTCGTCAATTCGCGGATCAGCACGCCAATGGACCAACCGTCGCTGATGATGTGGTGCATCGTGCACAGCAGCACATGCTCCTGCTCGCTCAACCGCAGCACCACCGCGCGCAGCAATGGACCAGCGGCAAGATCAAAAGGCCGCTGTGATTCTTCCATCGCCACTCGCCGCACTTCTGCTTCAGCAACCGTACTCAGGTCCAACACCCGTAAGCTAAACTCCGGCGCTTCATCAATCACTTGCACCGGCACTCCGTTGACTACTCCAAATCTCGTGCGCAGCGATTCATGTCGCCTAATCACTTCCCTGAAGCTCTGCTCCAGCGCCGTAAGATCCAACGTGCCTCGCAATCTCACTGCCGCCGGAATGTGATAGAACGAACTGCCCGGCTCCAACTGGTCCAGGAACCAAAGCCGCTGCTGCGCAAACGAGAGCGGGATCTCTCGATCTCGCACGACCGGTAGAACTGCCGGCGCCACCTGCCCCGCTCCGCCTCGCAACTGTTCCTCGATCACTTCTCCCAGCCCGCGCACCGTCGGATGTGCGAACATCACGCGCAGCTCAATCTCGACGTTGAACAACTCACGTACCCTGGAGATCACCTGCGTCGCCAGCAATGAGTGTCCGCCGAGCTCAAAGAAGTCGTCATCGATTCCCACCTGTTCGACCCGCAACACCTGCGCCCAAACGCCGGCCACGATCTCCTCTGTTGGCACGCGCGGGCTGACGTAGCTTTGTTCCAGTTCGGGTCGAGAGTGTTCCGGAGCCGGCAGCGCGCGTCGATCAATCTTGCCGTTGGGCGTCAACGGCATCTGCTCGAGCATCACGAACGCGGCAGGCGCCATGTAGAGTGGCAGCTTATTACTCACATACTCGAGCAACTGAGTAACCGTAACCTGACTCTCCGGATGCTTGACTACATACGCCACCAGTCGCTTCTCACCGGGAACATCCTCTCGCGCCAAAACCGCCGCTTCCCTAACGCTCCTGTGCCGCTCCAACACGGTCTCAATCTCACCGAGCTCGATGCGGTATCCACGCACTTTTACCTGATGGTCCACCCGGCCCATGAACTCGAGCCGTCCATCTTCCAGGTACCGCACCATGTCTCCGGTCCGATACAGTCGCTCACCTTTCTCTTTACCGTAGGGGTGCGGCACAAAGCGCGCCGCCGTTAACTCGGCTTCCCTCAGATATCCGCGAGCCAGTCCTGCTCCGCCGATGTACAACTCACCTACCACTCCCACCGGAACCATTTGTTGTTTGCGATCCAATACATAGACCTGCGTGTTGTTTATGGCGCCGCCAATCGGTATTCCATAATTCCATTCCTCGTCCCTTTTAATTCGATAACAACAAGTAAAGGTGGTTCCCTCCGTTGGTCCATAGCCGTTGATGATCTCGGTATCAACTAAACATCTGTGCCCTTCCCGGACGTGTCTTTCCGACAGCGCTTCGCCTCCGATCAGCAACTGTTTCAGACCTGCCAGCGCTTCGGGCGCCTCGTCGATGACAGTGTTGTAGAGCGACGCCGTCAGCCAGATCGTGTCGACCGCCTGCGCCTTTATCATTTCTCCGAGATTCTGCGGCGTCGGAACTCTCTCTGAGCTCAACACACAACGACCGCCATGCAGGAGCGCACCCCAGAGCTCGAATGTCGAAGCGTCGAAACTCAATGGAGCAAGTTGCAGCAGACAGCTTCGACTATTGAGGTCAACGTACTGCACGCCACACACCAGTCGCAGCACTCCGCGGTGCGGCACCTCCACTCCTTTCGGTTGGCCAGTCGAACCCGAGGTGTACATCACGTAAGCGAGATTCTCTCCGCTCACTCTGCTCACCGGATTGCTCTTTGACTCGCCTGCGAACTCATCTTCCAAACACACCACAGGTCCCCAGAACGACGGCAACTTTTCCAGCTCGTCCTCTTGGGCCACCAGCACCGACACTCCCTGCTCCAGCATCTTCGCCTGCCGGTCCAGTGGGTAGCCTGTGTCTATCGGTACGTACGCTCCACCAGCTTTCAAAATCCCAAGCAACCCCACGACCATCTCGACTGAGCGTTCGACGCAAATCCCAACCAGCGTTTCCGGTCCAACTCCTAACTTTTGTAAGTGGTGAGCCAACCGATTCGCCCGCTCGTTCAGCTCTTTGTAGGTTACTTGCTGATCCTGATATTGGACGGCCACTGCCTCAGGCGTGCGCTCGACCTGCTCTTCGAAGACTTGATTAATGGACTTCTCGTGCGGGTATTCCGATGCTGTATCGTTCCACTGGACCAACACCTGCTCCTGCTCCTCAGGCGTCACCAGTTGCAATTCAGAAAGCCGCTGCTCCGGATTACTCACCACACTTTCAAGCAGCACGTTCAAGTGTTGAAGCATCCGCCGGATCGTCGACTGTTCGAACAAGTCCGTGTTGTACTCAAGGCCTAGCTGCAACTCTCCGATACCCCAACTGACGTTGAGCACCAGATCGAATTGCGTCGTATGACGCCCAGTCTCGATCATCCGTAGCTGGAGTCCTTCGACTGCGTCCGTTGCTGCCGGCGTGTTCTGCAATACCATCATTGCCTGGAAGAGGGGCGAGCGACCCGTGTCTCTCTCGGGCTGCAACTCTTCAACCAACTTCTCGAACGGCAACTCCTGATGAGCGTATGCTCCCAGGGCCACTACTCGCACACGCTCCAGCAACTCCATGAAGCTGGGATCGCCTGAGAGGTCGGTGCGCAGGACCAGCGTGTTGATGAAAAAGCCGATGAGCGGTTCAGCCTCGGCGTAGTTGCGTCCGGCAATGGGTGTTCCGATGGCAATCGCTTCCTGTCCGGTGTAGCGCGACAGCAAAGCCTGAAAGGCTGCAAGCATCGTTATGAACAGCGTCGTTCCGCTGCGCTCCGTCAACTCCCTGATTCCGTCACTCAGCCGTCGCGACAACCCTAACCCGTAACGCGCGCCGTTCTGTGTTTGCACATTCGGCCGCGGGTGGTCGGTGGGTAAGTCGAGCACCGTAACCGTTTCCCCAAGCTGACCGCGCCAATAGGCCAATTCGGCGGCCAGGACTTCGCCGCTCAGCCGCTCGCGCTGCCACAAAGCGTAGTCGGCATACTGAAGGGGCAGTTCCGGCAACGGGCTGGGAGCACCGGCGGCAAAGGCTGCGTAGAGCGTCGAAATTTCTTTGATGAGGATGCCGATGGACCATCCGTCAGAAACGATGTGATGTGTAGTAAAGAGCAGCGCATGATCGTCGTCAGCGAGACGGACGAGTGCGGCACGCAGTAGTGGACCACGCTCGAGGTCGAACGGACGCTGCGCTTCGCGGTCTGCGAGGAGCTGGAGCTCAGCCTCGCGTTGCTCCGGCGTGAGTTGGGAGAGGTCCATGAAAGGAAAGTGGAAGGTGGTGGGTGGAGCAATCAACTGATGCGGCTGATCGTCGCGCATCGGGAAAGAGGTACGCAGGATTTCGTGGCGACGCAGCAACTCGGTAAAGGTCTGTTGCAGGACGTCAGGATTGAGAGCACCCGAGAGGCGGACGGAGGTTGGGACGTTATAAGCCGGGCTGTTGGGGACCAGTTGATCGAGAAACCAGAGGCGCTGTTGAGCAAATGAAAGAGGCAGCGGAGCGTCGGACTGGGGGCGGCGCGGAATGCTTCGCGGCTGAGCAGTGCGCTCACGCTTCTCACGTAACCGCTGTGCGAGAAGCTCTAGCTTTGCTGAAGACAAATCGGCGATTCGTGTTGCCAGAGTACTCATTGTGGTTTATTTAGTTCTGGAGCTGATATCCGAGGGATTGGTAGTGCCACGTCTGGAGTAGTTGCGACTCGCGATCGAGGTGGATGCCCAGGTGTCGCTTCAGATTTGCCGGCCGGGTGTTGTCCCAGGCCAGAGTATCCAGAATCGTGTCGCTAACAGGACGAAAGGTAAGGCCGGACGCGATGGCTTTGCCGCAGTTAGCCGCGGCAAGACCAAACGTTCTCGGGTCAGCGCGCCAAAGCGGGAATTCAGTTTCCGTAGCACTTTCGTTAATCAAAAATTGATCGTCAACCCAGACCAGCCTGGCGTTACTTTCGCAAGCGGCGACGCATTGCTCGAGGAGTTGCGGGAGCGTTAAGGAATAGTCCGGACCGGTCGCGTTGTAGTCTCCACTCCGGCGAACTTCAACCAAGCGGATGGTCCACTCCGCCAAATCCCGCGCATCGATTAACTGTACCGGGCGATTGGGCCGGCCCGGGGCCAGCACCTCTCCACCCTTCGCTATCCGTCGCACCCAACAAGTGAAACTTTCATAATGGTCCCAGGGCCCCACGATGAGACCGGGACGGATGGTAAGCACACGGCCGGGCATAGCCTCTTCCGCGACGCGTTCACAAAGAACCTTAAGCGGTCCGTACAGTGGTCTTATTTTTTCAGCGAGGGCAGGGGTTAGAGCTTTTATTTTTGATAAAGCGGCCGCTTGATCCTGCGTTAGCTGCGGTAGAGGAGTGGTTTCATCTACTCCCGGCGGGCTGAACTTCGGGTAGACACTCAAACTGGAAATATACGTATAGTGCTGGACCACATCAGCCAGTAAGCCGGCAGAAGCCCGCACCTGCCACGGAAGATAACCACAAGTATCAATCACCGCATCCCAGGACCGGCCTCGCAGTGCCGATAGATCTCCACTCCGGTCGCCGCGCAGCTTTTCGATCTCAGGATACAGATCGGCGTTATTCACACCTCTGTTAAAGAGCGTGATCTCGTGTCCACGAGCGAGCGCCGCGTCAACCAGGTGGCGGCCGAGAAACATTGTTCCACCGAGGATTAGTAGTTTCACTTACACCGCCTCAGTGGCAAATGCCAGTATCGCATCGTCGGCTACGGGCCTGATCGAGCTGTGGTCGCGGCTCACGAGAAAATCCGGTCGTGGCGTCCCTCTTGTAATGGGAATGTTTTCGACGCTGTTGAAGGTGATCAGGACCATGTTTCGGTCAAACGGTGAGATATTGTTTGCGGATGCGTGTACGAGGTTGCCGTCGAAGAAGAGCACCGATCCGGCGGGTCCTTTGAGCGCTTCCATTCCATAGCGCTGGGCCAACCGGGTCACAGTTTCTTTATTTACGGAATATCTCAACTTCGCAGTCAGGTTTGAGATCCATGTAGAGGGCTGAGTAGTTTCATCTTCCTGAAGCGCAGCAGTGTCAATCACTCCTTCTTTGTGCGAGCCCGGAATGATCAATAGCGGAGCGTTGAACTCATTCACATCACTCAGAAACACAATGGCGTTCACAATGCGCGGCGAAGGCAGTCCGTCTTCCTTCAACCAGAAGATGTAGTCCTGGTGCCACTGCCAGACGTCGCCATCAAACGCCACCTTCGCATTCACTTTGAATTGATAAACGTAGACGTCGCTCCCGAGTAGCTGCATCGCTGGTCCAACCAGTCGCGGATGACGTGTTAAGCACTTGAACACTTCGTTGGACATGTGCGAGCCATAGACTGAACGAACCGCTACTTCGTTCGTTTCTTTGATCCGCCGCGGCGACTCCCTGGAAAATACGACCGGCACTTCAGCCGCGAGTACTTCGATCTCGGCGCGTGAGAAGCAGTTGGGTAACAGTAGATAGCCGTTCTCTTCGTAAGCTTTGACTTGCTCTCTCAACATGACCCGTACTCCTTACGCCAGGGTTAATTCCGCTCGCTGAGCCTTGTCTTCATTCGCCCATTCACGGGCGAGGATGGCTAAAGGATCGATACATCGATACTCCGACGAATGATTACCGGAACGCAGAAAGTGCTTGGCGAGCAGATGTACCTCCGAGCAGCCGGCGATGAAAGAATCAACCTCGTACTTTTCGAGCAGCAGTTTCAGCAGCGGGAAGAGCGTGCTGATATCAGGATTCGTTTTTATCGGGTAGATAAGGTTCCTGTGAATCGTATTCTGATCGTCTTCATCCGGCAAAACGATATAAGGCTGGGCCATGGACCATTGTGCGTGATTATCGAAGAGCCCGAGTTTTCTTGTACCGCTGGAAGAGATTAACAGGTGCCGTTTCCGTGTGTGGGCGAGATGTTCAAAGATGATGTCCGGCAGGGAGATGACTCGCTCGCGGAGGGTGACCGGCAGTCTGGGTAGCAGATAGTGGATGGTCATGCAGCAGAACACTACATCGGTAGCACCCGCTTCGAGTAAGCGTTTGATGACATCTATTAACTGCGCCAGCAGCGGTTCGGAGTTCCCGTTAAGAAAGGCTTCAGTTCGATCGGGAAAGGTCGGATCAGAATACACAATCACGGTCGGTGATTCTTGTTCGAGATCGCTCAGGCCATGCTCGTATATCGTCCTTAAGAACTCAGCCGACGCTAACGGGCCCAGACCACCGACAACTCCGAGAACGCTTTTGTTTTCAATCACAATCGCCATCCTTTTCTTTGATTAGCTCACTGTTGGATCGGGTCAGTACAGGGAGCGGTAGCGACCTGGTCAAACCATGGAGTCAAGAGTCGCCAGGAAATATTTCACGCTGATCACTGACCAGGTCGCTACCGCTCCCTGTACTGACCCGATCCAAGGATGATTAGTTCAAACTCGGCAGGTTGAAGACGTCGAGAAAGATGCCAAAAGTAAGCACGACAATGAGCAGGTCACTTTCAAAGGGGAAATTGAGCTTGAATCCCTCCCGCCCATACTGTCGCTTGAGCCTCTCGATCACGTCCGGATTGAAATACCCTTGCCTCTTGATCCGATCATAGGAAAGCACGTCCTGGATCCACTCGATCTTCTGCTGTATCAAGTACGGACTGCCCGGCGCGATGAACCCAAACTTCTCCCGGTTGATGATCTCGGTCGGCACCAGTCCATCAGCAACTTTTTTCAGAATGTATTTCTCCGTAAAGTTGTTCAGCTTCAAATGCGGTGGGATGTGCCTGGAGAAGTCGATGAGGTTGAGATCCAGAAACGGATAGCGAGCCTCGACGGAATTGGCCAACGCCATTCGATCGCCGTGATCGGAAATCAGGTGATCTGACAGCCGCAGTTTGAAATCCAGGTAAGAACGTTGATGAATGTAATGCCTGCCCCGCAGTCGTTCTTTATTGACGACACCAAAATTCACGGAATCAAACTCTCCAAACTGCGCATTGACATCCGATGAATATAGGGCGGCCTTAGTCTCCCTGAACGAGTATTGATCTATCTCATAAAAGAGATCCTTGTCTCCCCACAGTTTTTCTCTCAACTCTTCTTCGAGAACTGTTTGCAGGTCGTACTTTTTCGAATTTCTGATCCCGAACTGATCGAACCGGTAGCCAACATAGCCGGCAAACAGCTCGTCGGCGCCTTCGCCGGTGAGAATCACCTTCACTCCGGCATTCCTCGCAGCTTGCGACAGCGCCATCGAACACGTGTTGTAAGTTTCTTTCACCGGACACTCACAGTGATAGATCATGTTCGACAGTCGCTCGGAGATTTCAGGCCAACCGAACATGATTTCATGGTGCATTGAGTCAACATGCCTGGCCATCATGTTTTGATACTTCGCTTCGGAGATTGTTTTGTCGCCGAAACCGATGGAAAACGAATGACGGCTCCTGTTCGGAGAGACTTGATTGATCATCGCAGCGATCATCGAGGAGTCGAGACCGCCGCTGAGATAAAAGCCGACCGGAACATCCGACTGAAGACGATACTCCGTGGATCGCGTGAAAAGGTTCTTCAATTCATCGACGTAATATTCTTCCGGTTTTTCGTAAGAGACCTCGCCAACCTTCGGGTAATCAAGATCCCAATACTCAACCGTTTTGATATCGCCATTCTCAACTGTGAGATAATTCCCGCCCTTCAAGCTTTCGATCCCACGAAACATGGTCCGCGGACTCACCAGTCCGGGGAATGAGAAGATTTGATCGAGTCCGGTGAGATCCACTTCCCGGGTAGCGGCAGGGTGTTCCAGAATGGCCTTGATTTCCGATGCGAAGATGAAGACGCCGTCTTTCACCGTGTAGTAGAGAGGGTTGATGCCAAAATGATCCCGCGCCACAAATAACCGCTTCTTTTTTCTGTCGTAGATGACAAAAGCAAACTGCCCGTTCAGCTTATTCAAAAAGCCGAGGCCATCTTCTTCGTAAAGGTGAAGCAGTACTTCGACGTCACTGTTGGTCCTGAAAACATGACCTTGCTGGATCAAGTCCTTGCGTAATTCGAGGTAGTTAAATATCTCGCCGTTGCACATCAAAACTACGGAATTGTCTTCGTTGAAGATCGGTTGGTCACCTGCTTCGAGATCGATGATGCTCAGTCTGCGAAAGCCCAGGCCAAGATTGTCTTCGATGAAATACCCGGACGAATCGGGACCGCGATGAGTAAGTTTGTTCGTCATCGCGACGAGAGTGTCCGCGTCTATTCCGCGTTCATGATTGAGATCTATGTATCCGGTAAAACCACACATTATGGCGCTCTTTCTTTATGAAGATCGGAGAGCAATTTTTCTGAATTGATGGTTGCAGGAAGCCGGCAGGAATTCCGCTATCACTGGATTTTGGGCAGGGCTACCGCAGTCCGTTTCGCTGTTTACCTTCTGTCTACGAACTTCGGATTACGTGGGATCTACGGTCGAAGAACTCTAGGACGACGCTTAGCGAGAAGGTGGAGGATGGAGCAGCAGTTCTAAAACCAAAGGCGACTCAACACATCTACTCGCATTGCTCTGTTCAGCGGGCACATTAACGGCTTAGAGCCTTGAGTGCAACAGTATTTGCAGAGCCGCTTTTGGCATTTATTGGCTAATCTTGGCTTTAGCCTGATTTTAGCCACAAAGAAGCACAAAAAGCTCAAAATCGGGGGAAGGTATTTGAGCTTTTTGTGCTTCTTTGTGGCGTACAGAATTTTATGCTACTGCGATGGCGCCCGAGATCTCGGCGGCCTCTGATGGGAAGCGCAGGCTGCCGTCGAAAAGGGGCCACTGGTCGTACTGGCCTCGCGGAAGCTGAAGGACGTCACGTTCCACCAGCAGATATTTCTGTTTTTCTGAGAGCAAACCTTCGGAGCGCTGCCGATCCTGCATCTTGCTTTGGTGAAACTCCCGCAGCTCGCGATCGAGTTGGAGATTCCCGAAAGAGAGAAAGCGCACCGCGCCGTCAACGTCCCGAGCCGTCATCACCTCACCCTTGTTGTAAATACTAGGTGAGAAGGGAACATCAATGAATCCCTTGCGAAAGCCCGTGACGATGCCCTCTGTTATGCTTCCACGGCCACAGCCGATGACGCTATCCAGAATGTTTTGCACTTCCCACCGGATAATGCGGGCCTCCGCAGCTAACTGCTCTTCATCAAGCTGTATACGAGCTCCACTCGAGACTCCCATCATGACCAGATTCAGGCCGTGAACGTTATCCGTCAGCGTGGGAATCTTGTACGCCTCTGCCGGGGTCTTGGTAATTAAGCGCGTGGCGCCCGATAGAGAAGCCGTGGCCGCCGACTGATAGATCAATTGTTCCGCGTGCAGAGGCACCTCGGGAAAGGCAGCCATATACTGCTGGAAGACGGTGTTGATCTGAATGTCTTTGTAGCCAAGGTTTCTAACCATCTCTTCAGCCATCTGCTGAAGCACGCGGATCGCAGCGACGTCCTGGATGCGATTCCCCTGTTCGGCATATCCGAGACTAACGCACTTCACTCCCTGTTGGATTGCCAGCAGTGTTTCAAGAATATTGGAAGCAATCGCCAGGCTGGGAGGAATAAGGGTAGCGGTCAATGTGCCAAAGAATTCGCGGTCCAGCCTGATGCCGTAGCGCTCGAAGTATAGACCGGTGAGTCGATCGACGTATTGCCACCTCCTGATAGATTCATCGAGCGGATAATCTTTGTAGTATGGAATGTTGTAACAAATGGCTCCGCCTTCGAAAGATGTGACGCCTCCCGCATACGAAATCTCCGCCAGCAGACGCGGGTCGCGCGTGCTGTGTCGCGTCTGCAAAGGCACCTTGATCGCAGAGATGATTCGTCGCAGGCCGGGCACGCCATGATTGATTACCGGAAAGCCGTTGAGCGTCGAAACTCCAGAGGCCCGGCTCTCGCGAATTGCCTCGTCAGCGCCTCGATAGTTGTTGTTGCGGGTCATTGAATCGACTTGATAAGACAACACTCGTGCACCCGCGCTCTTGAAAGCTGCGAAGAGTTTGATCTGTTGCAAAACTCCGGGCACGCCTGAACGCGGCTGAATGAGCATAGGGGCGCGGTTTGTTCTGACTAGCGCCTGAGTAGCGGGGAACGAAGGCTGACGTGCAAGAAACTCAGCGTTCTCATTAAGATCACTCGCCCTCTGACCCGTTCTCCAACCTTCAAGCACCTCACGGCGGGCACGTTCGAGAGTATCCAACTCGAGACAGTCGTCAGAAGTAGCAGCCGCGAAATAACCATTTGCGCTCGAGGAGCGTTTCCAGAGTGTCGGGCAAAAGGCACGCGGCTCGACGCCCGCCAAATCCTTTTCCAGGGTTTTCACGACGGTGTTGATATCAACAAACTTGACGAACACGCGATCGAATCCCATTTCCATGAAATGTCGCTCATATCCTTCGCCGTCGCCGACGTCGAGATTCCCGCCCAGGTACCAGCGCGGTCCTTGAGTCTTGTACTCCCTCAGCATCTCGGGGAACTCGCGCAGGTAGTAACGGACGTGACCATCCATGTTCGAGATCATCACGACGTTGAAGAGTGAAGCCAGCTCGAAGAAGTCTTTCAAGCTGTTCTGAGTTCCGAGATAACAAACCTTGTACCCGCTCATCAGCAGGGCCTGGTGCAAAACCGTCAGCCCGACGGAATGAGAGTCGCCGCCGATACCGCCTAGCAGGATGGTGAAATTGTTCTCTTGTTGAGTGCCGGGGGTTTTCATGTGTGATGCTCCGATCGAACAGAATGGGCCCACGATGTTGCTCGTTGGGGTTTCACGTGATGTTTTTGGAAAGTGTGTGGAGTGCTTAGCTGGGTTTTAGTCCGCGAAGCGGACGACAGCATAAAGCCTGGGGCGCAAGCCCCAGGTAGGGACACAAAAATCAGGCGCCGAGCCCGCGAAGCGGGCGGCAGCGCTGTCGCCCGCTTTGCGGGCTTGAATGGATTAATTAATCGCGATCCTGGGGCTTGCGCCCCAGGCTTTATGCTGTCGTCCGCTTCGCGGACTAAAACCAGTCGCGCAGGCTACTCCAGCGTTTGATTGAAATTGGAGATCAGCAGGCGGCTTTCCGCTTCCTGGCCCAGCGAGAGGCTCTTCAAATCCTTATCGGGATGCGCTACTACGTCCTCCAGTAGAGCCGTGAAGTGCTTTACGATCCGAGCGGCGGTGGAAGCCTCAAACAGATCCGTGTTGTATTCCAGCACTCCAAACAGACCATAGTTTGTCTCAGACATGATCAGCATCAGATCCGCTCTTGCTGTCACATGATCGAATTCCACGAAATCCGCAGTAAGCCCCGTTACTTCAACTCGCTCGACAGGCGTGTTTTGGAAACTCAGCATCACCTGAAACAGCGGCGGATAACTCGAATCGCGCACCGGCTGCAAGACCTCTACCAACTTCTCAAAAGGCACGTCCTGATGCGCATAAGCATCCAGACACACTTCACGAACTCGACCAATCAACACCTGGAACGAAGGATTGCCGGAGAGGTCGGTGCGCAAAACCAGGTTATTGATAAAAACTCCAATCAGATCTTCAATGTCATGCCGGTGGCGGTTGGCGACATTCGTACCGACAATAATGTCTTCCTTACCCGAGTAACGGGAGAGCAGTACCTGCAAGGCCGCGAGAAGAGTCATAAAGAGCGTCGCACCTTCCCGCCTGCTCAACTCCTCGAGTGCCCTCGTCGTGCTCAACGGGATCTGAAACGAGTGTCGCGCTCCGTTGAAGCTCTGCGTCACCGGCCGCGGATGGTCCTTCGGCAACTCCAGCACCGTAGGCGCGGCAGCCATCTGCTGCTTCCAGTATTGCAGTTGCGAGTCCTGCCCATCACTCAACAATTGCCGTTGCCAATAAGCGTAGTCTGCATATTGGATCGAGAGCTCCGGTAACGGCGATGGCCGTCCGGCGGAAAAGGCGTCATAGAGTGTCGCAATCTCTTTACTGATGATGCCGAGGGACCATGCATCCGAGATGATGTGGTGCAGTGTAAACAGTAAGACGTGTGCCTCCGCTCCCAGCCGCAGCAAAGCGGTGCGTACCAGTGGACCACGTTCCAGATCGAATGGCTGTTGCGCCTGCTCCTTAGCCAGCCTCACGACCGCGGCTTCTCTCTCGCTCTCGATTAAGTTGCTGAGGTCGATTACCGGAAGCGGCAACGATCCGGCGGGGTCGATAATCTGCACGGGTTCGTCAGCGACCTCAACGAAACGTGTACGCAAGCTCTCGTGTCGTCTGACCAACTCGGTAAGCGCCTGCTCCAACGCTCCGACGTTAAGCACTCCCGTCAAGCGCACCGCGTTAGAAACATGATAAGCACTACTATCTGGATCCATCTGGTGGGCCAACCACAATCGCTGTTGAGCGAAAGAGAGCGGTAACTCCTCTTCCCTCGACACTGTCACTATCGCGGGCGCCTCCAGACTTCGTCCGGCCCTCCGCGCCTCCTCCACCACTTTCGCCATTCTTCTCACGGTCCGATGCTCGAACAGCACTCGAAGCCCGAGATCTACGCCGAATGTCTCACGCACCCTGGAGATCACCTGTGTCGCCAACAGAGAGTGCCCACCCAGATCAAAGAAGCTGTCATTGACGCCGATCTTCTCGAGCCGCAGCACCTCGGACCAGATCCCGGTAAGGACTTCTTCGATCGGCGTGCGCGGAGCGACAAAGTGGTCCCCCAACTCCGGCCGGGAGTGATCCGGGGCGGGCAGAGCGCGGCGGTCGAGCTTGCCATTCGGCGTCAATGGCATCTGCGCCAGCATCACGAACCGGCTTGGTACCATGTACTCAGGCAGTTGGTCTTTGAGGTGTTCTCTTAACTCACCTTCTGTCACGACTGCATCATCGCGAGTGACGAGGTATGCTATCAACCGTTTGTCACCGAGCTCATCTTCGCGCATTACAACCACCACTTCCGCAACGCAGTGGTGTGTCGCCAAGGCCATCTCAATCTCGCCAAGCTCAATGCGGTGTCCGCGCAGCTTCACCTGATTATCGGCCCGTCCGACGTAGTCGATCGCGCCATCTTCGCGAAACCGCGCCACGTCTCCGGTCCAGTACATCCTCGCTCCGGCCTCTGCGCTATGCGGATCAGGCACGAACCGTTCAGCGGTCAACTCAGCCCGTCCGCGGTAGCCCCGCGCCAGCCCAACTCCGCTGATATACAATTCCCCGTTGACTCCCACCGGCGCCGCATTCATCTCCTGGTCCAAGATGTAAATACTCGTGTTAGCGATGGGCCTTCCAATAGGTACCGATCTCGCATCGCTTTCCTGCCGGCACTGCCACCACGTCACATCCACCGCTGCTTCCGTCGGCCCGTAGAGGTTATATAGTTCTGCCCACCGTACCCGCTCCATGAACCGATCCTGAAGTCCTCTCCCGAGTGCCTCTCCACTACAGATCACGCGCCGGATTCTTTCACACGACTCCAGGTCTTTCTCTTCTACAAATGCCTGCAACATCGAAGGCACGAAATGGACTGTCGTTACCTCCTGCTCGGCGATCAGTTTCACTAAATATTCATTCTCCTGATGACCTCCAGGTCGTGCTATGACTAGCCGGGCTCCGCTTATCAACGGCCAGAACAATTCCCACACTGAAACATCGAAGCTAATGGGCGTCTTTTGCAACACGCTATCCGTTGCATTCAACTCGAATGCGTCCTGCATCCACAGCAATCGATTGCAGATTGCCGCATGCGTCGTCATCGCGCCCTTCGGCGCTCCGGTCGAGCCCGACGTGTAGATCATGTAGGCGAGGTTATCAGCCGTCACCTTACACTCCACCTCGCCACTCTCGCCTTCCCAATCCCCATCCAGACACACCACCCTGGCTTCGTGTTCCGGCAACGATTCCAGGAGATGATGTTGAGTTAAGAGCACTGGCACTTGAGCGTCAGCCATCATGAAGGAGAGCCGTTGCGCCGGGTACGAAGGATCTATCGGGACATATGCGCCACCTGCTTTCAAAATGCCCAGCAATCCCACCATCATTTCCACTGAACGCTCAACGCAAAGGCCGACCAGTGATTCCGGCCCCACTCCCAGAGTTTGTAAGTGATTAGCCAGCCGTTGCGCTTTCTCGTTCAGAGCTTTGTAGGTTACCTGCGTGTTGTCGTAGACGATGGCCACCGCGTCCGGCGTGCGCTCGACCTGTTCCTCGAAGAGTTGATGGAGGCACTTCCCTCGCGGATACTCGACAGCAGTACTGTTCCAATCCACCAGTATCTGTTGTTGTTCTTCATCTCTTAGCAGCTTCAACTCGGAGAGTGGTTGCTCGGGATCATGGACCACGGCGTTGAGCAACACCTCGAAGTGGTCCATCATTCGACCGATCGTCGTGCTCCTGAACAAGTCTGTGTTGTATTCCCAAAGGGTTTGCAGCCGTCCATCACTCGTCTCTGAAACTGACAGCATCAGGTCAAACTTCGCTGTCCCGCTCTCGCCTCCCTCACGTGTGACTTGCAATCCCTCGAGCTTCACCACTTCCGCCGCGGGTGTGTTCTGCAACACCAGCATCACCTGAAACAGCGGCGACCGGCTCATGTCTCTTTCGGGCTGCACGGCCTCCACCAGCTTCTCGAACGGCACTTCCTGATGTGCATACGCGCCCAAGGTCACTTCCCTCACCCGCCGCAGCAGTTCCTCGAAACTCGGATTGCCGCTCAGGTCCGTACGCAACACCAGCGTGTTCACGAAGAACCCGATCAAGTTTTCGGTTTCCGCCCGGTTACGTCCGGCAATCGGTGTCCCGATGACGATGTCTTGCTGCCCGCTGTAACGCGACAACAAAGTCTGAAAGGCAGCCAATAAGGTCATGAACAACGTCGCCCCTTCGCGCTGCGTCAATGCTTTCAGACTCGTGCTCAACTCCGGCGACAAGCTCAGCGACTGATGCGCTCCGCGGAAGGTCTGCACCGCAGGCCGCGAATAATCGGTCGGCAACTCCAGCACCGCTGGCGCTCCCTTAAGTTGTTCCTTCCAATAACTGAGCTGCTGCTCCAGCACGTCGCCTTGCAGCCACTCCCGCTGCCAGTGCGCATAGTCCGCATACTGAATCCCAAGCTCCGGCAACGGCGAAGGCTTACCCGCGGCGAAGGCTTCATAGAGCGTCGTCAGCTCTCCGGTTAGCACCTCCATGGACCAGCCGTCACTGATGATGTGGTGCATCGTGCACAACAGCACATGCTCCTGATCGTTCAACCGCAGCACCACCGCTCGCAGCAGTGGACCAGCAGCAAGATCGAACGGCCGCTGTGACTCTTCCATCGCCACTCTTCGTGCTTCAGCTACCGTGCTCAAGTCCAGCACCGGCAGACTGAACTCCGGCGCTTCATCGATCACTTGCACCGGCACTCCATTGACTACTCCGAACCTCGTGCGCAGCGATTCGTGCCGCCGGATCACTTCCCTGAAGCTCTGCTCGAGCGTCGTAAGGTCCAACGTGCCTCGTAGTCGCACTGCCGCCGGAATGTTGTACAAGGAGCTGCCCGGCTCTAGCTGGTCCAGGAACCACAGCCGCTGCTGCGCGTAAGACAGCGCTAACGTTTCGTTTCTCGAAACTCGCCCGATGGGCAGCGACTGCAAATCCTCGCCAACTATCGTCAACCGGTTAATCTCTGCGGCTAGTCCGGCTATGGTGGGTCTATCAAACAACTGGCGTAGTGGCACCTCAACCTGGAAGACACTACGCACACGTGAGACCAGTTGAGTTGCCAACAACGAATGGCCGCCTAATGCGAAGAAGTCATCATGGATGCCGACCTGCTTGATCTTCAGCAGTTGCGCCCAGATGCCCACCAGTATTTCTTCAGTTGGCGTACGCGGAGCAACATAACTCTCTGCGAGACTCCGATCTCCCACGTCGGTTGCCGGCAGCGCTCGCCGATCTACTTTCCCACTCGGTGTTAGCGGCAGCCGTTCCAACAACACGTATTGGCTCGGCACCATGTAATCCGGCAACTGCCCCTGCAACTGTTCTCTCAACTCACTGCTCGCCGGCGTCGCTCCTGCTTCACACACGAGGTAGGCCACCAACCGCTGCGCTTCCCCATCCCCACGCACAACCACCACCGCTTCCTTTACTACGGCATTCTCCCGCAGCGCCGCTTCTATTTCCCCTAACTCGATCCGGTAGCCGCGCACCTTCACCTGATGGTCCACCCGGCCCACATATTCCAGCACTCCATCAGACCGGTACCGCGCCAAGTCTCCCGTTCGGTATAACCGCGCGCCCGCTTCGCTGCTGTACGGGTTCGGCACAAACCGCTCCGCCGTCAACTCCGTCCGCCCGTGATAACCACGCGCCAGCCCTACCCCGCCGATGTACAACTCCCCACTCACCCCCACCGGCGCCGGCTTCAGCTCCTGGTCCAACACGTAGAGCTTCACGTTCGCGATCGCTCTCCCTATCGGAACCCCGCTCCACTCCTCTGCCTCGTCCTCACCCTCGCACCGCCACCACGTCGTATCTATCGCCGCTTCTGTAGGTCCGTACAAGTTATATAAGTCCACTCCGGCCAGCCGCTCTTGTAATTGCCCCGCTAGGCCTCGAGTGAGAACTTCACCACCGCAAAATATGCGCTTCAACTGTCGACACTCTGACAAGCCCGGCTCCTGGACCAGCATCTGCAACAGCGTCGGCACCACTTGCAGCACCGTCACTCCTTCCGCCGCCATCGTCTCTACCAGATAGCTGCTGTCCTGCTGCCCTCCGGGCTGCGCCAGCACCAGCCGTCCGCCCGCGAACAAGGGCGCATAAAACTCCCACACTGAAGCGTCAAAGCTGAACGGCGTCTTCTGCAACACAGCATCCGCTCCACTGAGCGGGAAGCTTTCCTGCATCCACCGCATGTGATTGCAGATCGCCTGCTGCGAGATCATCACTCCCTTGGGCTGTCCCGTTGATCCCGAGGTGTAGATCACATAGGCGAGATTCGTCCCCTCCAGCTCCACCTCCAGATTCTCCTCGCGATGGCGCGTGAAGCTCTCCCAGTCTGCGTCCAGGCAAATCACTTCCGCCTCTTGTTCCCCCAACCCTTCCAGCAACCGCTGCTGCGTCAGCAGCACGGGCGCTTGCATATCAGCCATCATGAACGCCAACCGCTGCGCCGGGTAGGCCGGGTCTAAAGGCAGATACGCACCGCCCGCTTTCAGGATCCCCAACAGCCCCATGACCATTTCCGGCGAACGCTCGATACACAAACCAACCACCACTTCCGGTCCTACTCCCAGCCCCTGAAGATGCCGGGCCAGTTGATTGGCCCGCCGGTTTAACTCGCCATAACTCACCTGCTCACCTTCATAGACGAGGGCCACCGCTTCCGGCGTCTGCGCCACCTGCTGCTCGAATAGCTGCGAGAGTGTTTCTCCCTGCGGATACTCCACCTCTGTCTGGTTGAAGCCCACCAGCAACTGCTCCCGCTCGTTGCTGTTCAAGATTTCGAGCTCGCCGATCGACATCTGAGGATTGTGGACCGCGCTCGCCAGTAGCGTATGAAATTCGGCTGCCAGTCTTTCGATATCGTTGGCGTGAAATGAGAGTGAGTCGTAGTGAAACTCTGTAACGAGTGAACAACTCCACTCAACGCAGGAAAGTTTAACTTTGAAGCGGTCATGGCAAACGTACTGGTTGGAGATGCGAAATGTAACTCCACCCGCCGAGCTATCACCCTGGCGTTGCGCGTATTCAAAGCCAACCGATGGGAAACCACTGGCGTTTCCAGGGAGTTCCCAAACGAAATACTCCTGCCATTCTTCGGGTTCAACCGTGTGCTGATGGACCACCCGCAGAATCTCAGTGAATTGATTTCTCTCATCGAACTCGCAACGTTGCGGCAGCCATCTTGCGAAGAGACCGATCGCCTTATCCATCCCTTCGTAATTGCGCAGATCCCGCATGTTCCCGACGACGATCTCCGTTTCGCCAGTCAGGCGCCAGAGCAGGATCTGCCAGCACGCCAGCAGGAATATATCGATCGAAGTCTCATGTCTCTGTGCGCTCGTCCTCAGTTTCGCTAACACAGCTGTGTCGATGTTCACCGCGAAAACATCAGGTTTGAATCCTTCAGCTCCGGACGGTGCGCGATCAAAAGGAAGCACCACTGCCGGCGCTGAGAAAAGATCCTTGCGACGCCAGTACTCTTTACCTTCGGCCGATTCGTCGTCTTCAAGCAGTTCGTTTTGCCATTCGGAAAACGGCAGGTACTGCGACACTTCATCGTACCTTCCGCGACCCTGACTGAACGCCGCATACGACAACGCAATTTCTTCTGCGAGATTTTCAACCGCGCAGGCATCCGCGCAGAGAGCTGGTAAACTCAACAACAGAACGTGCCTGTTGGCCGAAAGGAATACCAAAGTGGCGCGTAACAACGAGTCGGACGTGAAATCGAAGCTGCTATCTCGATCCGCCTGGTAAAGCTCCTCGATCCCGTCCTCTTGCTCCTGAAGATCCAATTGTGCAAGGCTCACCTCACGCCATGAGACCACGCCTCTCTCAGCAATCACCTGCACAGGCGTCTTCGCCCCCGGTTGCCGGTAGAAAGTTGTGTGGAGAATTTCGTGTCGATCGACGGCGCTCTGTAGGGCGTCTTTCAAAACCGCCGCATCGAGTGGTCCGTCAATGCAAATGTTGCACTGGGCACAATAAGGTGTGCTGAGCTCGCCCTGTTGCAACATCCAGAGACGCTTTTGTTGCGGCGAGAGCCGGTAACCCTCTACCACTTTTTCCATTGTCATTGCGTCAAGCATTCTTCCAGTTCCAATTTCTCTTCGTCAGCGTGCAAATCGAAACCTTCACCCATCGCGACGATGACTCTGCGCTTTCCCTCGAACGGGTTGCGCCCGTGCGCGACCAACATGTTGTCCAGCATCAATATGTCTCCGCGCTGCCAGCCGAATTCCACCCGTTCCATCTCATACGCCTCGCGGATCTCCTCCACGATGGAATCTTCAATCGCGGTTCCATCTCCGTAATAAGTGTGGTAGGGCAAGTCGTTCTCGCTGAACATCGACAGCATCGCCTCACGCACCTGTTTGTCTAAACTCGATACGTGCCAGAACGCGACGTGGTTGAACCATACCGGCTCGAGCGTCTCCGGATGGATAGTGATCGCGGGCCGTACCTGTCGAGTGCGCAGGCCGTCGCCCGGCTTCCACTCCACGTCAATGCACGCCTGGCGGCAGTAAGCTTCTACTTCAGATTTATCAGTCGTGTGAAAACTGCGTTGCCACGGCAAACTCATGCCGTCGCCAAAGTTGCGCACCAGCATCCAGCCCTTCTCGTCAAAGCGCTTTCGGATGCTCGGATCGATCCGCTTGAATACACGTCGCACATCGGCAATCGGAGTTTCGCCGCCGCGGTCAGCAGGCTGGATGCAATGGAACCAGATCAGCTTGGGCCATGTGATTACATAGGTCAGCTCATTATGGAAAGCAATGGATTGATCGGCCGGGTATTCGGTAGAAGTGTAGACGCTCTGGCCCAACTCGGTCCGCGGCGTGGCGCCTTCCATGTAGGTCATCAACCGCGCAGAGATGGACGGCAGAAATCGCTCGAACGCGGCCTGTGTTGCCAGGTCGAAGCCACGAAAGAGAAGCGCTCCATACTTCAGCAACGAGGTCCTGATGAAAACCTGGTTGTGGCGTACCCAATCATAAAAATCGACGTTGTCATCAGCAGGCTGGATCACCAGCGGCATGCTTCTCTCTGTAGAGAGGTAGCCTGTTTTGATTAACTCCCGCGCTGACTGGCTTACAGGTTTCGGTGTGATCGTTTTGAGCTTCTTGAGTTTTGACTGCTCGCGTCTTCTTTTATCGAGGATTCGCTGTTGATTTTCAGCCTCAGTCGAATATTCCAAAGCATTTAACTGGGCGTCAGGCTGGGCCACGATGCTACCCAGCAATTGCTGCAAGTGTTCGATCATGCGGATGATGGTCGATCTCTTGAACAACTCAGTGCTGTAATTCAAAGAGCCGTGCAGTCCCGATTCACCCTCGACAAAGTTCAGGAGCAAGTCGAACTTTACCGTTTTGATTTCATCGCTATCATCGATTGCTTCCAGGGTCAGTCCCGGAAGCTCGACTGTTGCCTTCGGCGCGTTGTGCAAAACGAGCTTCGCCTGGAATAGGGGCGTGCGGCTGCGGGAGCGGTCAGGATTCAGCACTTCGACGAGCTTTTCAAAAGGCACGTCCTGGTGCGCGTATGCTTCGAGCACAACTTCTCGCACTCGTCCAAGCAGTTTGAGAAAGGTGGGATTACCGGAAAGGTCTGTTCGCAGGACCAACTGGTTAACGAAGAACCCAATCAATCCCTCCGTCTCGGCTCGAGTGCGTCCGGCAATATCGGTACCGATAACAATGTCTTCTTGACCGGAGTAACGAGAAAACAAGGTTTGCCATGCCGCAAGCAACGTCATGAACAACGTCACGCCTTCGCGGCGGCTCAAGTCTTCGAGCGATTTAGTTAACGCTGGTGGAAGCCTGAACGAATAAGTTTCGCCGGATAGTGTCTGCACAGGCGGGCGCGGATAATCGGTTGGCAACTCCAGCACGGCAGGCACGCCGGCTAGCTGTTGCTTCCAATAGCTCAGTTGCTGCTCCAGCACTTCACCTTGCAGCCACTCCCGCTGCCAGTGCGCATAGTCCGCATACTGAATTGGCAGTTCCGGCAATGGCGAAGGCTTACCTTCTGTGTAGGCTTCGTAAAGTGTCGTCAGCTCGCGGATCAGCACGCCCATGGACCAACCGTCGCTGATGATGTGGTGCATCGTGCATAGCAGCACATGCTCCTGCTCACTTAACCGCAGCACCATCGCGCGTAGCAATGGACCAGCGCAAAGATCGAAAGGCCGCTGTGTCTCTTCTCTCGCCACTCGTCGCGCTTCTGCTTCGCGCTCATCTTCAGCAACCGTACTCAGGTCTAGCACCTGTAAGCTGAACTCCGGCGCTTCAGCAATTACTTGCACTGGCACTTCGTTTACTACTCCAAATCTCGTGCGCAGTGATTCGTGCCGTCGCATCACTTCCCTGAAGCTCTGCTCCAGCGCCGCGAGGTCCAACGCGCCTTGCAGTCTCACCGCCGATCCCATGTTGTAAGCATTGCTGCCCGGCTCTAGTTGGTCCAGGAACCACAGCCGCTGCTGCGCAAACGACAACACCAGGTCACTATCGCGCGAAACTCGCGTTACCGCCGGCGCCTCCAGCTCCTCTGCTCCCCGCAGCTTCTCCTCGATTACCTCTCCCAAACCGCGCACCGTCGGCCGCTCAAACAACACCCGCAGCCCTACCTCGACCCCGAACGTCTCTCTCACGCGCGACATCACCTGCGTCGCCAGCAACGAGTGCCCGCCCAAACGGAAGAAGTTGTCATCGATCCCGATTCGCTCGCGCCCCAGCAACCGCTCCCAACTCTGCACCAGCAACTCTTCCGCCGCTGTTCGCGCCGCCACATATTCCGCTCCACTGTTTTCCGCTCCCACCGCAGGCAGTGCACGCCTATCCACCTTCCCGCTGATCGTTCGTGGTAACTCTTCCAGCTCCACGTACGCGCTCGGCATCATGTAGTCCGGCAGTTCCTGCTCCAGTCCCTCTGCGATCGCGACCGTCTGCACTCCCTCGGCCAACACCAGGTATGCGCACAGGTACGTGTAACCACTCGCGTCCTCACGCTCGATCACGGCCACGTCCAGCACTCCAGCCTGACCTCGTACCGCGTTCTCCACTTCCTTCAGTTCCACTCGCGCGCCGCGCACCTTCACCTGCTCATCGCGTCGCCCCAGATATTCAAAGTTCCCATCCTCCAGCACCCGCCCCATGTCGCCAGTCTTATGGACCAGATCGGTGGGATCGTTTGAGAACGGGTTCGGCACGAACACCGCGGCAGTCAGTTCCGGTTGCTTGTAGTAACCCAACGATCGGTACGGCGTTCGGATGTAGATCTCTCCCACCATCCCGCGCCCGCACGGCTCACCGCGCTCATCCAGCAGATAGGCTTCCGCGCCCGCGATCGGTTTCCCGATCGGCATCACCTCTCGTTCTTCGTCGCCCACTCCCACGCGATAGCTGAACTTCGCCATCGTCGTCTCACTCGTCCCGTACAGGTTCAGCAATCCCACGCGTTCCCCGTACACCTCTTTCCACTTTCCTACATCACGTCCCACCAACGCCTCACCAGCCATCACCACATGCTGCAACGACTTCAACTCCTCAGCACGCAACTCCTCATTCACGAGGGCTCGAAACACCGACGGCACGCAGTGCACTACTTCGATCCGCGCCTCCTCCAGCCACTGCACCAACCCACGTCCTTCCAGTACCTGCTCGCGCCGCTCCGGCACGCACACTACTCCGCCCACACACAGCGGCAGGAAGATGTCCCGCAACGACCCATCAAAGGAAGGTGACAGCAGTTGGCTCACACGCACTCCTGCTCCCACTCCTAACTCCTCGATCTCCCAGTTGATGAAATGCGCGATTCCTTTCAGCCGCCCCGCGATCGCTTTCGGCGTTCCGCTCGATCCGGAGGTGAAGTAGATGTAGCTCAGTTGGTCCGGGTCGCTGCTAACTATCGGCGCGACCGGGTTGTGATACTCGCGAAGGTCTTCAACGCACACTACCTTCACCGCTTCAGGCAGCAGTTCCAACACCACTTTCCTATCTGTCAGCAGAAACTGCGGCGGCGCCAATTCCATCAACTTCCGCAACCGCGCGGCAGGCTGCCGTACATCCAACGGCATGAACGCCGCTCCCGCTTTCAGCGTCCCCAATATCCCAACGATCATTTCGCTTCTGTCCGCAGTCAGGATGGCCACGATCGTTCCTGGTCCAGCCTCGCATTCGATCAAGTAGTTCGCCAGCGTGTTCGATCGCTCCAGCAACTCTCCGTAACTCAATCGCCGTCCACCCCACTCGATCGCCACCGCCGTCGGATTCCGAGCCGCCGCAGCGTCGAACATCTCCGCCACGCTCAACTCCGCTTCCGCACCCACACTTAGCTCTCTGCCACGTCCGATCAGCCGTCGCCGCTCTTCTGCGTCGATCAACTCAAAGCTGCCAATGCTCCGCTCCGGCTCCGCTACGATCCCTTCCATTAGCATCCGGAAGCTGCTCAGCATCTGCTCGATCGTCGTCGCCGCAAACAAATCTGTGTTGTACTCCAACACCAGCCCCAACTCTTCGCCGCGCTCCTCTACAAACAACGTCAAATCAAACTTCGCCGTCCCGCTCTCGCCTCCTATCCCACTCACCTGCAAGCCATCCAGCTTCACCTCTTCCGCCACCCACGCGTTCTGCAGCACGAGCTGCACCTGAAACAACGGCGTGTAGCGCGGGTCTCGCTCCGGCGCCAGCGCTTCCACCAGTAACTCAAACGGCACGTCCTGATGCGCATACGCTCCCAGCGTCACTTCTCGCACTCGCTCCAGCAGCTCTACGAATGTCGGGTCTCTCGAAAGGTCCGTTCGCAACACCAGCGTATTCACGAAGAAACCGATCAAAGGCTCGGTCTCCGCACGATTCCGGTTCGCGATCCCCGTGCTGACCACGATGTCGTCCTGCCCGCTATAGCGCGACAACAAGGTCTGAAACGCCGCCAGCAGCGTCATGAACAGCGTCACTCCGGAGCGCTGCGTCAACGCTTTGAGATCATTGGTCAGTTGCTCCGGCAAGGTCAGCGACTTGTGCGCGCCGCGAAACGTCTGCACTGGCGGCCGCGGATAATCGGTCGGCAACTCCAGCAGCGCGGGCGCTCCGTCTAACTGTTTTTTCCAGTAGCCTAGTTGTCGCTCCAGCACTTCACCCTGCAGCCACCCCCTCTGCCAGTGCGCATAGTCGGCATACTGAATCCCAAGCTCCGGCAACGGCGACTCCTGTCCAGTCGCGTAGGCTTCGTAGAGTGTCGTCAATTCACGGATCAGCACTCCCATGGACCAACCGTCACTGATGATGTGGTGCATCGTGCACAGCAACACATGCTCCTGCTCGCTTAACCGCAGCACGGCGGCTCGCAGCAGTGGACCAGCAGCAAGATCGAAGGGCTGTTGTGATTCTTCCATCGCCACTCGACGCGCTTCTGCTTCGCGCTCATCTTCAGCAACCGTGCTCAGGTCCAACACCGGCAGACTGAACGGTTGTGCCGCATGGATAACCTGCACGGGTGCGCTGTCCGCCATCGCGAAGGTAGTGCGCAAGATCTCGTGACGTCTGATTATCTCGGTGAGCGCGCGCTCAATGGCCGGCACGTTAAATCGCCCGCGTAGTCGCAAGGCGTTAAGTATGTTGTAAGCGGCGCTGCCGTGCTGCATCTGATCTGAGAGCCATAAGCATTGCTGGGCATATGAGAGAGGGAGGGCGCCATCTCGTGGCGCTCGCCGGATGCTTGTCTCCTCGTGGTTTTGACCATTGGACGAGAGAGCCTTCTTTTTCCGAAGCCGGCGCACCAGCAGCGCCAGGTGCTCCGGGCTCAGATCGGCGACACTACTAAACGCCTCACTCTCACTCGAAGGCGCACTGAAACTTTGTTTCGATCTGGACACGGTTGCCAGTTGGACCAGCCAATCTTCGAACGGACGGACGCTAAGCCCTGAAACAAATTTCAATGCGGCATCGCGAGCCAATGCTGACTGCCTGTCGTATGTTTCGCGATTCGAAAGCAGGCCGCTCAACGCAAGATGCCATGGGCCAACATCCTGAGTGGGGACGATAGGAGTCGGAAGCAGGTTGGCATCGAGCTGGTCTTCAAAGTGTTCGATTGGGCGCACCGGAATTAAGTAGTCTGTGCCCAGTTTGGCCTCGACCAATCCTCCGTAATTACTTGCAAGGACCGGAATGGCTCGGAGCATGGCATCGACGACAGCCATTCCGAATCCCTCGATCCACAACGTGGGCATCAGTAGGACACGAGTTTGACAGAGGATATTTTCAATGTTCTTGCGATTCGCTAATAAGGTCACATTGGACAACGCCGAGAGCGCGGCACGATCCGCGGGAGTAGTGCCATAACCGGGGAGCGCCGCGAACTCAACTTCGGGCATCATTCGCGCCAGCTCGAGGAAGATAGAAATTCCCTTCACGGCGCTGCCATTCATCAGCAGTACATACCCGCTGTCGAAATTACCGTAGTTTGAAAATGGAGGAGCACCGAAGTGAGGCGGGTGATTGACGAACGAATCTAAGCCTGTCCATTCTTTGATATACCTGGCGACGAAGTTACTGATGGTAACAATACCTGCTGCTTGTCCGACGAGCTCCGTGCGCGCTTTGCCGGGGTAAAGACTGGCAGGACCAAATGGAAACATCTGAGGTGTGTGCGCTAAGTAGACCACTCTGCCAGGGTGTGATCGGAGCGCTGCGTCGAGCAGACTTTGTGACGGGTCTTCGGAAGACACCAGAACCCAATCCGGTTCAAACCGGCCGATTTGTTCCACGAGGTAAGCTCGCAGTGACTCCGCTTTCACCACGCAGTGTACCTCGACGCCGTTAAGCGTAAAGATGTCGACGGCTCCATCCGACTGGACGCTGATCCCTTCAGCGACCAGCTCTGCCACAAACTGTTCATGGGTGATCGGACTGGGCACCGCGAGGGCGGGAACGACGACGCGAACGTTGTGTCGCTCAGCCAGATGCTCGGCAAGACAGCGGTTGGATCTGTTTGTGCCCCCAGAGACACGTGTGTACGGCAAATTCATCGTTAATAAAAGCTTCATGGGGACCTTTCGCGTGAAGGTGGAACTGGGTAGCCTGCGATAGCAGGCGTAAGCATAAAGCCTGGGGCGCAAGCCCCAGGATCGCTAATCAATTAATCAATTCGAGCCCGCGTAGCGGGCGATAGCGCTGCCGCCCGTTTCACGGGCTGCAAATCCATTTGGTTTCGTGATCCTGGGGCTTGCGCCCCAGGCTTTATGCTTACGCCTGCTATCGCAGGCTGAGTCAGACTTCGATCAGATCTTCGGCTTCGAGTAGTGCTTTTGCTTCGTCCGGCGAGAGTTTCCTTAATTCTGCCAAAAGCTCATCGGCCTCTGTTTGATCCTCGTGCTCGACTTGCCTGGCGGCGATAGCCGTTGTCATATCGACCACAGTGGGCGTGTTGAAGAGGACTCGCAACGGAATCTCCACTCCGAAGGTCCTGTGGATCCGCGAAGCGAGCCGCGTGAGCAACAGGGAGTGACCACCCAACTCAAAGAACTTATCGTGAATGCCGATCTGCTCGATCCCGAGTAACTCGCGCCAGATATTTACAAGGTCTTCCTCCAGCGGAGTGCGAGGTGCAACAAAAGCGGTTTCACGGCGGGGCCTGGCCTGGTCAGGACGCGGGAGGGCTTTGCGATCGACTTTGCCACTCGGAGTCAGGGGTAGCGCGTCGAGCATTATGAACGCAGACGGCATCATGAACTCCGGCAGTTGTTCCTCAAGGAGACGCCTCACATCCGTCAACAATGCGTTCTGGCTGCTCCAGACCGGAGACCGCTCGGAGACGGACCGGCTTTCGTTAAGGAGTGATCGCGTCGCATAGAGGTTATAAAGCTCGGTGCCTTTGCACCACGCTTCCTGCTCGACATTTACTTCGTATCCATGATCCTCGAGCAACCGCGTAATGTGGTCCAACCGCTGATCGAGATCGTGCACTTCCATGACGATCTGCTCTATCTTTCGCCAATCATCTTCACGAATCCCTGCGAGCACATCCGACTCACTCTTCTCTGCATCAATCTTGAGCAGATCGATTCTCTCAATGCCGTTTTCACGAATCACCTCGGAGATGGTTTTCAGCTCGCACGTAATCTGCTCGTCGGTCAACCGCTCCGAGACTCGCTCTCCGATGATGGCCTCGAGCTCTTCGCTGGAATACCCTTCCGTCTCGGAGTCCTCTCGAAGCATGTTGAGCACGCCGGACTTCAAGACTTCCCGATCCCGCACCGGATCTCCGAAGCGCCCTGATGAACCCGGGAATTGCGGGTAATAGGTAAAGACCTCGGTCGCGGCTTCACGCGCGAGACCGCATTCGTGAAGCTTCACATTCAATCCGGAGAGAGCACAATTGAGCTTTAACACCTCGAAGATCGCCGGCACCGGCTCAAACGCATGAACGGTCACATCCTTGCACATCGTCCCGGCAAAGAGCGTAAACATGCCGATGTTGGCGCCGACATCGAAGACACAAGCTCCATCCTTCAAGTGAATACCACTTCTGAAGTAACAATGCTCTTCAAAAATCTCTTTGTAGAGAAACCTCGCTTCTTCCTTATTAGCCAGGCAGACGATCTCCAGACCGTTTGGTAATTCAAGCCGTGACCGCCCGGCGAGCAAGCCTTCTTTTTCAAAGCGCAATAGTTGTCGAACTGGAAACGCGTGCTCCTGATCGGGGACGAGATAGGCGCGGAGACGCACATCACCGGGAGTATGCTCGTGGATAGTGACGACAGCTTCCTGAATGCCCTCGTGCCTAACCAGAACCGTCTCGATTTCTCCCAACTCAATCCGATGTCCTCTGACCTTCACCTGCTGGTCCACTCGGCCACAGTACTCAACTTCACCTTCCTCGCCGTAGCGGACGAGGTCTCCTGTACGGTACAAACGACTTCCGCTCTTCCCACTCAACGCGTCCGGAATGAACTTCTCCGCCGTCAACTCCGGTCGCCCATGATAGCCGCGCGCGAGGCCCACGCCTCCGAGGTACAGCTCGCCAGTCGCTCCCACTGGTATCAGATCGAGCCGCTCGTCCAGTATGTAGAGTTGCGTATTTGCGATCGGTCTGCCTATGGGCACACTCGGCCTGCGATCGTGAGGCTCACAGCGCCAGGACGTGACATCAATTGCGGCTTCAGTTGGTCCATAAAGGTTGTGCAGCTCAGCACCACCGAGCCGTTCAAAGAAACGCTCCTGCAAATTGACACTGAGCGCTTCCCCACTGCATATCACCCGGCGCAGAGTCTTACACCGCTCGACTCCGCGATCCTCCAAAAACGCCTGTAACATTGAAGGCACAAAATGCAGAGTCGTGATCTGCTGCTCGGTGATCAGCTTGATCAGGTAACTGCTGTCTTTATGTCCGTCCGGCCTGGCAAGGACCATGCGGGCTCCGGTTATCAAGGGCCAGAACAGCTCCCAGCCTGAAACATCGAAGCTCAACGGCGTCTTCTGCAATACTCGATCTGACTCGGTCAACTCATATGCCTGCTGCATCCACAAAAGGCGATTGACAATTGCGCCGTGCGTCGTCATCGCGCCTTTCGGCAGTCCGGTAGACCCCGAGGTGTAGATCATGTAGGCAAGGTTCTCGGTGGTTGCTGCTGCGGTCGTCGGACAAGACTGCGCGATGGTTTCCCAATCGGTATCCAGACAAACGACTGTTGCGTTGTGAGCGGGGAGAAGTGAGAGCAGCCGTTGCTGTGTCAGGAGTACGGGCGCGCCCGCGTCTGCCAGCATGAAGCGAAGTCGCTCCGCCGGATATGAAGGATCAAGCGGCACATAGGCTGCTCCAGCCTTCAATATCGCGAGCAACCCTACGACCATCTCCAACGAACGCTCCACACAAATACCGACCAACACTTCTGGTCTAACTCCAAGGCTCTGCAAGTGGAGCGACAGTTGGTTTGCTCGCGCATTCAATTCACGATAGGTCAGCTCCTGATCTTCATAGACAACGGCAACTGCGTCCGGCTGACGCTCTGCCTGTTGTTCAAACAACTGGTGCAGGCACTGATAGCGTTCGGGGTATTCGATCTGAGTTTGGTTCCAGTCGAATATCAACTTTTGATTTTCTGTACTCGTCAGCAGCGACAACTCTGAGAGACGCTGCTCGGACCGTGTGATGATTCCCTCCAGTAAGGTCTGCAAATGCCCGAGCATTCGCGTGATTGTGTCGAGGTCGAAACGGCGGCAGTCATACCAAAGGTCGATGGTGAGCTCCGGGTTGGGCCAGACCACCGCGGCGAGGGGAAAGTGGGACCATTCATAGACAGAGCTGTAGCGAATCTGCAAATCTTTTCCGGTCTCCTGCGGGCCGCTCTCCTGCGACAAGCTTTCGAAGACCAGAGTGCTCTCGAAGAGTGGAGTGCCTCGCGGCACGTCGCTACAGGCATGAACCTCTACCAGCGGACTGTAGACGTACTGGCGCGCTTCAACCTGTTGGGACTGTAAAGCCTGGAGCCAATTAATAACTGTGTTGCCAGGCGAGACGTCGACTCGTACGGGCAGCGTATTGATGAACAGCCCGACCATCGATTCGGCGCCTACGAGATCCGTTGGGCGACCTGAGACTGTGGTGCCAAAGACTACGGCTTCATCGCCGCTGTAGCGGCTCAAGAGCAAGGACCAGGCTCCCTGGACCACGGTATTCAACGTTAGTTGATGCCGCCGGGCGAGGGATTGAAGGCTGGCCGTTGTGGTCTGTGACAAACGGATAGTCTGTTTATCGTAAGTCTCCTCTTTGTCGTCAACAGGATGGTCCACCCGGAAAGGAGTTGGCGTCGTAATGCCGTTGAGCGTTTTCCGCCAGAACGCTTCAGCGGCGGAATGGTCCTGTCGTTGCAACCACGTGATGTAATCCCGAAAGCGACGTGGCGGCTCAAGCTGTACGCGCTCACCTCTTTGATGGGCGTGGTAGGAAGTGAACACCTCCTTGAAGAGCAGTGACACAGATAACCTGTCAAGTATGGCGTGATGAAAGTCCCAGATGAATTCGTAGTCCTGCTCGCCCATTTGGATCAGGGTGAGGCGAATCAGCGGAGCCTTGGAGAGATCGAAACCCCGCTCTTGATCTGCTTCCAGGAACGACTTCAGTTGCTCCTGCTGCTCAACCGGAGTAAGACCGCGCCAGTCCTTCTGTTCCCATGGCAGATCGATTCGCCGGTAGACGATCTGGAGTGGCTTGTCGCGGCGTTCCCAAACAAAGGATGTACGCAAAATCGCGTGACGATCGATTATTTGCTGCCACGCTTGTTTCAAGGCGGCGACGTCAAGGGTTCCGTGTAGAGAGTAGCTCTCCTGCTGAAAATACACTCTCGACTCCGGGGCCAAAAGGGTATGAAAGATCATCCCCTCCTGCATTGGCGAAAGCGGATAAATATCCTCAATCTGATCTTTGCTCATTTAGTTTTTCTTTTTACGGAGGTGAGTTTTGGTTCTTTAGCGGCCTTGCACGAAAGTGCTACTTAGTCTGCGAAGCAGGCGTGCTCTTAGCCCGCGATAGCGGGCGTATGCATAAAGCCTGGGGTGGAGCGAGGCTTTGCGAGCGAAACCCCAGGATCATAGTTCAGTTTGGCGGCGAGCCCGCGATAGCGGGCGACAGCCCACTGCTGGTTGAAACATGAAATTGCATACGCAATCGCCCGCTTCGCGGGCTCAAATCTTTGTTTTGCATTCTTCCTGGGGTTTCGCTCGCAAAGCCTCGCTCCACCCCAGGCTTTATGCTGCCGCCCGCTGTCGCGGGCTCGGCCCTTTTATTGTTACGTAAACCTGGGGCTTGCGCCCCCAGGCTTTATGCTTACGCCTGCTATCGCAGGCTTGTTTAAGCGGAGGTGAGCTCGGCGATCAACTCGTCGAGCTCCTGCTGGCTCAAGCCGGCTTCGGTGAAATCCGAGGGCGTGTAGCCTCCAGCTTCGCTGGTTCGGCAGTGGTTGATGAGCACCCGCAGGGCTTCGACAAATTCTTCCGCCAGTCGCTCGGCTGTCGAAGAGCGATGCACATTGCGGCTATAGGTCAGGTCCAACTTCAGTTGGCCCGCATAAATGCTTCCCGTGAATTCCAGTAAATGACTGCGGCTTGCCAGCGGGCTGATAGTTGGTCCACTGGATTCTTTGGCTGGTCCAAACATCGAGACCGTAGACTGAGTGTGGTCGAACTGGCCCAGGTAAAGAAATAATATTTCAGGCGGAGGCGTGGCTCGCAATCTGGCCGTCAGCTCTTCATCGTTCCGTAAATAACGCAGCAGTCCATAGTTCATGCCGTGCGTCGGTATAGCGCGCAACTGCTCTTTGATCGACTTCAACTGGCGCCCGGGATCGTCAGCGCAGTCTTCCAACTGCAGGTGCACCGGAAACATCGTCGTAAACCAGCCCACCGTGCGCGACAGGTCAACATCTTCAAAGATCGGCTCGCGTCCATGTCCTTCCAAATCGACTGCCACACCTCGCGCGCCTATCCACGGCGCCATGGCTTGCGCCAGGGCAGTCAATAACACGTCGTTGATCTGCGTACGATATGCAGCGGGAACTTCCTGCAGCAACGCTTCAGTCTCTTCCGCGCTGAGCGACATCGACACAGTCTCTCTCGACCCTTGCGTATTGGCTCCATCTGCGTAATCCCTCGGCAGCCGTATGGTTGGAGACTCGGCCAGCCAATACGCCGACTCTCCCATCACCGCTTCGGATTGTGCGTACTCCGTGAGCCGGCCGGCCCACTGCTTGAACGACGTAGTCTTAGGCGGAAGCACAATCGCCTCACCCCGGCTCAACTGCTGATAGACTGTTTGCAAGTCCTCCATCAAAATCCGCCACGACAGACCATCCACACACAAATGGTGAATCACGATGAGCAGCCGGCCTGACTGTTGCGCGCCGAGGTCAAACAGCATGGCGCGAATCGTCGGTCCCTCAGACAACTCCAGGCTGGCCTGCACTTCCGCTGCCGTGCTCTCGATCGCGGCACGTTGATTTTCCTCCGCGAGACTCGAGAGGTCTGTCTGAGAAACCAGCGACGTCTCCTCGAGGTCTGCATTTACCTGTTCCCAACCCGATTTCCATTGCACGAAACGAAGCCGCAACGCATCGTGATGTGATACCAGCGCGCGGAGACACTGCTCCAACAAAGCAGGATCGAGAGCTCCTCTCACTTCCAGCAAAACCGCCTGGTTAAAGTGATGAGGCTCCGGAGACTCTCTCTCGAAAAACCAGTGCTGTATCGGAGTCAGTGGGAGCGCGCCCGTGACCAGTCCCTGTTCAGCCTGTATGGCCTTTCTGGTACCCGCTACCGCCGCCATTGCCGCGATTGTCTGGTGCTCGAAAACCTGTTGCGGTGTGAGATGCAGCCCGACCCGATTGGCCCGGGCGACGATTTGAATACTGACAAGGGAATCTCCGCCAAGCTCAAAGAAGTTGTCATCTACACCAACCTCACTGATACCAAGCAACTCTTGCCAGATTTCCGCAAGGGTGCGCTCGACTTCGTTTCGCGGAGCGACGTAAGAGTTGTGCAGGTTCGGTCGCTGGTGAACCTGACCAGGCACACGGCTCTTCAACTGTTCTAAATAATTTGGCGCGGTCGCCTCGTTCTGGGCCAACACCGCGGAGAAATCCTTGACGGACACAATCACCTGCGGCATCGAGTAATGCAGCGCGCGACTAAACACATCTCTGCCTTCGGCTGACAGGATAAGTTCCTCGCTCGCCGCGCCTGCACTGTCGACGCCCATGCCGACCTCCTGCCAGCCGTCCCAATTAATAGACATGGTCGAGGCCCGGCGCTGGTAAGCAAAGAGATCGAGAAAGCAGTTAGCGGCGGAATAGTCTACGCCTCCCGGCACGCCGAGGAATGATCTGACTGATGAATTGAGTATCAGGAAATCGAGTTTCGTATCTTTGAAAATGTTATCCAGCACCAGCGTGCCCTGAACTTTCGGGGCCATCACTTTGCCACACATTTCCGGCGTCTTTAGTTGGATCAAACCTCCGGGGGGAAGTCCGGCGGAATGGATCACACCATGGATGTCACCAAAACGGCTCGACACCCTGCTCACCACATCTTGCATCTGCACTTCATCCGTGACATCTGCGCGGACCACCATCACTTCGCCGCCCATTTCCTCCAATCGCTTCACCTTAATGATCGTTCGACTCACCTCATCATCCGGTTCATGACCCTCCAGCCACTCGTCCCACTGCTCTCTTTCCGGCAACCCACGTCGCCCCATGAGCACGAGCTTCGCCTGCACAGTCTCCACCAGATATTCAGCCAGCTCCAGTCCCACGCCTCCCAGCCCGCCCGTGATCAAATAGACTCCGCCTTCGCGCAACCGCGTTGAGACTACCTCCTGCTGGTCCAATCGCTCGGCCTTGAAGGACTGCACCCAGCGATGGTCTCCACGATAAGCAACGACCAACTCTGTCGACTGCCCGGCAAACTCGCCGGTCAGTTGATCGATCAACCGCTCCTCCCGCAACGTGTCAGCATCAGGCATCACCACGTCTATGCTGCAACAAGTGACGTTTCTGTATTCCTGCGGAATGACTTTGCACGGCCCCAAGACAGTCGCCTTCTCAGGACAAAGCAACTCCTCACCTGTTACTTCTTGCACATTGGTCGTGACTACTTTCAGCTCGATGTTGTTGACGATCGTCTGCTCGAGCAACTGTTTTCCCAGCGCTTGCGCGAGGTACAAAAGGCTGTAGAAGCCGAGGTCCTGCTCCTGCTCGAACGACCGCTGTGTTGGACCATCATTTCTGGTGATGCTCCAGCAGTGCCCGATCTTGTGCGGCGACCTGTCATGCGCCTGAAGGTCCATCAGCAAGGCGTCGTAGTCATCACGCTGCCGTGGATTGATCGTGTAAAGGCTTTCAGTCAGCTTAGCGAAGTGCTCGCCCGCCATTACGCTGACGACGTCGTGTCCGAGTTGCTCCAGCCCTTTGATAATGCGTAAAGCCAATCCGTATTCGTCTACGAAGACCAGCCACCTGCTAACCTCATGAGAGGCACGAGGAGTCGTGGAGCGATTCCACGAGGGAATGTAGAACCAGTCGGCAACATCCGGAATCTTGTGTAAACCTATCGAAGGGGTAAGGGCCTGCTGCGCGTCAATCCTGCGATCTATCCAATATCGTTGTCGCTCGAAAGGATACGTCGGCAATGAGACTCGCCGGCGTTGCTCACCCTTATGCAGCCCCTCCCAATCTATCGCCACACCCGCCACCCACAGTTGGCCCAACGCTCTCAGCAACAACTTTTCATCAGACGCTCCCTCATCTGCGCGTCTCATCATCGCAACCACGTGGCCGGCTCCGTTGCCCGCTTGCTGTTTGATCAACCGGCTGAGCGTGTGTCCCGGCCCCATCTCCAGCAGCACGTGGTCGCCATCTTTCATCAACTCGCGAAGACCATCAGCAAACCGCACCGGCGCTCTTAACTGCCGTGCCCAATAGTGCGCATCCGTCGCTTCCTGTGCCGTGATCCAGTTGCCGGTTACACACGAGATGAACGGGATGCGCGGAGGCTGCAAGTCCGTTTGTCTGACGTGCTTCGTGAACTCCTCCAGGATCGGGTCCATCATCGCTGAATGAAACGCGTGCGACGTCGGCAATCGCTTGCCCGTGATCTTCCTCTCACTCAACTCAGCTTCGAACATCTCTACATCCGCGCTCGCCCCTGAGACAACGCATTGCCTTGGTCCATTGACCGCTGCCATTGCTAAACCGGTATCGGCCAGCAAGCTCTTCACTTCACTTTCGCCCAGCGGCACTACGAGCATCGCTCCGCCATTTCTCTGCTGCATGAGCCGGCCGCGCACTGCGATCAGTCGCACCGCTTCTTTCAGAGAAAAGACTCCTCCCAGGCATGCCGCCACATACTCTCCAAGGCTATGCCCGATCATCGCCTGGGGTTCGCCTCCCCACTGCATCCACATCTGCGCCAGCGCATACTCGATCGAGAAAAGCGCCGGTTGTGCGAAGGCTGTCTGGTCCAGCTTCTGAAGTGCCTCTTCTCTCTCATGCGCTCTCGGATACAGCACTTCCCGGAGGTCTATCCCGAGGTGCGGCTGGAACGCTTCCGCGCATTCATCAATCAACTCCCGAAACTTCGGCTCCACTTCATAAAGTCCCAACCCCATGTTGACGTACTGCGTTCCCTGCCCGGGGAACATCAACGCCACTGACCGTGGTCCACCTTCCCATATCCCGGTAACCACGCCCGCTATGGTCAACGCATTGTCAACGTCCTCGCACACGATCGATTTACGATGACTGAAGCTCCGCCGTCCCACTTGCAACGTGTAAGCGACATCTGCGAGGTTCACTTCTGCATCCCGCTTGAGGTGGGCCATTAAGTTGGTCGTCGTTTGCTCCAGCGCGCTGTCTGTCTTCGCCGAGAACAACAGCAATTGTGGCCGGCGCGATCGATGGGCAACTTCTACCGGCGGCGCTTCTTCGACTACCAGATGAGCGTTTGTGCCGCCGATGCCAAACGAGCTGACCGCCGCTCGACGCGGAGCTACTCCATTCTTCCATTCGGTAAGTGTGGTGTTGAGATAGAAGGGACTATTTGGAAAATCGATCTGTGGATTAGGCGCGGTAAAGTGCAAGCTCGGCGGCAGTTGTTTGTGTTGGAGCGCCAGCACCGTCTTGATCAGACCCGCGACGCCGGCCGCCGTATCGAGATGCCCGACATTGGTCTTAACCGATCCAATAGCGCAGAAACCCTTTTCTTGAGTGGATGCGCGAAAAGCCTGAGTCAGGGCTTCAAACTCTATCGGATCACCCAGCAGGGTGCCCGTTCCGTGTGTCTCAATATAGCTGATGCTTTGCGGCTCGATGCCGGCAAGATCCTGGGCCATCGTAATTACTTCGACCTGGCCCTTTATACCGGGAGCCGTGTAGCCGACCTTCACTGCACCGTCATTATTGATAGCCGAGCCTTTTATCACCGCCTGAATTTGGTCGCGATCCGCCAACGCGTCGGCTAGTCGCTTCAGCACCACAATGCCGACGCCACTGCCTCCGACAGTTCCCTGCGCTTGCGCGTCAAAGGCACGGCAGTGTCCGTCGGGAGAGAAGATTCCTCCCTCCTGATATAAGTAACCTGACTTCTGCGAAGCGATCGTAACGCCTCCGGCCAGCGCCATATCGCATTGGTAACTGAGCAGGCTTTGGCAAGCTAAATGAACAGCGACCAGTGAGGTGGAGCAAGCGGTCTGCACTGCGATGCTTGGTCCCTTCAGATTCATCTTGTAAGAGACACGTGTCGGCAAGTGGTCCTTATCATTGCCGATTTGTACCTGCACTTTGCTTACTTCGCGCATCATCTCGCGATTGGTGTATAGATTCAGGAGGTAGGAGCTCATCCCTACTCCGGCATACACCCCGATCGCGCCATCGTATCTCTCCGAGTCGTAGCCTGCGCTTTCGAGGGCTTCCCACGCGCACTCGAGAAACAACCGGTGCTGAGGATCCGTGAGCTCTGCTTCCCTCGGATTGAAGCCGAAGAACGAAGCATCAAACAGTTCGACGTCTTCAAGCACGGCTCCGGCCTTAACATAATTTGGAGCATTCAAGAGCGCAGGCTCGATCCCCGCCTCTTTCAACTCTTCGTCGGTAAAGAAGGAGATGGATTCAACACCGTCGCGCAAGTTATGCCAAAACTGCTCTATATTCCTGGCTCCGGGGAAGCGCCCCGTCATACCAATGATGGCGATACCGTCGATTGAACTGTCGAGAGTTGAGTTATCCATTGATCCGGACCCTTTGCTTTGCAACTTGCCTTGGCTTTGCCTCGAAGTCAGAAATCAGTGTTGGACCGGGTCAGTACAGGGAGCGGTAGCGACCTGGTCCACCATGAGAATCAAGAGTCGCTAGGAAATATCGCATGCTGATCACCGACCAGGTCGCTACCGCTCCCTGTACTGACCCGATCCAAGAATGTTTTTGACTTTTGAGACAAAGCTAATTGCCTTTGCCGCTTGATAGCTTCTTTTTGCTTTGCCGCACGTTCATGAACTTTCCGGAGGGAAGATGGATCACTCTGGCTCCGGCTCATGTATTTGGCCAGGGAATCAACGGTCGGGTATTGAAACAACTCGATCATCGTCACCGCGCGCTCGCTTACTTCGCGCAGCTTCAGGTGAACCTGCACCATCAGTAATGAATGACCTCCAAGGTCAAAAAAGTTGTCATACACGCCCACCTTCTCGATTCCAAGAACTTCCCGCCACACTTTCACAATCGCACTCTCGAGATCACTGCGCGGAGCAACATACTGATGGCCCAACTCCGGTCGCGTCTGATCGGGAACAGGCAACGCCCGGCGATCTACTTTTCCGCTCGGAGTCAGCGGTATCTGCTCCAGCATCATGAAGACCGACGGAATCATGTACATCGGCAAGCGCTGCTCCAGGTGTGTGCGCAACTCGCCAACAGTGATCTGCTCCTGCGCCACCACGTAGGCCACCAGCCGGCTCTCAGTTGCGCCAGCCGCCGTAGCCAGGACCACGGCTTCCCTCACTCCCGCATGGTCCATCAGTGCCGTTTCCACTTCACCCAGCTCGATGCGATAGCCTCTGACCTTTACCTGCTCGTCCACTCGGCCCAGGTACAGCAGTTCACCATTGCTCAGATATCGCACCTTATCTCCGGTCCGATACACTCGCGCTCCGGCTTGCCCGCTCCACGGATCCGGCCTGAACTTGTCAGCCGTCAACGCCGCATCCGTCACATAACCCATACCTACGGGTGTTCCTCCGATCCACAACTCGCCGACCACTCCCACCGGCGCCAAACGCTGCCACTTGTCTGCAACCCACAAGTGCGTGTTCGGGATGGCCCAGCCCAGCGGTACCTCGCTCGCTGCTTCGACTTCCTCCTTGCTGACCCTGTGGAAGGTCATGGTATCTGTGCACTCAGTGGGCCCATAGGTGTTCACTACCTCGGCACTTGTCCCCTCGTCGCTAAGCCATCGTTGCAACCTTCCCAGGGCGATCCGCTCTCCCCCGAGAACGACCTTGCGTAAACTCCCCAGCGGATTCTCATGCCCCCCGATGTCCTCACTGGCTTCGACCACAGGATAGAAAGCGCTCGGTGTGCAGTTCACGAAAGTGATCTGCTGCGCCTGGATCTGGAGTGCACGCTGGTAAGCATCGTAGACCGCAGAAGTGAGCGCGAGTCTGCCGCCCACTGCCAGCGGCGCGAAAATATCTTTCTGGGTCAGGTCGAAGCTGATCGAACTGACCAACAGCACACGATCCGCGGCTGTGATCGATAGCTCCTCGATGTACCAGTACAGCATGTTAGTGAAGGAGCGATGACTGATGGCGGCAGCTTTGGGCGTGCCGGTGGAGCCCGAGGTGAAAATCAGGTAAGCGGCATTGTCAGCAACAACCTGACTGCGGGGATTTTCATGCGAGTGGCTGTCGATCATGGACCATTGCGTATCGAGACAAAGCACAGACACGCCAGAGCAGCCTGACATCACTGTCTCTTCAGTGAGCACGACGCCGGCGCGGCTTGCGGAGAGCATCAGCGAGAGACGTTCCTGCGGGTAAGCAGGATCAAGTGGTAGATAAGCGGCGCCGGCTTTGAGGACGCCGAGCAGTGCGATGATCATCTCGACTGACGGTCGCAAACAAACAGCGACGAAAGCCCCTGGAGCGACGCCGATGCTTTGCAGGTAATGCGCCAGTTGATTAGCTTTCTGATTCAGCTCGGCGTAACTCAATTGCTGCTCTTCGTAGACCAGCGCGATCGCATCGGGTGTGCGTTCCACCTGTGCTTCGAAGAGCTGATGCAGACATGGCCGTTCCGAATAATCAGACTCGATCGTGTTTCCCTGCAGTTGCTGTTGTTCGGCGTCTGTAAGCAACGGCAGTTCTGAAAGGCGACGCTCCGGCGTGGTGATGATGCCTTCCAACAGCGTCTCGAAATGACCATTCATCCGCTCGATGGTTGCTGCCTCGAACAGGTCCGTGTTGTACTCCCAAAATCCTTTCAGCCCGTCAGTCTCTTCCGTGAGCGAGAGCGTGAGGTCAAACTTCGCAGTGTGGCGCTCCACTTCGATCCCGCTCAAGTGCAGCTCATCGTTGAGTTGTAGAGCTTGTTTCGGCGCATTTTGCAGCACCAGCATCACCTGAAACAGCGGTGAGCGACTGACGTCTCGCTCCGGCTGCAAAGTCTCTACCAACATCTCAAACGGAACATGTTGATGGGCATAACCTCCGAGAGCCACGTCTCTGACACGCCTGATTAACTCAACGAAGGTTGGGTCAGCCGAGAGATCTGTGCGCAGGACCAGCGTATTCACGAAGCAGCCGATGAGGGGTTCGGTCTCGCCTCGAGTCCGATTGGCAATTGGAGTCCCGAGAACGATGTCCGTTTGCGCCGTGTAGCGATGGAGCAGAGTCTGGAAGGCCGCCAACAAGGTCATGAAGAGGGTGACGTCTTCTCGTTTGCTCAACTGTTTGAGTGCGGCCGTTAACGTCGACGAGAGACTCACAGAACGAGTAGCGCCACGGAATGTCTGTACTGCAGGACGAGCGAAGTCAGTAGGCAACTCCAGCAAGGGCGGCGCCCCCGCCAACTGCTGCTTCCAGTAGCCTAACTGTTGCTCCAACACTTCACCCTGTAACCACTCCCGCTGCCACTGCGCATAATCCGCATACTGAATCCCAAGCTCCGCTAACGGTGATTCCGCTCCCTGCGCATACGCTTCGTAAAGCGTCGTCAATTCGTGGATCAGCACTCCCATGGACCAGCCATCGCTTATGATGTGATGCATCGTGTACAACAGCACGTGATCTGTTGTTCCCAATCGCAGCAAGCGGGCGCGCAGCAGTGGTCCACTCTGCAAGTCGAAAGCCTGGCGCGCCTCTTCGCCCGCCAACACGCGCCATTGGCTCTCCCGCTCCGCTTCCGGCAACTCGCTTAAGTCGTCGATGGGGAGGCAGTAAGGTCCTGCTTCACTGATCACTTGCACCGGCTCTCCGTTTACGACAGCAAAGGTGGTGCGCAGCGCTTCATGCCGGCGGATGACTTCACCCAGACTCTGCTCCAATGCTATTGCGTTCAACTCTCCCTGTAGTCGCACTGCAGCCGGAATGTTGTAAGCATTGCTGCCCGGCTCCAGTTGGTCCAGGAACCACAGTCGCTGCTGCGCAAACGACAGCCGCAACTCCCGATCTCTCGTCACCGGCTCGAGCCTGCGCTCTTCTTTCTTGTCTCCTGCCTCGATCGCGGCTACCACACCGCGTACCGTCGGTTCCTCAAACAAGTGCCGCAGGCTCACTTCTACTCCACAGACCTCGCGCACCCGGGATAACACCTGCGTCGCCAGCAACGAATGTCCGCCCAATCGGAAGAAGTTTTCGTCTCGCCCTACCTCCTCCAGGCCAAGAACTCGCGCCCAAATGCTCGCCACGATCTCTTCCAGCGGTGTCTGTGCTCGCTCGTAAGAACCTCGCTCTTCTCTTTGGCCTGCACCGTTACGTGCCAGCGCCGTTAACGCGCGCCTGTCCACTTTTCCACTCAACGTCTGCGGCAGTTGGTCCAACACCACGTAAGCACTCGGCAGCATGTAATCCGGCAAGTGCTCCTCCGCATGCTCCGCCACCTCTGCTGTCTTTCTCTCCTCTGCCAGTTCAAGGTAGGCGCACAAATATTGATAGCCATGCGCATCCTCGTGAGCGATGACCGCGGCCTGCCTGACGCCCTCACAGCTTCCAAGCACTCGCTCGACCTCTGCCAACTCCACCCGCACGCCTCTGATCTTCACCTGATGATCGCGCCGCCCGAGGAATTCGAAGTTGCCGTCAGGCAGTACGCGAGCCAGGTCTCCCGTGCGATAGACGATGTCACAAGGGTCGTTCGAGAAGGGGTTGGCAATGAAGACTTCACTGGTTAGTTCCGGCTGACCGTAATAGCCCAGCGAGCGATACGGCGTCTGAATGTAGATCTCTCCCACCATCCCGGGTGAACAAGGCCGCCCTTTCTCGTCCACGATCAAGGCTGCCGCCCCCGTGATGGGTTGTCCGATAGGCATTACCTCCCGCTGTTCGTCACCCGCCTGCACGCGATAGCTGAACTTCGCCATCGTCGTCTCACTCGTTCCATACAGATTGATCAACTGCACTCGCTCTCCATAAACCTGTTTCCAACTCCTCACGTCCCGCCCCATTAACGGCTCCCCTGCCAACAACACATACTTCAGCTCCTGCAACGCCTCGACAGCCATTTCTTCGTTGACCATTGCTCGCAACATCGAGGGCACACAATGGACGAGCGTGATCCGTTCATGGTCCAACCACTGAAGCAATGCTCGTCCATCCAGTACGACGTCCCGTTGCGCGGGCACACACAACGTGCCACCCACACAGAGCGGCACAAAGATGTCTCGCAGGGAACCATCGAAGGAGGCCGAGAGCAGATGACTGACGCGCGCCGCTGAGGTCAATCCGAGCTCGTGAATTTCCCAATCGATGAAGTGGGCGATCGCGCTGAGGCGACCGGCGATCGGTTTGGGCAGACCTGTCGAGCCTGAGGTGAAGTAGATGTAGCTGAGTTGATCAGGGTCCGAACTTGACGCCGGAACAGAGTCTGCGGCAACGGTGGTCCAGGTATCGGGAGCGTCCAGGCAGATCGTAGCCTCTGCGCTTTGCGTCAACGCCTCTAAAAGGTGCGACTCCGTCAGCAGAAACTGAGGCGGCGCGAGTGAAAGCAACAACTTCAGTCGCTGCTCCGGCAACCGCGTGTCCAACGGCACAAAAGCCGCTCCGGCTTTTAGCGTGGCGATGATTGCCGTAATCAGATGAATGCTGTCATCACTGTAGATAGCCACCAGAGTGCCGGCGCCCGCGCCGTGCAGCATCAGATAGTTAGCCAGAGTGTTGGCTTGCTGGCCCAGCTCAGCATAAGTGAGTTGTTGCTCGCCGCAGGCAATGGCTGTCTTCGTTGGAAACCGCGATACGTTCTCGTCAAAGAGTTCAATGATGCCTGTCTGCTCAATTGACTGCTCGGCGCCGGCGGCCACGGCCTGCGTACCGGCGGCAGTTATCAGCCGGCGACGCTCGTCGGCGCTCACCAACGCGATGCTGCCTACTGCCTCCCATGGCTCCCTCACCATGGCCTTCAGCAGCACCTCCCAACTCTCCAACATCTGCCTCACGCTCTCGCTGGTAAACAAGTCGGTGTTGTATTCCAGCATTACGTCCAACTGCTCTGCGCGTTCCTGCACGAACATCGTTAAGTCAAACTTCGCAGTACCGCTCTCGGCTCCCACAACATCAACCTTCAAGCCATCCGACATCACCGCCGATCGCGGCGCGTTCTGTAACACAAACATCACTTGAAATACGGGTGTGTAGCGGGGATCGCGCTCCGGCTCGAGGGCTTCGACCACGAGCTCAAAAGGGACGTCCTGGTGCGCATAGGCTCCGAGGGTGACTTCTCTGACACGCTCGAGCAAGTGGGTGAACGATGGGTTATCGGAGAAGTCCGTGCGCAGCACCACCGTGTTGACGAAGAAACCGATCAGTGGCTCGGTCTCGGATCGAGTGCGATTGGCGATGCCGGTGCTGACCAGGATGTCCTGCTGTGCGCTGTAGCGATAGAGCAGTGTCTGGAAGGCTGCTAACAATGTCATGAAGAGGGTCACACCGTGCTGGCGGCTCAGGTCTGTGAGACTGGCGGTCAGCTCCGGTGAAATGCTTAGCGGAAGATGTGCACCACGGAATGTCTGTACCGCGGGACGAGCGAAGTCAGTAGGCAACTCCAGCAAGGGCGGCGCCCCCGCCAATTGCTGCTTCCAATAGCTGAGCTGCTGCTCCAGCACCTCGCCTTGCAGCCACTCTCGCTGCCACTGCGCATAATCCGCATACTGAATCCCAAGCTCAGCTAACGGTGATTCCGCTCCCTGCGCGTACGCTTCGTAAAGCGTCGTCAATTCGTGGATCAGCACTCCCATGGACCAGCCGTCGCTGATGATGTGATGCATCGTGTACAGCAGCACGTGATCTGTTGCTCCCAGCCGCAGCAAGCGAGCGCGCAGCAGTGGTCCACTCTGCAAGTTGAAAGCCTGGCGCGCTTCTTCGCCCGCCAACACGCGCCATTGGCTCTCCCGCTCCGCTTCCGGCAACTCGCTTAAATCGTCGATGGGCAGGTGGTAAGTCTCCGCTTCACTGATCACTTGCACCGGCTCTCCGTTGACAACAGCAAACCTCGTGCGCAGTGCTTCATGCCGGCGGATGACCTCACCCAGACTCTGCTCCAATGCTATTGCGTTCAACTCTCCCTGTAGTCGCACGGCGGCGGGAATGTTGTAAGCATTGCTGCCCGGCTCCAGTTGGTCCAGGAACCACAGCCGCTGCTGCGCAAACGACAGCATCAGATCGCCATCGCGCGACACCTTCCCGATCGCCGGCACCGGACCCGCTCCACCTCGCAACTGCTCCTCGATCACCGCTGCTAGCCCGCGCACCGTCGGCCGCTCGAACAACACCCGCAGCCCTACCTCTACTCCGAACGTCTCGCGCACTCGCGACATCACTTGCGTCGCCAGTAACGAGTGTCCGCCCAAACGGAAGAAGTTATCTTCTACTCCCACGCGCTCTCGCCCTAACAACTGCTGCCAACTCTGGACCAGCAACTCTTCCACCGCTGTCCGCGCCGCCACATATTCTGCTCCACTGTTTTCCGCTCCCACGTCAGGCAACGCTCGCCTATCCACCTTACCGCTGATCGTCCGCGGCAACTCTTCAAGTTCAACGTACGCGCTCGGCATCATGTAGTCCGGCAGTTCCTGCTCCAACCCCTCTGCGACTGTTACCGTCTGCACTCCCTCGGCCAGCACAAGGTACGCACACAGGTACGTGTAACCACTTCCGTCTTCACGTTCGATCACGGCCACGTCCAGCACCCCAGCCTGACCCCGTACCGCGTTCTCCACTTCCTTCAGTTCCACTCGCGCGCCACGCACCTTCACCTGCTCATCGCGTCGCCCCAGATACTCGAAGTTCCCATCCTCCAGCACCCGCCCCATGTCTCCAGTCTTATGGACCAGATCGGTGGGATCGTTTGAGAATGGATTCGGCACGAACACCGCGGCAGTCAGTTCCGGTTGCTTGTAATAGCCCAGCGATCGATATGGTGTCCGGATGTAGATCTCTCCCACCATCCCGCGCCCGCATGGCTCACCACGCTCGTCCAGCAGATATGCTTCCGCGCCCGCGATCGGTTTCCCGATCGGCATCACCTCTCGTTCTTCGTCGCCCACTCCCACGCGATAGCTGAACTTCGCCATCGTCGTCTCACTCGTCCCGTACAGGTTCAGCAATCCCACGCGCTCCCCGTACACCGCTTTCCATCGTGCGATGTCTCGGCCCAGCAACGCCTCACCTGCCATCACCACATGCCGCAACGACTTCAACTCCTCTGCACGCAACTCTTCATTCACCAGCGCTCGAAACACCGACGGTACGCAGTGCACCACTTCGATCCGCGCCTCCTCCAGCCACTGCACCAATCCGCGTCCTTCCAGCACCTGCTCCCGTCGCTCCGGCACGCATACCACGCCACCCACACACAGCGGCAGGAAAATGTCTCGCAACGATCCGTCGAAGGAAGGTGATAGCAGTTGGCTCACGCGCACTCCCGCTCCCACGCCTAACTCCTCGATCTCCCAGTTGATGAAATGCGCGATCCCTTTCAGCCGTCCGGCGATCGCCTTCGGTGTCCCGCTCGATCCTGAGGTGAAGTAGATGTAGCTCAGTTGGTCCGGGTCGCTGCTTACTGCCGGCGGCACCGGGTTGTGATACTCAAGCAGGTCTTCAACGCACACTACCTTCACTGGTTCAGGCAGCAGTTCCAGCACCACTTTCTTATCCGTCAGCAGAAACTGTGGCGGCGCGAGTTCCATTAACTTCCGCAGTCGCGCGGCAGGTTGTCTCACATCCAGCGGCATGAACGCCGCTCCTGCTTTCAGCGTCCCCAGTATCCCGACGATCATCTCGCTCGTGTCTGCAGTCAGGATGGCTACGATCGTTCCTGGTCCAGCCTCATGCGCGATCAGATAGTTCGCCAGCGTGTTGGACCGCTCATCCAGTTCTCCGTAACTCAGCCGCCGTTCACCACACTCGATCGCCACCGCCATCGGATTCCGAGCCACCGCAGCCTCGAACAACTGCGCCACGCTCACCCACTCGCCGCTCAGCAAATGCTCTGGTCCACGTCCGATCAGCCGTCGCCGCTCCTCGGCATCTATCATTTCAAAGCTGCCAATGCTCCGCTCCGGCTCCGCGACGATCCCTTCCATCAGCATCCGGAAGCTGCTCAGCATCTGCTCGATCGTCGTCACCGCAAACAAATCCGTGTTGTACTCCAACACCAGCCCCAACTCTTCGCTGCGCTCCTCTACAAACAGCGTCAAATCAAACTTCGCCGTTCCGCTCTCGCCGCCCACACCACTGACCTGTAAACCCTCCACCTTCATCTCTTCCGCCGCCCACGCGTTCTGCAGCACGAGCTGCACCTGAAACAACGGCGTGTAGCGCGCATCTCGCTCCGGCGCGAGCGCTTCCACCAGTAACTCAAACGGCACGTCCTGATGCGCATACGCTCCCAGCGTCACTTCTCTCACCCGCTCCAGCAGCTCTACGAATGTCGGGTCTCCCGACAGGTCCGTCCGCAACACCAGCGTATTCACGAAGAACCCGATCAGCTTCTCCGTCTCCGCCCGGTTCCGGTTCGCGATCCCGGTGCTGACCACGATGTCGTCCTGTCCGCTGTAGCGCGACAGCAAAGTCTGGAACGCCGCCAGCAAAGTCATGAACAGCGTCACCCCTTCGCGTTGCGTCAGCGCTTTGAGATCATTAGTCAATTGCTCGGGCAAGGTCAGCGACTTGTTCGCGCCGCGGAATGTCTGCACCGCCGGCCGCGGATAATCGGTTGGCAACTCCAGCAGCGCCGGTGCTCCGTCTAGCTGTTCTTTCCAGTAGCCGAGCTGCCGCTCCAGCACCTCTCCCTGCAGCCACTCCCGCTGCCAGTGCGCAAAGTCCGCATACTGAATTTCCAGCTCTGCTAACGGCGACTCCTCGCCTCGCGCGTACGCTTCGTAGAGCACCTTGAACTCTCTCAGCAATACTCCCATCGACCATCCGTCACTCGCGATGTGGTGCACCGTCAGCAGCAGAGCATGCTCCTCCTCTGCCAGTCGCAATAACTGCACCCGCAAAAGTGGTCCATGCGCCAGATCGAACGGCTCGCGCGCTTCTGCACGGGCCAACTGCTCCAGTTCTCGCTCCCGCTCTTCACTCCCGCTTAAATCCGTCACGCTCAATGACAGCGGCGCCGCCGCCATCACAAACTGCTGCGCCCGCCCGCCCGCACTCGCAAACCTCGTCCGCAGGATCTCGTGCCGCCGAATGATTTCATTGAACGACGCCTCCAGCGCCGCCACTTCCAGCACGCCCTTCAAGCGCACTACCCCAGCGATGTTATAGGACGGGTTATCCGGCTCCAGTTGGGCCAGGAACCACAAGCGCTGTTGCGCAAACGACAGCGGTAGCTCCTGCTCCCGCGTCACTCGCACGATCGATGGCGCCAGCACTCCTTCGGCAGCTCGCAAACTCGTCTCCACCGCTGCCGCCAACTCCGCCAGCCGCGGATGCTCGAACAACCGTCGCACGGGAATCTCTATTTGAAAGATGGCGCGCAAGCGCGAGATCACTTGCGTGGCCAGCAGCGAGTGGCCGCCGATCTCGAAGAAGTGGTCGTGGATGCTGACCTGGCCCACCTTCAGCACTTCCATCCAGATACCAGCCACGACTTCTTCAATCGTCGTGCGCGGCGGCACAAACACCTGCGCGCTCGCAGCAGGCGCCGGTAAGGCCAAGCGATCAACCTTGCCGCTCGGCGTTAGCGGCACGCTCTCGAGTATCAGGAAAGTGGCAGGGACCATGTAGTGCGGAAGTCTTTCGCTCAGCCAGCGACGCAGCTCATCGACGGCCGGAGCCGGCTCTTGCGCCGGGACGACATAAGTGACCAAACGCTCGTCGCTCACGAGGGCAATCGACTGTTGGACCAAAGGATGACTGGAAAGCGTGGCTTCGATCTCTCCGAGCTCAATGCGAAATCCGCGGATCTTCACCTGGTGATCGCGGCGGCCCAAAAACTCAATCGCGCCATCCGGAAGGTAACGCGCCAGGTCGCCAGTCCGGTACAGACGCCCTCCCGGTTCTTTCGCGAACGGGTTGGCGACAAACTTTGCGGCCGTTTGTTCGGGACTGTGGTAATAGCCCCGCGTAACGTTCGCGCCGCCGATGTAAACCTCTCCGGTGGCCCAGATGGGAACCGGCTCCAATCTGGCATCAAGCACGTAAACCTGAACGTTAGCGAGTGGATATCCGAGCGGCAGCGTCGCACTTCGCGAGTCAACCGGCAGATCGTCAAGCAGATAGGTCAGGACGCCGACGGTGGTTTCAGTTGGACCATAATGATTGAGGATGCGACAGTCCGGAGCCAACGTCCGCAGCTTCTCAACCAATGCCCATCCCGATGCCTCGCCGCCGAGGATTAGTCGCCGGCCCGGCAGGATGCTTTCCGGTCTGGAGCAGTCGAGCAAAGCCGCAAGGTGAGAAGGGACAATCTTGAGACAGTCCACCGGATGTTGACTGAGATAATCAGCCAGCGCTTCGGGGTCTGAAAAACGTTCCGGCAAAATGACGTTCAGGCATCCGCCCGAACAAAGCGCGGGAAAGATAGCTGTGTTCCCCAGGTCAGCGGCAAAAGTGGAGGCAGTTGCGAAACTCGCGGGCAACGGAAGAGCCAGTCTCTCCAGGACAGCGTGCGTGTAATTCAGTAGCTGCTTGTGCTCAACTGCGACTCCTTTCGGAATCCCCGTCGAACCGGACGTGTAGATCACATAGACCAGGTTTTTACTTGTGATGGCGACAGACGGATTCTCATCACTCTCATCGGCAATTGCAGCCCAATCGTCATCGAGCCTGAGGCATTGTCCTTCGTGTGGGGGAAGCCCGGCGGCGAGGTGCGCCTGTGTCAACACCACCGGCGGTTGAGCATCACTCAGGATTTGTTTCAGCCGTGCAGTTGGAAAGGCCGGATCGAGTGGTACATATACGCCGCCCGCTTTGAGTATTCCGAGCAGCCCGACAATCATCTCCACCGAACGTTCGACACAGAGACCCACCAGCACTTCTGGTCCAACACCGAGCCTGCGCAGGTGATGGGCCAACTGGTTCGCGCGTGCGTTCAACTCGCCATAAGTCAGCTCCTGATCTTCACAGATCAGCGCGACTGCCCCAGCGTTTCGCTCGACCTGTGCTTCAAAAACCTGATGCACACACTTCTCATCCGGATAAGGGACCGTGGTTTCGTTGAACTCCTGCAGCAGCCTCTGCCGCTCGGCATCGCTCACGATCTTCAGTTCGCCGATGGCGACGTGTGGCCGGCAGACGACATCAGCCAACAGCGTCTGAAATTGTTCGGCCAGGCGAGCGATTTCTTCAACGTCAAAAGAGCCCGCGTCATAGTGCAGCTCCGCGGTCAATTCAGCTTCTCGCTGGAAACAGGAAAGCTTCAGCTCGAACCGATCAAAACAAACGTATTGCCTGAAGATGGAAAATGAGAGGCCGGCGGAGTGGCAATCCTCGACTTGCCGGTCCCACTCGAAACAGGCTGGGATAAACCAGTCGGCGAGGTCGCTAATATGATCCCAGGCGAAACAATCCTGCCATTTGGAAAGCTCGAGCCGAGACTCATCCAGTTGCCTCAACAAGTCGCCGAGTAATGTGCTCTCCTCGAGGTGACAGGCAAGTGGCAAAAATTTTGCGAACAAGCCGAACGCGTCCTGGAGCTCCTCGTAATTTCGCCCATCCGAATACACGCCGACAGTCAGTTCAGGTTGTTTCGTCAGACGCCACAAAAGAATCTGCCAGCAGGCGGCTAAGAGGGTTTGCAGCGAAGTTTCGTGACGCGCGGCGAGAGTCTGGAGCTCTCGGAAAAGCGAAGCATCAATCGGGATGAGGTGTGTGCAGGGCTCAAAGTCTGTTTGCGGTAAAGTCTGTCTTTTCGAGGGCAAGGTCAGGATGGACCAGGCGGTGTGGTCCTGTTTGAGCCAGTAATCTCTGCCGGCTTTAGTATCGTCTCCCTCAAACAACTCGTTTTGCCACTCCGAAAGGTCTGCGTATTGGACCAGGACCTCCGGCAACTGCTCGCCCAACACGGCAGCCTCGTAAGCAGAGCTGATCTCCTGAAGCAGGATTCTGAGGGCGGCGGTATCCGCGCAGAGTGATGGCAGACTGACGATCAACAAATGGCGATCCGCTGAGATAAGGATGAGGGAAAAATATGCGAGCGGGCCTTGTTCGAAATCGATGGGAATGTGGCGGGCCTCATTGAACAGCCTCTCGATGACAGCCTCTTGCTCCGCCGGCGCCAGGGCCGTCAGGTCATGCTCGTCAGGGTCCAAAACATCGGGCTGCGTGACGACCTGAATGGGCGTCGCCATTCCGGGCAAACGTTGAAAGACTGTGCGCAGGACCTCAAGTCGAGCGACTACGCTCTGAAGCGCCGAGTTGAAAACTGGTCGACTGAGCGCGCCTTCGATCAGAATCGCACAGCACGCGCGATACGACTGGTTTTGGTCAGCCTGCTGCAACGACCACAAGCGCCTCTGCTGTGGTGAGAGGCGAACGCCCTCGATCATCTCCTGCATATGAACCTGTATTCCGGGATTAGTTGCTTTGATTGATGAAGAGTTGAGACATACCAACGAGAACTTTTCGAGGACCGATGAAGGGGGTCCGACCATGTGCAGTCATCATGTTGTCCAGGAGCATGATGTCGCCCGCTTTCCAGGCAAAGCACGTTGTCTCCTCCTGGTAAACGCGGCGAATCTCGTCAAGCATCGATGCATCGATGGGCGAGCCATCCGCATGGTAGACATTTCGCGGAAGTCCCGCTTCCGAAAATTCAGCGAGCACCGATTGGCGGACAGCTTCTGAAAGACTCGAAACGTGAAAAAGATGCGCCTGATTGAACCAGACCATTTCGCCGGTCACTGGATGCGACGCAACCACCTGGCAAAGCTGGCGCGTACACAAACGATCGTTTTCCTTCCACTCGACTTCGATGCCGGCAGCGTGACAATAATCCTCAACCTCCGACTTGCTGTTGGTTTGAAATACCTGCGGCCAGTTAACGTCTAATCCTTCGCCGTAATTTCTGACATACATGATCTGCTTCCGCATGAAATGCTCTCTGATGCTCGGGTCAATCCGATTGAAAACTCGACGGCTATCAGCAATCGGAGTCTCTCCGCCCTGCGGCGCGGCCTGCATGCAAAAAAAGAAGATCTTCATGGGCCAACTGCGCGAGTATGACATTTCATTGTGAAGCGGGATGTACTGGTCGGCTGGGTATTCGGTTGAGGTGTAGATCCGGCCGCTCACCTGGCTTCGCGGCGTCGAACCATAAGTGTATTCGAGCAGGTCGCCGGAAACTGCTTTGATGAACCGCTCAAACTCCGCGGTAGTTCTCACTCCAAAGTTACGGAAGAGAATCGCGCCCGTCTGCGATAAGTGCGACTCGATGAAGTCTCGATTGCTCGTCGCCCAGTCTATCGCGTCTATTTCGTTGAGCGCGGGTTCGACGACGAGGGGCAACGGTTGGTCCAACCTCAGATGTGACGTCGTGACGAGGCTCGCTTTCGACACTCTCATAACTTTGCGCTTGAGAGGTCCAAGGCGACTTATCTTCGGCAGGTCTTCCATCATTCTTGGATCGGGTCAGTACAGGGAGCGGTAGCGACCTGGTCAGTGATCAGCATGCGATATGGTTGGACCAGGTCGCTACCGCTCCCTGTACTGACCCGATCCAAGTGCGATTCCTACTTCAATTGGGCGCGATTGAGTGCCCTCAGCTTGATGCTCTGCAGCCTCTGATAAGAAGCACTGACGAACTCCTGCTCTCGGATCAACTGTTGCTGGAGGTCCGCTTCCACAAGCAGCTCCGCCAGCTTGTCGATCTTCGTCGCCGGCTCACTGGCGATGTGGCCCAGTAGCGTTTCGAAGTTTCCGGCCATCTGCTTGATCGTGTTTGGATCGAATAAATCGGTGCGGTATTCGAATGAGCCGGTAAGACCTTCAGAACTCTCGAGCAGGTCGAGTCTCAGATCGTGGCGCACCCACCCTTTTGCAAATTCCACCTGGTCCAGCGCCAATCCCGGCAGTTGAATCTCTTCCATCGGAGCGTTCTGTAGCACGAACCAAACCTGGAAGAGCGAGTTATGGCTCAAGCTTCGCTCTACCTGTAGTTCCTCCACCAGCTTCTCGAAGGGTACGTCCTGATGCGTGTAGGCGCCGAGTGCCGCTTCTCTGACTCTACCGATTAGTTCGGTAAAACTCGGCGCTCCCTTCAAGCTGGTACGCAACACGAGGGTGTTGACGAAGAAACCGATCAAGCCTTCCAGCTCGGACGTGGTCCGATTCGCAATCGGGGTTCCTACGACAATATCGTCCTGAAGGCTGTAACGCCACAGCAGTGTTTTGAAGGCCGCTAACAGCGTCATGAACAGCGTTGCGCCGTTCTCGCGGCTCAGTTGTTTTAACTTCGCGACCAGATCGCCGTTGATTGTTATCGCTTCCCGCGCGCCGTGAAACGTCTGCACCGCCGGGCGCGGATAATCAGTCGGCAACTCCAGCAGCGCCGGTGCTCCGTCCAACTGTTGTTTCCAATAGTTAAGCTGCCGCTCCAGTACCTCGCCTTGCAACCACTCCCGCTGCCAGTGCGCAAAGTCCGCATATTGAATCTCCAGCTCTGCTAACGGCGACTCCTCACCTCGCGCGTACGCTTCGTAGAGCACCTTGAACTCTCTCAGCAACACTCCCATCGACCACCCGTCACTCGCGATGTGGTGGATCGTCAAAAGCAGCGCGTGTTCCTCCTCGGCCAGCCGCAATAACCGCACCCGCAGCAGTGGTCCATGCCCCAGATCGAACGGCTCGCGCGCTTCTGCACTAGCCAACTGCTCCAGTTCTTGCTCCCGCCCGCTTAGATCCGTCACGCTCAGTGACAACGGCGCTGCCGCCGTCACAAACTGCTGCACCCGCCCGCCCACGCTCGCAAACCGCGTCCGCAATACCTCGTGCCGCCGGATGATTTCATTGAACGACGCCTCCAGCGCCGCCACTTCCAGCACGCCCTTCAATCGCACTACCCCAGCGATGTTATAGGACGGATTATCCGGCTCCAGTTGGGCCAAAAACCACAGTCGCTGTTGCGCAAACGACAGTGGCAACTCCTGCTCCCGTGTGACGCGCACAATCGGTGGCGCCAGCATTCCTTCGGAAGTTCGCAAACTCGTCTCTACCGTCGCCGCCAACTCCGCCAGTCGCGGATGCTCGAACAACCGCCGCACCGGAATCTCTATTTGAAAGATGGCACGCAGTCGCGAGATCACTTGCGTGGCCAACAGCGAGTGGCCGCCGATCTCGAAGAAGTGGTCGTGGATACTTACCTGGCCCACCTTCAAAACTTCCATCCAAATGCCGGCTATCACCTCTTCAATCGTCGTGCGCGGTGGCACAAACACGTGGGCGCTCGCAGCACTACTCTCCGGCGCCGGCAAGGCCCGGCGATCAATCTTGCCGCTCGGCGTTAGCGGCACTCTATCCAGCCATACAAATGCCGACGGCACCATGTACTCCGGTAACAACTCGTGCAGGTGCTGTCTTAATTCCACCTGCCTTCCAGCCGGAGGCTCATCTTCGCTCACCACATACGCGACCAGCCGCTTGCCCCCTCCTTCATCTGCCAATGCCACCACCACTGCTTCACGCACACTCTCGTGTCTACACAGCGCTGCTTCCACCTCGCCCAACTCGATCCGGTATCCCCGCACCTTTACCTGATGGTCCATCCGTCCCAGATACTCGATCGCTCCATTCGCCTGGTAACGCGCAAGATCTCCCGTCGCGTACAACCGTCCGCCCGGCCTATCTCCAAACGGGTTAGGGATAAATCTTTCCGCCGTCAACTCCGGTCGATTCAAATAGCCTCGCGCCAGCGCCACTCCCCCGATGTACAGTTGCCCGCTCAGTCCCACCGCCACCGGTTCCAAATGCGCATCGAGCAGGTAGATCTCCGTGTTGGCTATCGGTCCTCCTATCGGCGGCAAGGTGGGCCAACCTGCGATCTCATCCGCCATCCGGTACACCGTCACCACGTGGGCCTCGCTTGGTCCATACTGATTTTCCAACAGGCACGTGCCCAATCGCTCAAACCATGCCTGGATCTCCGGCGTTATTCGCAACTGCTCTCCGGCCGTGAGCACTTCGCTAAGCTCCAGGTCCACCTCCAGCTTTTCCGCCGCCTCCGCCAACTGCTTGAGCGCGATAAACGGCAGGTGCAACCGCTCGACCGAGTTGGCCGCCATCGTCTGTAGCAATTGCTCCGGATCTCGCCGCGCCTCCTCGGAAATCAGCACGAGCTGTCCTCCCGAGCAAAAGGTCTCGAACATCTCGTGGAACGACGCATCGAAATTCAGTGACGCGAACTGCAACGTCCGAGCTCCCCTTGTAAATCCCGGCCGCCCGAGTTGCCAGACGATCAGGTTTACGAGCGCCTCATGCGTCATGGCCACACCCTTCGGCCGCCCAGTTGACCCGGAGGTGTAGAGCACGTAGGCGAGGTTCTGTACGGTCGCCTTATTCGCAGAAGAGATGGGCCGCTCATCAAGCGTGTCCCAATCGGAATCCAACATTACGAGGCGGTGCGGTTCGCTCGAAAACAGCCCGGCCAGGCGTTGTTGCGTTAACAGCACCCGGACTCCGGCATCTGCCATCATGAAGCTGAGTCGCTCCTGCGGATACACAGGATCCAGGGGCACATACGCGCCTCCGGCTTTGAGAATCCCCAGCAGTCCCACCACCATCTCCGCCGACCGCTCCACACATATCCCCACCAGCGACTCCGGCCCCACTCCCAAGCTTTGTAAGTAATGGGCCAGCCGGTCCGCTCGCTCATTCAACTCCTGATAACTTACCTGCTCCTCCCCATACACCACCGCGATCGCCTCAGGCGTCCTCTCCACCTGGACCGCGAACAACTCATGAATGCATTGCTGTTCACACTCCGCCGCCGTGCTGTTCCACTCCACCAATATCTGCTCTCGCTCCGCCGCCGTCAGCAGTGGCAATTCTGACAACTGCTGCTCAGGGTTACTCACCACACTTTCCAGCAGCACTTCGAAGTGACTCAGCATCCGCTCTATCGTCGCGGCATCGAATAAGTCTGTGTTGTACTCCAGCCATCCCGCCAATCCCTGCTCTTCTTCCGCCAGCGACAGCAGTAGATCAAACTTCGCCGTCCCGCTCTCTACCTCCATTGTTTCCAGGCTCACGCCCGGCAGTTGCAATCGCGTACCGGGCGCGTTCTGTAACACCAGCATCACCTGGAACAGCGGTGAGTGGCTCATGCTCCGCTCAGGTTGCAGTTCTTCCACCAGCTTCTCGAACGGCACGTCCTGATGCGCATAACCTCCCAGCGCCACTTCCCTCACTCGGCCCAACAACTCACGGAAGCTCGGGTCGCCGGAGAGATCTGTCCGCAGGGCCAGGGTGTTGGCAAAGAATCCGATCAGCGACTCCAGCTCCCTCCGGTTGCGGTTCGCTATCGGTGATCCAATCGTGATCTGTTCCTGCCCGCTGTAACGAAACAGCAACGTCTGCAAGGCGCCTAGCAGAGTCATGAACAAGGTCACTCCCTCTGCACGACTAAAAACCTTCAATGCTTCTGAAAGCTCCGGCGATATCCTTACTCGTTGCTGCGCCCCACGAAATGTTTGCCTCGTCGGCCGCGGCCGATCGGTGGGCAATTCCAGCACCGTCGCCGCTCCCGCCAATTGCTCCTTCCAGTAGCTCAACTGTTGGTCCAGCACTTCTTCCTGGAGCCACTCCTGCTGCCACTGCGCATAGTCCGCATACTGGATCGGCAACTCCGGCAAAGACGATTCCTGCCCCTGCGCGTATGCTTCGTACAGTCCCGCCAACTCCCGAATGAATACTCCAATGGACCACCCGTCACAGATAATGTGATGCATGGCGCACAGCAGTACGTACTCCTCCTCGCCCAGCCGGAGCGCGCGAACTCTGAGCAGCGGCCAACACGATAAGTCGAAAGGACGTTGCGATTCCTCGGTGGCGATCCTGCGCGTTTCGGCGTCGCGCTCTGCTTCCGGCAGCGTGCTTAGATCGGTGATGGGTATACTGATCGGTGGCACATCGTCGATGAGCTGCACCGGGCCGCCATTAACAACTCCAAATCTGGTCCGCAGCGACTCGTGGCGGTTGATCACTTCAACGAGGCTTCGTTCGAGCGCAGTAAAATCGAGATTGCCTCGCAGCCGGACGGCCGCTGACATGTTGTATACACCGCTGTCCGGTTCGAACTGGTCCAGGAACCACAGTCTCCGTTGCGCAAACGACAGCACCAACTCTCCTGTTCTCGAAACCTTCTGAATTGCCGGCGCGTCAGTGCCTGCTCCTCCTCTTAATTTCTCGTCAATGACTTCCGCGAGAGATCTTATAGTCGGGTGCTCGAAGAGCATGCGCAGGTTGATCTCAATCCCGAACGACGCACGTACTCTGGAGATCACTTGTGTGGCCAGCAACGAGTGGCCTCCCAGCTCAAAGAAATTGTCCTCAGTGCCAACCTGCTCGACCCGCAGCACTTGCGACCAGATGCCGGCGAGGATTTCCTCAGCCGGACGCGTTGGACCAACATAGCCCTGTTGCGAGTGCTCGGGAGCCGGCAGCGCCCGCCGATCAATTTTGCCGTTGGGCGTCAATGGCATCTGATCGAGCACAACATAGGCGCCAGGAATCATGTACGAGGGCAGCTTGCTTCTTAAATACTGTTGCAGCTCGGCAGTCACGATTCGATCGCCGACCACGTAAGCGACCAGACGCTTTTCACCGTCGCCATTCTGGTGAGCAGTTACAACCGCCTGCCTGACCGCCTCATGCTGCGCGAGGGTGGTTTCGATTTCACCTGTTTCAACACGATAGCCACGCAGCTTTACTTGATGATCCATTCGACCCAGATACTCGATATCGCCAGTGGGACGATATCTCGCGAGGTCTCCGGTGCGGTAAAGTCGGGCGCCGCCACGCTCGTCAAATGGATCCGGTATGAACTTCTCGGCAGTCAGTTCCGGACGGCCGAGATAACCACGCGCCAAACCATCGCCACCAATGTACAACTCACCAGTGACGCCTGCCGGAACCAGGCCGAGATGTGAATCAAGTAGATAGGTGTGGGTGTTGGCAATCGGCCGGCCGATGGGCACCAGATCGCCAGGCGACTCGATTTGATAACGAGTGGACCAGATTGTTGTTTCGGTTGGACCATACAGATTCCAGAGCCCCGCTCCGCGTGCGCACAACTGGTTCGCCAGCTCGGGAGGCAGAGCTTCTCCGCCACAGAATATGTTGAGCTGCGGTGAGCCCTGCCAGCCGGATTCCTGAAGCATGCGCCAGGTGGCGGGCGTTGCCTGCATGACGGTCGCTCCGGATTGCGTCAAGGTCTCCAGCAACTGCGCTCCGTCTGAAGCGGTTTCCCGGCTGACAACTACCAGTCGCGCGCCGGTTATCAGCGGCAGAAAGATCTCGAGGGCAGCAATATCAAAAGACAAGGTGGTGACAGCGAGGAGCACGTCGTGGTTTGTCAGGCCAGGACTTTCGCGCATCGACTGGAGAAGATTTGCGACAGCATGGTGTGAGATTTGGACTCCTTTGGGCCGGCCTGTTGAGCCTGAGGTGTAAATTACGTAGGCAATATTCTCGGCGTCGACATTGCTGGGAGGATTTACGCTGCCTCGCAGCGCAATGTAGTCCCAATCGACGTCGATGTTGACGACGCGGGCGTTATGCTGCGGAAGTTGATCCGCGAGGTGTTGCTGCGTCAGTAATACCGGCAGTTCGGAGTCGGCGATCATAAACGCGAGTCGCTGCTCCGGATACTGCGGGTCGAGTGGTACATAAGCGCCGCCGGCCTTTAGAATCCCGAGTAGTCCAACCACCATTTCGATTGAGGGCTCGAGACAGATCCCGACGCGCACCTCGGGGCCGACGCCAAGCGAGCGAAGGTGATACGCCAGTTGGTTGGCTCGTTCATTGAGACTGCGATAGGTGATGGACCCTGCGCCATACGTGATCGCAATGGCCTCGGGTGTTTCAGCAACCTGCGCTTCAAACAATTCGTGCAGGCACAGCTTCTGAGAGTATTCGCGGAAGGTGTCGTTCCACTCGAACAGCAACTGATGTTCTTCAGAATCTGTCAATAACGATAACTCTGACAAGCGCTGGTCCGGGTTCCTGCTCATTTCTTCGAGCAGCACCTTCAGGTGTCCGAGCATCCGGTTGACGGCGCGGGCTTCGAAGCTGTGACCAGCGCAGAGAATTCTCAGCGTCAATTGAGGACCGCTGAGCATGGCCTCGACTGTGAGTGGGAAGTCAGTGCTTTCGACCATGCGAAAATTACGAACTTCCAGATTCGCATGACTCCCGAGTAAAAAGGATTGATCTATCGGGGTATTCTCAAAGACGACAATACTTTCAAAGAGCGGCAGTCCGTTTGGTACCTCGCTCCATCTTTGAATCTGGCTCAAGGCGCTGAACTCGTATTGTCTTGCTTGCGCTTGCTGGTCCTGTAGTCTTGCCAGCCATGGCAACAGCTTTTCTTCAGGCGACACGTGGACACGTATCGGCAACGCGCTGATAAAGAGACCGATCATTGACTCGGCGCCGGGCAGGCCGGGCGGGCGGCCGGCAACAGCATTCCCCATCACCACATCTTCTTCGCCGCTATACCGGCTCAAGAGCACTGCCCACGCGCCCTGGACCAACGTGTTCATTGTCAGGCGAGACCGCCTGGCGAGGGCTTGGAATGCAGCGGTCGCTTCGACTGATAACTGAGTCTCGTGTGCATCATCTGAGAAACTCCTGGGAGCCGAGTTGCCATTTGGCTCTAGTCCCAGCGAAGTCGGCGCCTTGAGACCGCGGAGCGTTTCACGCCAGAAGGCTTCTGCATGGTCCAGGTTCTGCTGTCGTAGCCAGGCAATGTAATTACGGAAGGGCGGCGCCGGCGGCAGTTCCATTCGTTTACAGCGGCTTAGTGACTGGTAGTAAAGCAGTACTTCCTTGAGCAGCAGCGACTTGGACCAGCCGTCCAGCAGCAGGTGATGATGGCTCCAGATCAACTGGTGAGCGTCATCGGCTATCCGGGCCAGGGTCACTCGCATCAACGGCGCCCGCGAAAGTTCAAAACCGAGCTGCTGGTCTGTTTTGAGAAAAGCTTCGAGCCGCTTCTCTTGTTCTTCTTCAGGCAGGCCGCGCCAGTCAATTTGCTGCCACGGCAATTCGATCTGCCGGCGCACAACCTGAAGCGGCTTTTCCAAACCTTCCCAAAGCACGCCGGTCCGCAGGGCTGGATGTCGTTTCAGTACTTGCTGCCACGCTTGCTCGAAAGCCGGTACGTCCAATGGGCCGTGCAGGCCACAGATCATCTGCCGGAAATAGACATCCGATTCCGCCGCGTACAGAGTCTGAAAAAGCATCCCTTCCTGCGTGGGCGAAAGGGGATAAATGTCCTCTACATTTTTCATTGGTTAGTTCGGATCGATTGCGCAGCGAGTGCTCCGGAGGAGCACAATGTTTATAGCCTCATTTTTTTAATTGGTCCGCGCTCCAGCGGAGCGCAATGTGCCTTGGCGTGTTCAATTACATGCCGCTCCTACGGAGCGGAATCACCAATTGACGCAGAGCTATAAACATGTTGCTCCTCCGGAGCAAGAACCCTTGCCCATCAGCTCGCATCAATCTCTTCAAGCAGAAGCGAGAGCTTGCCCAACTCCTGCTCGTCTATTTCCGCAAGGGGAAAATCCGTAAGGGTATAATTGTCCGCCCCGGGTTCCGGTCGATACATGATGAGCGATCGTAGGGTTGCGTTGAAGGCGTCTGAAAGACGTTCGATGGTTGCGCGCTCGTGGGTGCCTTCGCTGTATATCCAAACGGTGTGCAACTGACCCGCAATCACCGCGGCGTTAATCTCCAGCAGGTGTGAGCGCTTTCCGAGCGGGCTGCGGGTCGGACCATCAAAATCTTGCCTGATGGCAAACAACTTCGATTCCACAAACACCTGATCGAATTGGCCCAGGTAATTAAAACTCACTTCGGGATGTGGTTCGGCTCGCAGCTTTTCGATGATCCCTGGGTTTGAACCCAGATAACGTAGTAACCCATAGCCCATGCCATGATTGGGAATGGCCCGCAACTGGTCTTTAACGACCGGCAGCGCTTCCTCAATCCTCGAGGCCGTGTCCAGATTAATCAGGATCGGAAAGTGAGTAGTAAACCAGCCGACCGTGCGCGACAGGTCGAATCGCTCGAGTACCGCTTCACGTCCGTGCCCTTCCATGTCGATGAAGAGTGAACGATTGCCGCTCCACTCCGAAATGCAAACAGCAACCGCTGCAAGCAGCACATCGTTGATCTGTGTATGATGGACCGCGGGAATATCCTGCAATAACGCCGTAGTTTCCTGCTCGCTCAGCACCCCAACCACAGTGCGTGCCGATGCTTCCGTTTGGAGCCCGTCAGTGGAGTCCACCGGCAAATGCGGAATACTCTCTACAGAGCGACCCAGCCAGTAAGCACTCTCCTTTTCGACCTCTGCCGTGCCGGCGTATTGCGTCAGTCCAATGGCCCACTCCTTAAATGAAGTCGTCTTGGACGGAAGCGCGGCGACGTTTTGACCGTTGCTCAACTGTATGTAAGTCGTCTCCAGGTCTTCGAGCAAAATGCGCCACGAGACACCATCTACTGCGAGGTGGTGAATGATGATATGAAGCCTGCTCGCTTTGTCCGGCCCGAAATCAAATATGCACGCTCGCATGAGTGGCCCATCTAATAGGTTCAGGCTGGCATGTAACTCAGCAATCCTGTCGTCCATGACGATCGTTTGCTCTCCCTCCGGGAGGGCCGATAGCTCGACATGTAACAAGCTGAAGCCGGTCTCATCACTGGCGTTGACCTGCCGCCAGCCGCCGGCCTCCTGCGTAAAGCGGAGGCGTAGCGCGTCGTGATGCGCAATGAGTTGGTGGAAAACCTTTTCCAGCGTGTCCCGATCGATCTCCTGGCGCAGCTCGAGGACCATCGCCTGATTCCAGTGGTGTGGCTCCGGAAGATCCTTTTCAAAGAACCAACGCTGGATTGGCAATAGTGGGACCTCGCCCGTGACCGTACCCTGCTCGGCATTGATCGTATTAGACGGGCTGGCCACCGCGGCCAGTTCGGCGATGGTCTGATGTTGAAATAGTTGCTGCGGAGTAAATCGTAGTCCTGCCTGGTTGGCCCTGCCGATAATCTGAATGCAAAGGATGGAATCGCCGCCGAGCTCGAAGAAGTTATCGTGAATGCTGATCTTCTCTACTCGGAGAATCTGGCGCCAGATGTCAGTCAGGATTACTTCCGCTGGTGTGCGTGGAAGGACCAAGGGACGATCGACGGTGGGTTGCACCTGTGTGGGCAAAGGCAACGCCTGATAGTTGATCTTTCCATTGAGGGTCAGCGGGAGTCGCTTTAGATGAATGAAAGCATTGGGAATGGTTTCAGCGAGGATAAACTCGGAGAGAAATTCTCGCAGTTGCGCACTCTCCAACTCTCGCCGGGCCACGTAATAGGCGACCAGTAGCGATGCCCCGTGCTCATCTTTGGTCATAACGATGACGCTGTCGCGGATCTGGGAGTGCTTGTTTAAAGCAGTCCTGATCTCGTTCAATTCAACTCGAAATCCGTGGAACTTGATCTGGTTATCCGCGCGGCCGACAAACTCCAGATTGCCGTCCATGCGATGTCGAGCGAGGTCTCCAGTCTTATACAGCCGCGTCCCGGGCTCGGTGCTGAATGGATTCGGGATAAACTTTTCCGCCGTTAATTCGGGAGCCTGCCAGTAAGCGCGTGCGAGGCCGTCTCCGCCGATAAACACTTCACCGAGCGCGCCCTCTGGAACGGGCTGTTGGTGACTATCTAATAAATATATTTTTGAGTTTGGGAGAGGGCGGCCGAGCGGCAGGAACGCAGCCGGTTCAGCATTATCGTCCGCTTCCGAGCGGCGATAAGTTAAAACTCCAACGGTCGTTTCTGTCGGTCCATAATGGTTGTAGATCCGGCATTCCGGAGCCAGCCTTTCGATCATAGCCGCCATCTCGGAGCGCGTGGCTTCACCGCCCAGGACCAGTCGCTGCCGGGGCAGGATTTTCTCCGGCTCAGGCGCCATCAAAAGCGACTCGAGATGTGAAGGAACGATCTTCAGGCAGTCGATCGGATACCGGCTGAAGTAACCAGCGAGGGCCACTGGATCGCGCGTACGCTCCTGGGCGATGACGTGAAGCGTGCCGCCGAAACACAGTGAAGGAAAGATCATCGTGTTTCCCAGATCCGCGGCAAACATCGAGACGGTGGCGTAGCTGCCGCCGTCCGGAAATTCCAGTCTCTCATTGACGCCCGCAACGTAATTGATCAGTTGCCGGTGCTCGATAGCTACGCCCTTCGGCTTGCCCGTCGAGCCAGAGGTGAAGATCACGTAGACCAGGTTATCAACGGTGGCGCGGCTCTTGGGGTTTTCCGAGTTCCCGGCGGCAATGTCGTGGTCGATGCAGATCACACGCGCGTTCGGCCAGGTGAAATTACCGGCCAGGCGTTGCTGAGTCAGAATCACAGGCGGCTGTATGTCTTCAAGAATGTGATTGAGCCGCTCCTGCGGCTGGACCACTTCAAGCGGCACATAGGCTCCGCCTGCTTTCAGCACCGCGAGCATCCCTACGATCATCTCGAGGGAGCGGTCTACTGCGATCGCTACCGGGATCTCCGGTCCCACTCCGAGACTCATCAGGTAGTGGGCCAGTTGATTGGCCCGCGTATTCAACTCATGAAAACTCAACTGCTGGTCTTCAAAAACGACGGCGATCCGATCGGGCGTACGGGCGGCCTGCTGCTCGAATAATTCGTGAACGCAGGCGCCTGGCGAGACTGTTTTGGTTTCATTGAATTCAACCAGCAGTTTTCTTCGCTCAACGTCGTCGAGTATCTCCAGTTCACTGATCGCGGTTTCCGGATTGGCGACGGCGCTCTGCAATAATTTTGCGAATTGGCCGCTCAGGCGTTTGATTGCGGCCGCGCTCATCACTTCCGAGTCGTAACGAAACTCTATCGCCAGGGTGTCGTCACGCTCGATGCCGCAGAGCTTGATCTTGAAGCGGTCCAGACACGTGTACTGCCGGACAATCGAGAATGTCAGTCCGCCGGCCTGGTATTTCGACGGCCACTGGTCATACTCGAAGCCAGTGGCAAAGAAATCAGGCGCCGAACCGTTTCCATTCGTTCGCTCCCAATTGAAATATTCCTGCCATTCGTATGCGTCTCGCGTCGTTTCCTGTATTTGTGTCAGGATTTCGCTGAACTTAAAGCCGTCTTCAAAGTGGCATCGAATGGGGAGCCATTTCGCAAATAGTCCCAGCGCCTCACTGGCATCGTCATGTTTTCTACCGTCGCAGAGGTTTCCGACGATGATGTCTGGTTGTGCTGTGAGTCGCCAGAGCAGCGTCTGCCAGCAGGCGAGCAGGAAGTTAGCGGGTGACGTCTGATACTCACGAGCGACGGTTCGAAGTCTGTCAACGATCGACGGATCGATCAGCGAATGCAGGTGCGCCGGCTCGAATGCTGAGTGCCGCCGCCGGATCTCGAATGGGAGTGTCAGTCCGGCTGCGGCAGCCAGATCTCGACCTTGCCAGTAGCTCTTTCCTATCTCGGCGTCTTCGCTTTCGAGTAGTTCGTTTTCCCATTCAGAGAAGTCGGCGTATTGAAGTGGCTCGTCGGATCCACCACCCCCAGCTAGGGCGCGGCTGAGCTCATAAATCAGATGTCTGATTGTTTGCTTGTCGGCGCAGAGGGATGGGAGGGTAATTATTAGTACGCGCCGGTGAGCAGATAAAGAAAGCAGGCTGACACGAAGCAACTGGTCTTGCTCGAAGTCGAACGCCCGCTGACCGTCTTCAGCGAATATCTCATCGATCCCAGCTTCTTGTTCCTGAGCACTGTCGCCGCTGAGGTCGATGCGGCGCCATGACGATGCGGTGCTGTCGGATATTATCTGGAGCGGGAGTGCGAGACCGGGCCGTTGATGAAAATTCGTGCGCAGGATCTCATAATCACCGATCACTTTTTGGAGAGCTGCCTGTAGGGTCTGTTCACTAAGGCTGCCCTCGATCAGCAACGCACACTGAGTGCGGTAAGCAAGGCTGCCTCGCTGCAATAGCCACAGACGTTCTTGTTGTCGTGAGAGCCGAAAACCCTCAACCAGCACCTGCATAATGCTTCCTTTGGATTGTTGTTTTAGGAGATAGGATTAAGGACAAACTTGGGTCGGGTCAGTACCACCTCGCGGTAGCGGGTGGGTCAACCATCAGGTTCAAAGACAATGGAGTTTCGCATGCTGATCAGTCACCCACCCGCTACCGCGAGGTGGTACTGACCCAGTCCAACAATGACCTCTGATTTTTCGTGTTCCATCAAACCGGCGTCAGCATGGTCACCGACTGCGAATGCCACCGGCCTTGGTCAAGTGCTGCGGTGTATTCCGAGTTCTGCTGCCAGCTTCTCGCGGCCGTGACCATCTGCTGCAAATACTCTTGTTGCATGAGGTGCTTTTGATGTTCGGGAACAGAAGCTATTTCCAGGGTCAACATCTGATGCGCACTCTGCATTAGTTCCCTGAACAAGTCGAGACTAATTCCCTTGCCGATCAGGTAAGGGATGGTCCAAAAGTCGAACGACCATTGCGGCAGCCAGAGTGACTCCTTGATCGTCAGGAACATCCTATCGATGTGGTCCATCGCCTCCAGACTATCCATGGTGCGGTGGTTCCAAACAAATCCCTGCCCGTTAATGTCGTAGTCGCTGCGTTGATTCTGAATCGGTGTCCCCGGCTCGCAATACCACATTTGCGTGCGGTAGTAGTCCGGCTTCGTTTCCCGGATAAAGTCGATGGTTTCCTGCACCGTTTCTTCTGTTTCACCCGGGAAGCCGACGATGAATGATCCGAAAGTCATGATTCCGTATTGCCGCAACCATTCGATTCCCTTCGCATATTTTTCGATCGTGGCAGACTTGTTCATGTTCTTGAGAATCGTCGGCGACCCCGACTCGATCCCCAGAAACACTCCCTTGCAACCGCTTTCCGCCATGAGGGCAATCGCTTCCTCATCCGAGTTACTGCACCTGAAATAAGAGAACCAGTTGAACGGGTACTTATTCCTGATCATCAGCCGGCAAATTTCTTTGAAGCGCGGAAACGGGACGTTAAAGGTGTCGTCGATGAAAACCATGTTCCTGACTTCACCCAGCTCAAGTATCGAGTCCAGCTCTTTCTCGATGATGTCATTGCTGGTGAGAGCGAGCGCGCCGGCGCGGGTCGGGTAATTGCAAAAGGAGCACTTGAACGCGCAACTGCGAGCGGTGCGCGTCTGAACAGTCGCGCCGATATCTTCATCTTGAAACTTGCGCCAGTCGATGTAGTTTTCGTCGAGCGAATTGTTTTCCGCTGTTACTTTGGTTCGCAGAAGCTTGCCGTTTTCCAGATAAGCGATGTTCGAAACCGTGCTCAGGTCACCGCCGTTCTTGAGAGTATCGACGATTTGCGAAAGAGTGAGCTCACCCTGGCCTTCGATGACGTAGATGTCCGCGCCGATATCATCCAGAGCCGCTTTGAATTCAACCGGGTTCGCGTAGTTTCTCGCGTGGTTAGAAATCAAAGGCCCTCCGATTACGATCTTAACTTTCGGATTGTGCTCCCTGATGAACTTGACGATTTCGACGGCGGGCATGTTGACGACGTAGAACGTGGTGGTGATCGCGACAACAAACGGGTCTTCTGCGAGATACTCGATCAGCTTTTGCTTTTCGTGTTGAAAGAGATTGATGTAGCGCGTTTGATGGCCGTGGTTTCTAAGGAAGTTTGTCAAATAGACAGCGGCAAGATTGGGGATATCACCAGACCTGAGCTCTTTACTGGGCGAGGCGGGGTGCGCCAGCGTGAGTACGTGGTTGAGCAGGTCCATGTAGTCAAGCTTCTTGCCGCCTATATCGACAAAACTGAATTTTAAATCGCGATAAGCCTCCGCGTCCTCACCATAGTTTCTGAGGAAGCTCTCATACTTCACGAAGGGAACTTCGTTGTAACCGATCACGACACAATCGAGATGGTTTTCAGCTTTAGTCATTTTGATCCTTTCAGCGCAGTCGTCGCACTTGGACCGGGTCAGTACAGGGAGCGGTAGCGACCTGGTCAGTGATCAGCATTCGTGACTCCCATGGTTGACCAGGTCGCTACCGCTCTCCCTGTACTGACCCGGTCCAAGAAAGTCGCTACTAGTCGGTACTGACCTGGTCCAAGAAAAGCTCTCAAGCGCATTGCAGTGTCGCTTCGGATTGGAGGTCTTCGGCGGCGAACATCTCACCCATTGTGACGAGGATTTTTCGCGGGCCAGTGTAGGGATTGCGACCGTGCGCGCTCAGCATGTTGTCCAGCATCAGGATGTCTCCCTCCTGCCATGGAAAACTCACTGCTAATTTCCGATAGACCTCGCGCATCTCATCTACCACGGAGTCTTCTATGACTGAGCCGTCGCCGTAATAAACATTTCGCGGGAGATCCTCCATCGTAAACAGCGATAACAGAGCCTCCCTCGTTGCAGGTTCCAGGCAGGAGACGTGATGCGCCTGGATTTGATTGAACATCACTGTCTCACCCGTCTTCGGATGGACCGCCACGGCCGGGCAGATCTTTCGCGTCCGCAAACCATGAGCGCCCTGCCATTCAAACTCCAGGCCCACTCTTCGACAATAGGCTTCGACCTCCGACCTGTCGTTTGTGCGAAAGAACTCTTCCCACGTGACATCAAACCCCGGCACGTAGTTTCGAACGTACATCAATCCCTTCCGCGCAAACTTATCTCTAATCGTCGCGTTGAGGGATTGATACACCTTGCGACAATCGACGATCGGAGTTTCACCGCCCACGAGCGCAGCTTTAACGCAATGGAACCAGATCTTGAGCGGCCAGCAGTGCATCTGCGAGCTCTCATTGTGAGCCAGGATGGCCTGATCGGAAGGATACGCCGTTGAGCCATAAACGTTGCCGCCCATCTCTTCCCGAGGTAAGTCACCATAGTCACCGAACAACCCGGGACAACTTGCGAGTGCGAACTGCTCGAAATCAGAAACAGAAGGAACCTTGAAACCGCGAAACAGTATCGCGCCATGGTCCAGTAGCTTTGTCTGGATGAATTCCTGATTACCCCTGGCCCATCCAATCAGATCCAGCCCTTTCCAGCACATTGGGATCCTAAGCTTAGAATTCCACGTGGACAAGTTGTCGCG
>JADMIO011089281.1_pt1 | contig 100273 bp, 94 predicted proteins | sample 8958161 | NCBI WGS metagenome assembly JADMIO01 (sample SAMN16585339, study PRJNA669376) | soil metagenome | isolation source: Crop rotation soil | place: USA: Cullars Rotation, Alabama | collected 2011 | reverse complement strand
CGCGACAACTTGTCCACGTGGAATTCTAAGCTTAGGATCCCAATGTGCTGGAAAGAACATTTCCTGTTTTGTTGCCGGGTGAACGAACCCGAGCGTCTTTGCATGGAGGGCGTGACGCGGGCAAATGGCAAAACAATTGTCGACGAATTGCTTGTATTTGGCGAAAACTGTTCCCTTGACGATTTTATCGCCGCCATATGTATCGTCATTGAATAACGGGTGACCAATATACTTCATGTGCACCCTTATCTGGTGAGTGCGGCCGGTTTCGAGCACACATTGCACAAGGGTCACGTATCCGAACCGTTCGAGTACACGGTAGTGGGTGATCGCTTCCTTACCGTGCTCGCCGTCGGGGTATGCTTCAAACAGCTTGCGGGATTTCAGGTGGCGACCGATATGTGCCACGATCGTCCCCGAGTCTTCTTTCAGATCTCCCCAGACCACTGCAACGTATTTGCGTTTGATCGTATGATCATAAAATTGCTTAGCGAGATGACTCATGGCCTTATCGGACTTCGCAATAAGCAGGAGACCGCTGGTATTTTTATCAATACGATGGACGAGACCGAAGCGCGGCAGGTTTTCTTCGGTGATACCTTCCTGGGTGAGATACCATGCGATGCCGTTGAGCAGCGTTCCGGAATAGTTTCCGCTGCCGGGGTGCACAACGAGCCCTGCGGGTTTGTTGATCACCATGAGGTGGTCGTCTTCGTAGACAATGTCAAGCGGCAGTTTTTCCGGCACAACGACGGCGTCCTCCGGGTTCATGTCCGAATACACAATGATTTCATCACCCGCCTTGACTTTGTAGTTCGGACGGATCTCGTTCGCGTTGACCGTCACCATTCCCGCATTGATCGCCTGCTGCAGCTTATTCCGCGTTGCACGTTCGATCCGCCCCATCAGGAATTTGTCAATTCGCAGTGGTTCCTGGCCCTTATCGACGGTAAGCGTGAACCGCTCAAACAGTTCTTCGCCCGTATCCGGCATTTGTAGATCATCCGCGGAAATGTCTTCGTTCATGTGGCTGTGGGTTGACCGCAAAGTTAACCGGCTTTTGTTCCTAATTTTGACAAAGGATGAGTGAAGCGATCATTGTCAGAAATCTCGGCCGCGTGGATTATGCGGCCGCATGGGCGTACCAGGAAGACTTGCTGAAGCAAAGCGTCTCTCTTAAACAGGAAGCGAGGGAACAGGGGATCGAACCGCGGCAATCGTCTACGAAGCATTATTTGCTGTTTGTTGAACATCCGCCGGTGCTCACGCTGGGCAAAAGCGGCAACATCGGCAATCTTCTTATCTCCGAGGAAACGCTGAAACATTTCGGCATCAGTTTTTTTCGCACCAACCGCGGTGGGGACATTACGTTTCACGGTCCCGGCCAGGTGGTCGGTTATCCCATCCTTGACCTCGAAAAGTTCGACACAGATATCGGGCGCTACCTGCGAAACATTGAAGAAGTCATCATCCTCACGCTTGCGGATTACAATATTGTTGCCGGCCGCTCACCCGGCGAAACCGGTGTCTGGCTGGACGCCGCGAGCCCGGGAAAGGCCAGAAAGATCTGCGCGATCGGGATCCGTTGCAGCCGGTGGGTTACCATGCACGGTTTTGCACTCAACGTGAACACCGATCTTCGGTATTTTGACTACATCATACCGTGCGGCATCCAGAATAAACAGGTGACGTCCCTGCAAAAAGAGCTCGGAAAACCTGTGGACACGGCTGAAGTGATGGATCGCCTGAAACATCACTTTGCAAATGTGTTTGGAGCTGTAATGGTGGAAGCGAAAGAGCAGGAACCGGCGTGATCCTCAAAACTCCTTCTCGATAAAGAATTTGTTTTTTTCCTGCAATTTCTCGTCGGCGTACAACTCAAAATGGAACCAGCCGGCATGGAAGAAATTGCTCTTGTCAATGATAAGCGATGGCTCTTTCAGTTCCTTCAGCTCAAAGAGCAGTTCGTTATTTTCATCAAAAAATTTAATGGAGAACTTGCGGGTGTCTGCTTCCGGCAGGTTCAGGTGGATGTTGCCATCCCTGGCTGTATACACGTAGATGGAAGGAACCCAGATGTTGGGTTTATTCTTTGCATCCAGGTTGTTTGACTTCAGCGATGAATCAATGCCCCTTGCCGGCCGGTTTACGTCCACGCTGAAGGGATCCATCGTCTTTTTTTGCTGTTGCTCCACGACGGCAGTTGTGGAATCTATCACGGGGCGCTTTGGGGTGGAGAACAAAAAGCTGGATCCATCAAGCACGATGAAAAGCCTGTAGAACATGTTTGTCGATGGCGCTTTGGTGTCAACATAGCCGTTCTGCCTGTTCATCGGGTCCGGTACGGACAGAATTGTCTTGTAATTCCTGGCGCTGTCGGCCGATCGCTGGATGCTGATCTGTTTTACCAGGGTGTATTGGTTCGTCCAGCTGATGATGATCTTGCCACCGCCTGTATTTCTCACGGTAAATTTTGGAAGCGTGTCCTGGGCATTCAGGGTAACAGCGAACATCAGCGGGAATACAAGCAGGGAGCCGAGTTGTTTCATCCTTGTTAACAGTGCAGGTTTGGATTAGTTGACAATGGCTGCAAAGATAGGGGAGGGTACAGGAACTAAAATAGTAATGATCCCACGGGTAAAGACCTGTTCCCCTGCAAGCCGCCGCTGTGTATGATCAGTATCCGTGCATCCGCCGGAAGGATGTTGCGATCCAGCAGCTCGGCGACAGCAAAAAATAATTTCCCGGTATACACGAAATCAGTGGGTATGCCGGTTGAATCATACACGTGATTCATAAATGCTCCCAGGTGAGCACTGAATTTTCCAAACCCGCCAAACGCGTAATCTCCGATCAGATCAAAATAATCCACGCATTCGGCCGGCAGCAATTGGTTAACCTCCTGTCCCAGGGTTGAGTTGCCTTTCGTCACGGCGATGCCCACACATCGCGTGCCGGCGCCCGCCCGGGCTACGAGACCCGCCAGCATAGTACCTGTTCCCGCAGCGCAAAAAATGTGTGTATACTTTCGATGTTTGGCGAAATCAAGTATGTTTTGTGCACCATTCGCGCCGGCGACTCCGAAGCCTCCCGGTGGAATGATGACCGCTGAAGTTTTCACCGGAACCACGGCCGGCGGGAGCAGACCTGCCCGATACTCGGAACGGCTGATAAAATGCAGTTCCATCCCCAGTTTTTCACAGTCGGTCATCGTTGGTGAAAGCGTTTTCGGCTGCCCGCCCCGCACAATGCCGATCGTCCTGAGGGAATTCATATTCCCGGCAGCGGCCACAGCAAGCAGGTGGTTGGAATATGCGCCGCCAAAACTGACAAGGTGCGTCGCGCGTTGCGTCTTTGCCTCAGTGAGATAGGGTGAAAGTTTGAACCACTTATTACCGGAGATCACCGGGTGAATTTTGTCAAGGCGAAGCACGTCAACGGGCCATGCCCGTTTGTTCTGCAGGCCGAGCAGGACTGTGTCGACAGTGATCGCTTCCGGTCGCAACGGCTGCATCAGGCGAATTTATTTAATTTCGCTGCGGCAAAAAAAATCAACAATATGGAAACTACATCCACCACACTGGTGGTACTTGCGGCGGGAATGGGATCGCGATACGGCAGCATCAAGCAGATACAGGGCTTTGGACCGGGAGGTGAAACACTCATGGATTATTCGATCTACGATGCGTTGCGCGTTGGGTTCAGGAAGATCGTCTTTATCATCAGGCGGGACTTTGCCGAAGAATTCCGGCAGATGTTTGAACCGCGCCTGAAGGACAGAACGGATATGGAGTACGTCTACCAGGAGATGGACAGTTTCACTGAAGGCCTTCAAATTCCGGAAGAACGCAGGAAACCCTGGGGAACCGCCCACGCGGTTCTTTGCGCCATGGAAAAAGTGAATGAGCCATTCGCAGTGATCAATGCCGACGATTTCTACGGCCGGGATGCGTTTGAGAAGGCACAGAATTTTTTGCTGAGTGAATGCACGGCAGACCGCTTCGCCATAATCGGGTATGACCTCATGAAGACGCTGTCGGAAAATGGAACCGTGAATCGCGGGGTGTGCACCGTGGACAGCGAAGGCAATCTTAAATCGATAGTAGAACGAATTAACGTCGGGCTGAAAGACGGCAAGGTCATCTGTGATGATAACAAAGAGCCAAAAGAGCTTTCACGGGAGACGAGCGTTTCCATGAACTTCTGGTGTTTTCATCCGGCGATATTCGGGTATACCCAAAAGCTTTTCCGCGAATTCCTGCGGGATAATATCGACAATCCGAAAGCGGAGTTTTTCATACCGATCGTGGCCGATCAGTTCATCAGGGACGGCGGCACGATCAAGGTGATCACAACGCCTGTTCCATGGTTTGGCGTCACATACAAGGAAGATGCGCCGGACGTGCAACAAAGACTTGAAAAGCTTGTGAAAGAAGGCGAGTACCCCGAAGAACTGTGGAAAGATGCGGTCAGTCGCCCTTGACCATGTAGACGTAATCTTCGATCGCTTTTACCTGCTGCGTTTTTTCAAGCTTGCTGATCGCTGACCTCGCAGGCATCCTGACATTCTTGTAAAGCGGGCTCTTTCTGAGATCGTCCAGCACCTGGTAAATATATTTTGACTGAACGGCGAACACTGCTCCTTCCAGCTCGGTTTCTTTTGCGCTGAGAATGCCGATCACTTCACCGTTGTGATTGAAGATCGGGCCGCCGCTGTTGCCGGGATTTGCAGCCACCGATATCTGGCAGCTCAGCGTATCACCGTTATAACCGGTCTTTGCACTGAGGTAACCTTCACCGTAAACGATCTCATTGCGGGGGTAGCCGAGCGTGAAGATCGGTTCAGCGATGTCGGAAGTATTTCGCCTGATGCCATAGGGCAGCGAAGGCGCAGGTTTGAAATTGTCATCATCGATCTTGATGATCGCAACATCACGCGGGATATCCAGCGTGACTACAAATGCCTTGAACTGGTCCCCTTTATTATTTTGAACAAAGATGTTGTTTGAATTTTTTACGACGTGCGCGTTGGTGATCATCATGCCGGTCGGGTCGATCAGGAAACCCGTGCCGTTGTAACGAACCGGCGTCGGGATGATCGTTTGTTGAGATTTGCGGTCTACTGTATTGATCTTATCGTCAAGAACTTTCTGATTCCGCTGGATGGCATTCATCTTGTGAACCAGTTCCTGAACCGCCGGGTCTTTTGTGGTCGGCGTCAGCGAATTCACCAGCATTAGGATCCCGATCGTGGTGACGCCCGCAATGGAAGCGGCAATCGCGGTAACGCGTTTATATTTCTTCCACAGGTACACAACTTTCGCGCCGCCCGTCAGGCGGTCTGAATTGATCTTGCCCTGTTCGGAAAGACTCGTGTGTGTTTCGTGAAGGGCATGCTTGAATCGCTTCCATTCACCAAACCGGCTGATCTGCTGGACAAACAGCGTATGCTCCACGACCATTTGATCCACTTCCGGATTGGTTTTGCGGAGCTGCTCAAAATACAAGCGCTCATCAGGCGACATTTCGCCGCTGATATATCGTTCGACCGCGTCCAGTATTTTGATATCATCCATTTCCATTACCGTTTTTGTACTGTGCAAAAAAGATTTTCTTCAGTCTCACGAGGCATTTGTACTTCTGGTTCTTTGCATTCTCCGCATTAGTGTATCCAAAGGATACCGCGATATCGGTCATCGACTTCTTCTCAAGATAGTAGGCTTCCAGCAGGCTTTTGCATGGCTCTCCAAGGCTTGCTATGGCTTTATCCATCGCATGGAACTCGTTATGGATACGCTCGTTTTCTTCTAGGTCATCCTCCACGGCCACCGTTTCCTGCACGCTGTCCAGGCTGGATGGAAAACGGCTCATCTGCTGTAATTTCTTAAGCCAGATCCGCCTGCTCACCGAATACAGGTACGTCCTGATCAGGCAGGTGAGTTCAAACGAACCCGAGCGCACCTTCTCGTAAAGAACTATCATCGCCTCCTGAAATACGTCTTTTGCATCCTCCGCGGAGCCGTTGTTGTTGATAATCAGCGCCTGTATGCTATTGAAATTATCCCGGTAGATTACTTCGATGGCCTTTCTGTCGTTCCTTGACAACCCCTGGAGGAGGGCTTTTTCGTTCGTGTCAGCTTTCACTGAGGTCCTTTATTTAATACGAAGTTTTAAAAATAGTAACCCGCCTGCGGGTAAAAAAATTTTTAAAATCAATGGGTTACCTTTTGGCCAGCCTGGGTATAAACTCGAAATCTATTGTTAACAATCACAAATTCCCAAAATGAAAAAGTTTTTTGCAATTGCAATCATCGCTGCATCTTTCGCAGCTTGTAACAACAGCGGCGAGTCTAAGAGCACCAGCGATTCTACAACAACAGTAACTCCGGACACAACTACAATGGCTCCGGACACTACTAACAAAATGATGACTGATACAACTTCAAAGATGTCTGCTGACACAACAAAGAAAGCAGATACCAGCAAGAAAAAATAAGCTGAACAGGAACGAAATTATCATGATAGCGAAGTCCCGGCCACAGTCGGGACTTTTCGTTTTCCCGCCGCGCTCATTAATTGTATCTTCGCGGCTCATCACTCAATACTTATCATAATCCATCTCAGTGGCTTCTTTTGACGAATTAGGATTGGAATCCGGCTTGCTGGATTCGATCCGGCATCTCGGGTTTACCGAACCAACTCCCATCCAGGAAAAGGCGATCCCGGTCCTGTTGCGCGGAACGAAAGATTTTATCGGACTCGCACAAACGGGCACCGGCAAGACGGCTGCCTTTGGTTTGCCGCTGCTCCAGCTGGTGGACAAGGCGCGGAAAACCCCGCAGGGGCTGATCGTCTGTCCAACCCGGGAGCTTTGCATCCAGATCACCAGTGACCTGGCAACATTCCGGAAAAAAGGCGATCACGTCAGTGTAACCGCCGTGTACGGGGGAACATCCATCGGCCTGCAGATCCGGGACCTGAAAAAAGGTTCGCACATCGTTGTTGCGACACCCGGCCGCCTCATTGACCTGATAGAGCGCAAAGCGATCAACCTCGAAGGGATCCATTATGTCGTGCTCGATGAAGCCGACGAGATGCTCAACATGGGATTCCAGGAAGACATCGAGTTTATCCTGAAAAACACACCCGCGCGCGAGAGCACGTGGCTGTTCAGCGCCACAATGCCGCCGGAGATCCGCCAGGTCAGCAAGCGTTATATGCGCGAGCCCTTTGAGGTCACCATCGGCCGCGTCAACCAGGCATTGGCCAACATCGATCACCAGTATTTCCTGGCCACGTCCGTGAACCGCTATGAAACGCTCAAACGGATCATTGATTTCAACCCCGGCATCTACGGCATCATCTTTACCCGGACCAAGGCGGATGCGCAGGGTATCACGGAATCACTGGTGCGCGAAGGCTACGATATTGAGGCTTTGCACGGGGACCTGACACAGGCCCAGCGGGACAAAGTAATGGGCAGGTTCCGCGAAAAAAGCATCCAGCTGCTGATCGCCACCGACGTCGCCGCGCGCGGCATTGATGTGCAGGGTATCACTCACGTGATCAATTATGAATTGCCGGATGATCCCGAAGTATATACACACCGGAGCGGTAGAACGGGACGTGCTGGAAGGAACGGAATTGCCATTTCGATCGTCATCCCAAAAGACACTTACAAGCTCCGGCAGATCGAGAAAATGCTGAACACGCGTTTTCATAAGCTTGACATCCCCAGCGGGAAAGACGTTTGCCGCAAGCAGTTCTTCCACTTCATAGACCGCATGTTAAGCGCGGACATCAGCCACGGTGAATATGAAACTTATCTTCCGATCCTGCGGGAACGCTTTGCATCGACGGAAAAAGAAGAGATACTCCAGAGGGTGGCAGCGCTGGAATTCGACCGGTTCCTCCGCTATTATGAAAATGCCGCCGATCTGAATATCCGTGAAACGCGCAGGGAGCCGGCACGTGTTCAGCGCGATACAAAGGGACGCACTTTTGGAAACGGGAACTACCAGAAACTTTTTGTGAACCTTGGAACAAAGGACGGGTTCTACAAAGCGAGCTTCCTGCAGTTTTTGCTGGACCTCAGCGACCTTTCAAAAGACTCGCTGGGGCGTATCGATATGCGGGAAATGAACAGCTGGATCGAAGTTGAACCATCCGCCGCCAAAAAGATGATGCGTGCAATAGACGGCAAGAACTTCCGTGGACGGCGCATTCGCATGAATGAAGCAGATCAGCCGGGAGGCGGCAAAAAAGTAAAGCAATAATTTTTTTGTTTGATCCGGATGGCTAATTTTGAGAAATGATGATCGCAAACGCATACCGCCCGTTTTATTTTTACTTTTTTACAGGAAAGCCGGGCATGCTTTTGTTGACAGCGAAATAGCGACAAGAAAATCAACATAAGGATCCCGGCCAAAAGCCGGGATTTGTTTTTTGGATATGACACAACGTGTTTCAATACAGGGTTACGAAGGCAGCTTTCACCAGATGGCCGCGAGACATTTCTTCGGCAAAGACGTGCAGGTGATCCCATGCGATACCTTCCGCGATGTGATCAGGATCGCGTCCTCCGGAAAGGAAGCGGATGCCGGCATCATGGCAATCGAGAATTCAATTGCCGGCAGCATACTGGCCAACTATAACCTTCTCCAGAAAAGTAACCTTCGCATCCAGGGAGAGATCTACCTGCAGATCCGGCAAAACCTGCTGGCCAACCCGGGAGCTACAATGGAGGACATCCGTGAAGTCCATTCCCATCCCATGGCCATCCAGCAATGCCTTGACTTTCTTGACCAGTACAACTGGAAGCTCGTGGAAACAGAAGACACGGCGCTTAGCGCGAAACACGTGCATGTTCACAAAAGCAAGCATATCGCCGCGATCGCAAGCAAACTCGCCGGAGAGCTTTTTTCACTGAATACACTGGCTCCGAACATTCATACGCTCAAGAACAACTATACGCGTTTCCTTGTGCTGCAGCGCGCGGAACGATCAACCGAAGACACGGCCGCGAATAAAGCTTCCATCAGCTTTCACACCGACCACTCCAGGGGGAGCCTTGCAAAAGTGTTGACAACGATCGCGGAGGGGGGCATTAACCTGAGCAAGCTGCAAAGCTTCCCCCTTCCTGACACCGAATTCAAATACAGCTTTCACGCCGATATGGAATTTGATGGTTTGTCACAGTTCCGGTCTGTGATCGCCGACATAGAGCCTTTGACGGAGGCGCTGAAGATATATGGAGTTTACCGGCGGGGCGAGTGGAAATAAAAACAATGAATGATATGGAAACGGCAAAACGGCTGAACGGTGTCGGGGAATATTACTTCTCAAAGAAGCTGCGCGAGATCGATGCCCTGAATCAAAGCGGGGCGTATGTGATCAACCTCGGTATCGGCAGCCCTGACCAGGCGCCGCACCCGGACGTGATCGCCGCGTTGCAGCAGCAAAGCGCTTTGCCGAATGTTCACGGCTACCAGTCATATAAAGGTATACCGGCGCTGCGCGAGGCGATCAGCCATTGGTATCGGCGATTCTATGGCGTTGATCTCAATCCAGCAAATGAAGTACTTCCCCTGATTGGAAGCAAAGAGGGCATCATGCACGTTTGCATGACGTATTTCGAAGAAGGTTGTGCCGTACTGGTGCCAAATCCAGGGTACCCGACCTACACCTCGGCTGTTACGCTCTCCGGTGCCGCCCCGTTATATTATGAGCTCACGGAAACGCTGGGCTATTTCCCGGACTTTGACCGGCTTGATAAAGTGGTTGAAGGTTCACCGCAACCCGTGAAAGGCATGTTTGTCAACTACCCGCACATGCCGACCGGTCAGGCGCCTACCCGTGAACTGTTTGCGAAGCTTGTAGAATTTGCGAAAAAGCATGAGCTTTTGCTGATCCATGATAACCCGTATAGCTTCATCCTGAATGAGCAGCCCATGAGTCTTCTCGCCACCGAAGGCGCGAAGGAATGCGTGATCGAACTGAATTCGCTGAGCAAGTCGCACAACATGGCAGGATGGAGAGTGGGAATGCTTTGTGCGGCTGCTGAATTTGTGAACCAGGTGCTCACCTTCAAGAGCAATATGGACAGCGGTATGTTCCTCCCGGTGCAAATGGCGGCCGCGCGTGCGCTGCAGTTCGGCCCTGAGTGGTATGCGCAACTGAATGAAGTGTATGAAGCGCGCCGGAAGCGCGTGTATGCGTTGCTGGATGCGATCGGCTGCAGCTACTCTACAAGTCAAAGCGGCTTGTTCGTGTGGGCAAAGGTCCCAGCATCTTTCAGCAACGGGTATGAATGTTCGGATCACCTGCTTGGCAAGAGCAGGGTATTCATGACACCGGGCGGCATATTCGGAAGCGCGGGTAACAGTTACGTGCGGTTGAGCCTTTGTGCAACGGAAGAAAAAATCATCGAAGCAGTCAAAAGAATTCAAGGTTAATTATGGAACGAAAAACTATTGCGATCGTCGGCACCGGCCTGATTGGCGGATCGCTCGCGCTCCAGTTGCATCAACAAAAGATCTCCCGTCGGCTGATCGGCGTCGAAACGAACGAAGCTCACGCCCAAAAGGCGCTTCAACTCGAGCTGGTTGACGAAATTCTGCCGTTGCATGAAGCGATCGCGGCGTCTGATGTCGTAGTGCTGGCTATACCCGTTGACAAAATGGTGGATATCCTCCCGGATGTGCTGGATCATGTTCATCGCCAGGTCGTGATCGACCTTGGCTCAACAAAATCCAAACTCATCGAAGCGGTGCGCAACCATCCGCGCCGTGACCGCTATGTCGCTGCGCACCCGATGTGGGGAACAGAGTACAGTGGACCACAGGCGGCTGTGAGAGGCGCCTTCGAAAAAGTGGCCGTTGTGATCTGCAACCCGGCTGAATCCGCGCCGGATGCGCTCGCATGGACCCGCAACATGTTCACGAAGATCGGCATGCACATCCTGGAAATGGACGCTGCCGCTCATGACCTGCATGCTGCATACATCAGTCACATTTCGCACATCACTTCATTTGCGCTTGCGAACACGGTGCTGGAGAAAGAAAAAGAAGAAGAGGCCATCTTCCAGCTCGCGAGCGCGGGCTTTGAAAGTACCGTGCGGCTCGCGAAAAGCAACCCCGCGATGTGGGTACCCATCTTCATCCAGAACAAGGAAAATGTGCTGGACGTGCTCAACGAGCATATCAGCCAGTTGCGAAAATTCAAAAGCTGCCTCGAGAAAGAAAACTACGGCTACCTGCTGGAGCTGATCGAGCACGCCAACCGGATCCGGGAGATCATACGGTAGGGTCTGCCTGACGAGAAGGGCAAACACCGCCAGAAATTATTTCAGCCTGAAGAGGAAAGCAGCAATACGTGGGATTTCCGATTGCGTGTCGGCGCGCTCAATGACGCGGATGCATTCAAACCCTGCAGCGAATGCAGCCGTCATGTAATCGGAAAAGTGATGAACAAAACATTCCAGCACGTGTGTATCATCATTGTCCTGGAAGCGCGCTTTGCTGCCCGTGTATTGTTTGAAAGGATGCAGCTCGCCGACATAAAAATATCCGCCTGGATTCAACCATCGCGCCGCCTCGCTGAAGATGAAGTCAAGATCCGGGAGGTGTTCCAGTACGAGACTTTCGGTGACCAGATCCACCTTCTCATACAAAAAGTTCCAGGGCCTGGTGATATCCGCCTCAACCAGCCGGATGTTTGCGGGTAGCTTGTTGCCTGCCTGCGATAACATACCGTGGGAAAAGTCTGCACCGGTCACTTTCCTGTTCCCGGCCGCCAGCCACACGGTGTTCTTTCCTGTGCCGCATCCGAGCTCGAGGACCGATTCAAAGCTGATGACAGATAACATTTCGCGCATCACCGCGCCCTCAACATCCCGTGTGAGGTTGGCGACAGAGTCATAGGAGTTCGCCCACCGGTCATATGCCTCGCTGTTGTTCATATTGCAAAATAGATCATTTAAATTACGATATGGAGCAACGGAAAAGGAAAGGTAGATGGTTGCGGCGGCTCGCAAGGTTCATTCTTGGCATCACGGGGTTATTCATTGTAGCGTGTTTTGTATTTGATCACTTTGTCCAATTCCGCAAATCCGACGCAGAGCTGCGTGCATTTTTTCAACAGCATCACATCCCCGGTACAATAGGCTATTACGAAGCGTTCGGCCGAAAACTCAGGTACGTCAGTATTGGTGAAGACAGCCTGCCCACCGTTGTATTCATACACGGATCGCCCGCTTCAATGAGTCTTTACCAGGGCAGGTTCAGTGACACCATGATGCTTTCACGGTTTCATATGCTCGCGATTGACCGGCCGGGGTACGGTTACTCGGGCCTCGGTTCGCCGGAACCATCGATCGAAAAACAGGCAGAGATGATCAGCCGGTTATTGACTGCCGTCAGGCATGCAGCGCACCCGGTGATCGTTGTCGGCGGATCCTTCGGAGCACCGATAGCCTGCCGGCTGGCCATGGATCACCCTGATCTGGTGGATGCACTGGAGATCACCGGCCCTGCCATCGGTCCCGGCAGGGAAAAGGTCTTCTGGTTCGCGCCGCTGATAGAATCTCCCGCGATCCGGTGGTGTATCCCACGCATATTTCAGTCTGCCAATACGGAGAAGCTGCATCATTACGAAGAGCTGAGCAAAATGCTGCCGCTGTGGAAAAAGATCACCGTGCCCGTGATGTATTTGCAGGGAGCGAAAGATCAACTTGTAGACACATCGAACGCAAGTTTCGCAAAGCGGGCCCTGGTCAACGTTCCTTATTTAAACATTTATTTCTTTCCTGACCGCGGCCATTACCTGGCGCAGTATGAATGGCCGACGATGCGTGACAGGTTGCTCAGGCTGTACGAGATGGTCAAGGATCATCGCCGGTGAACGGAGAGGGAGCACGTCGAATACCGCAGAAGGCTAGTGCGGCTTTTCATAGATGAACCTGACAAGGATCTGTTTCTGTTCTGCGTCCGAGCTCAGGAACAAACTGTAACGCTTAACGCCCGCGGTGACGATAAGCAGCGCCGTGTTTGGCGGAATGGTCCCTTCGTTTTCCGCGATCATCACCACCTCGTGCTCCGTTTTTGAAAGATCCATTCTGAGGTTCATGGAAATCGCTTTCGCTGAAAGCCGTTTATGGCTTACTACGGTTCTGCTGTCCAGCGAAACGGAGATGGTGTCACCGTCTATTTCCGCGTTGTCATAAAAATCGAGCCGGAGGTTGCCGGTGTCAACTTTGATCTCATTGAATATGGCCGATGCCTCTTTTTTGAGCATCACTTTTCCCGGCGGGCAGGTCACCTGGCTGTTCATCATGCGACCGCCCCAGTCACCACCTAGCATTTGAGAATCTTTGAGTTGTTCAAGCGCGAGCGTATAGTGTTTGATGCAGGGCACGCAATCCGGGGGAACGTGAAAAGTCGTCGGACCGGTTTCCTGTATCGAAACGGTTTTTGCTTTCGGGTCATAAACGCCTTCAAAATTCTCCTTCACAAAATTGTTGACATCCGAGAAGTGGTAGCTCGACCCGTAAACTTTCAGCCCTTCAACGCGCAGTTGCATTTCCACAAAATAAACGGGGAAGCATCCGCCCGGTCCCTGTGTCAGCCGGCCGCGCCATGTACCGCCCAGGCTTTGGGCCTCGGGCGTAAGCTGGAGTAATACCGCGCACAGCGATGTGGCGAGAAGCCGGTACATAAGCTCAAGATAGAGGAAAACCTTTCAGACGAATTAAAAAATACTTGAACGGCGTCAGGGCGCGGGGTTTTCGTAACGGAAGCGAACCATCGCGTTTTTTTGTTCGGTGGAAGTGATCTGCACCTGGTATCGTTTGTCGCCCGCATTGATGATCATCAGTGAAGTGTTGGGTGGTATGCGACCGAGATTTTCGGCTACCATCACCACTTCATGCTCGGTGTTGTTGGCGTCAAAATTCAGCGTCAGCGTGATCGGAACTGTGCTAAGTCCCTTGTGAGAAAGCATTAATTTCTTGTCAACGAAAACCGAGATACTGTCACCGTCGATCTCTCCGTTGTCGTAAAGCCTGATCGAAACCTGGTTGGAATTGACAATTATGGTTTTCGCAAGCGCGTTCTCCCTTGTGCGCAATACATCAGGTGTCACAATTTTGGCAGTTGCAGTCCTCGTCGTCGGGGGAGTAGTTGTTCTTCCGCTGTCGGCCGTAACAACCGGGTTGACGATGACCGGCTTTGTTTTGGGCACAACCGGGTGATTTCTCACTGCCGTATTATTCTTTGGTTTTGTATTCTTTCCAACGCTCGAATTGTTCGGCGGCGTTTTTCTCACCGGTTTGTCGACAGGCTTTTTTACAGGTTTATCAGCGGGCGCGCCCGTCGTTACGTCGGGAGCCGGCTTTGGCTTATCCCGGAGAAAAGGCTCAACATAAAAGTCGGATGACTCAACGCGCCTCAGGTACACTTTTCCGCCGCCGCAATCCCCCCATTCACCATCGTTCTTTGGATTCTTCCTGTCTTCTGACTTGCCGGCAAAAGTGCCTTCCAGGAATTCTTCTTTCCCGGACTTTGCATAAGTGAAAATATATTTCATGAGGCAGGTGCCGCCACCGCTCATGTTCTTGACTTCAACGGTCCTGAGTTCCTGGATCTGGAACCGCTTGTCTGCGAGATTGATGCTGCCCGTCATTGTTGCCTTCCCGTAAAACCGAACGTCCAGGTACGAATAAGACACACCTGTGATGAGAGATGCTTTGTCCTGCTTAACCTGGAATTCGAGTTTGTACTGTTCGCCGCCGTCCGTAATAAAGTAACCTTTCCAGATACCTGTGAGGTCTTGTGCAAATGTTTGAAAGGAAAAAATCAGGAAGAAGGAAACCGCAAACAATCGAAATAAAAATCTTTCCATCACGCTGTAAAACTAAGAATAACTTCGTAGCGCTCTTGCTGGCACTGCGGCAATAGTTTGTTAATTTTGCCCACCTAAAATAGTGAAATTAATAGAGCAACAGCTAACCGTATACAACACAATCGCACCGGCTAACCTTTTGAAATTCGTTCAACAACAACAATGATAAATATCACTTTCCCGGATGGAGCTGTCCGGCAATATGAAACAGGCACCACATCACTTGAGATCGCAAAATCCATCTCCGAAGGGCTTGCCCGAAAAGTCCTGGTAGCAAATGTCAACGGCCAGGTTTGGGATGCTAACCGGCCCATCAACCAGGACGCAACGATCAAATTCCTGACGTGGGGCGACGCGGAAGGGAAGAATACATTCTGGCATTCATCCGCTCACCTGATGGCTGAGGCCGTAGAATCATTATTCCCCGGTGTCAAATTCTGGGTAGGGCCACCGGTTGAAAACGGCTTCTATTATGACATGGATCTTGGTGACCGGAAAATGACCGAAGAGGATCTTGGGAAGCTGGAGAAGAAAATGAACGAACTCGCGAAACAAAACAACGCGTACCAGCGCAGGGAAATTTCTAAAAAAGATGCGGTTCAATATTTTTCAGACAAGGGTGATGAATACAAGCTGGACCTGCTGCAGGGATTGCAGGATGGAGAGATCACTTTTTACTCGCAGGGCAACTTTACGGACCTGTGCCGCGGACCGCATATTCCAAGTACGGGTCTCATCAAAGCGATCAAACTGACCAACGTTGCCGGTGCTTACTGGAAAGGCGATGAACATAATAAAATGCTGACCCGCGTGTATGGCGTCACTTTCCCCACGCAGAAAGAACTCGATGAACACCTGCAAATGCTCGAGGAAGCCAAACGCAGGGATCACCGCAAGCTTGGAAAAGAACTCGGCATTTTCACTTTTGATGATGACATCGGGCCCGGTCTTCCGTTATGGATGCCGAACGGCGCGGTGATCATCGAAGAGCTGGAGAGTCTCGCAAAAGAAACCGAAGAGGACGGCGGATACAAACGCGTTGTCACGCCGCACATCGCAAAGGAAAGCCTTTACCTGACCAGCGGCCACCTGCCGTATTACCAGGATAGCATGTATCCGCCAATGGAGCTCGAAGGTGTGAAGTATTACCTGAAGTCAATGAACTGCCCGCATCACCATAAGATCTTTGCGGCGCAGCCAAAAAGTTACAAGGATCTGCCGCTTCGCCTGGCGGAGTACGGCACCTGTTACCGGTACGAACAAAGCGGTGAGCTCTTCGGGTTAATGAGGGTGAGATGCCTGCACATGAACGATGCACACATTTATTGTACAAAGGAGCAGTTCTATGATGAGTTTCGCGCGGTGAACGAGATGTACCTGAAATACTTTAAGATCTTCGGGATCGACAAGTACGTCATGCGTCTTTCGCTTCACAGCGCGGAAAAGCTCGGCAAAAAATATATTGATGAACCGGAGCTTTGGAAAGAAACCGAAGAGCTGGTCCGCGACGTCCTGATCAAGACAAACACGCCCTACGTTGAAGTGCCGGATGAAGCCGCCTTTTACGGTCCGAAGATCGATGTGCAGATCTGGAGCGCAATCGGCCGCGAATTCACCCTTGCCACCAACCAGGTCGATTTTGCCCAGGGCCGGCGATTCAAGCTCGAATTCACCAATGCGGACAACAAGCCTGAAACACCGCTGATCATCCACAGGGCTCCGCTCGGTACGCATGAGCGTTTTATCGGCTTTCTTCTCGAACATTACGCGGGCAAATTGCCGGTCTGGCTGGCGCCTGTCCAGGTGAAAATCCTCCCGATCAGCGATAAATACCTCGGGTACGCTAACACTATTTTACATAACTTGAAAAAAGCGGATATTCGCGCTGAGATTGACGACAGGAATGAAAAGATCGGGAAGAAGATCAGGGATACTGAGCTGCTGAAAATTCCGTACATGCTGGTACTCGGCGAGAAAGAGATGACGGATGAAAAAGTTTCGGTCAGGAGGCAGGGAAAAGGAGACCTGGGCGCAAGATCGGTTGATGAATTCATTGGCTCCGTCAGCGCCGAGATCAAAGAACGCCACGGGGAAGATGTACAGGTTTCGACAGTCGCATAACCTGGCATCGAAAAGTTGGCATAAGATTACGAAATGTAAAACCGGTTCCCGCGGCTCCAGGGAACGTCAAACAAACATCGCTCGGGAGCAGAGCATGACACAAAAACTCTAAATGGCAGTACCTAACAAAGGTTTTCAACCGAGACCCGGCGGTTTTCAAAAACCGGGTGGCTTTAACAAAGGTGGCTTCAATCGGGGGAGATTCGCTCCAAGAAAAGAAGCAGAACACAGGATCAACCAGTATATCCGTGTACCCCAGGTGAGGGTGGTGGGAGAGAACGTAACCGTCGGCGTTTATCCAACGAGTGAAGCTTTGAAAATGGCGCATGACCAGGGGCTTGACCTGGTCGAGATCTCACCGAATGCGGACCCGCCGGTTTGCAAGATCACAGACTACAACAAGTTCCTCTACGATAAAAAGAAGAAGGAAAAGGAGATGAAGGCTAACGCCAAAGTCTCTGAAGTGAAGGAGATCCGGTTCACCCCGAACACGGATGAACATGATTTTAACTTCAAGGCAAAGCACGCCGAAAACTTTCTCAAGGAAGGGAACAAGGTGAAAGCGTATGTCCAGTTCAAAGGACGCGCTATCCAGTTCCAGGATCGCGGGCAATTGCTGCTCCTGAAATTTGCCGAACGTCTGGCCGAAGCGGGCACTCTGGAAAGCATGCCGAAAATGGAAGGCCGCAGGATGCTCGCCATGTTTGCTCCGAAAGGAAAAAAGAAGGCAGACAAGAAAGAGAATGCCGAATAGATCTGCAACAGACATTTCCGATAGCACCCATAGAATCTCGGGTCACACTTCAAAATATTATTGCATGAAGTTTTCACCGCCGCGACAACGGCGGTTTTTTTATTGCAATAAATCAACGGGCCCCATTCGCACCGTTTGAATAAAAAATTGCAACATGCTGACGTTAAACAGCTTGATTGCTTATATTGCTTTCTTCAGCATTAAAACAAGCATGTTTATATGAGAAATCCCTTCACCAGATTGATTTTTTTTGCACTGACTCTCCTGGTTACCGGCGCTGCCTTCTCACAACAAAAGACGGACAGCTCCAAAGCAAATGGGCGCAAAGACGACCACGCCGCCCCAAAGCCATATCACGATGTCATCACGGATAAAGCCACAACAGACAAAGGTCTTTTCAAAGTGCACAAGATCGATGACAAGTACTTTTTCGAAATACCCGATTCGTTGCTGGGTCGCGAGATCCTGGTCGTGAACCGTATTTCGAAGGCCGCTGCCGGCATGCGCAACGGCTTTTTCGGCTACGCCGGCGACCAGATCGGCCAGAATGTGATCCGTTTCGAAAAAGGTCCGAACAACAAGATCTTTTTGCGGACAATTTCTTACGCGGAATATGCAAAGGATTCAACATCGCCAATGTTCTGGGCTGTCACCAATTCGAATATTCAGCCGATCGCAGCTTCCTTTGATATCAAAACCTACGGTCATGATTCAACGGCGGAAGGATTGGCGGGAACGAGCGTCATCGATGTTACTGACTATGCCAACGGTGATAACGATGTGCTCTTCTTCAACAATAATGTTAAAACGATCAATCGCATAGGCTCTTTGCAGTCCGATAAATCTTATATCGAATCGATCCATTCATACCCGATCAATATCGAGATTACCACGGTGAAAACATATGCACGATCGCCGGCTGGGCCGACGACCCCTGGTTTTGGCAACCAGCCCGCAGGGCTTCCGGCGGGTGGGAACCTGACGCTCGAATTGAACAGTTCCATTGTGCTGCTCCCGAAAACACCCATGCAGCCGCGATACTTCGACGCGCGCGTCGGGTATTTTACAGTTGGTTACACAGACTTCGATGCGAACCCGCAGGGCGTTGAATCCGTTCAGCTGATCAAACGCTGGAGGCTCGAGCCACGCGATGAAGACATGGACAAATACAAACGCGGCGAGCTGGTCCAGCCAAAAAAGCAGATCGTCTTCTACATCGATCCGGCTACCCCGAAAAAATGGGTGCCTTATCTCATCAAGGGCGTAATGGACTGGAATGTTGCGTTTGAAAAAGCCGGTTTTAAAAATGCGATCGTAGCAAAGGAAGCACCGTCTAAAAAAGATGATCCCGAATGGAGCCTGGAGGACGCGCGCTATTCGGCCATCGTGTACAAGCCTTCCGACGTGGCCAATGCAAGCGGCCCCAGTATTTCAGATCCGAGAAGCGGAGAGATCATGGAAAGCCATATCAACTGGTATCACAACGTCATGCAGCTGCTGCAAAACTGGTACATGATCCAGGCGGCGCCGAGCGATACATCCGCCCGGAAAATGATGTTCAGCGATGAGCTGATGGGCCAGTTGATCCGTTTTGTTTCCTCTCATGAAGTGGGCCACACGCTCGGCCTTCGGCATAACTGGGGCTCTTCGTCAACCGTGCCTGTCGAAAATCTCAGGAATAAGGCTTGGGTGGATGCAAACGGGCATACCCCATCCATCATGGACTATGCGCGCTTCAACTATGTAGCGCAGCCGGAAGATCATATTGACGAAACAGGGTTATTTCCCCGCATTGGCGATTACGATAAATGGGCGATTGAATGGGGCTACAAGCGTTTCTACCAGTTCAGCAAAGCCGATGATGAAAAAGATTTTGTGAATCACTGGATCATCGACAGCCTGAAAAATCCAAGGTTGTTCTGGGGTGACGGGGAAACAAATCCCGATGATCCCAGGTCACAGACGGAAGATCTCGGCGACGACGCGGTGAAAGCAAGCGGTTATGGCATCCGGAATTTGCAATACATGATGCCGAAACTCATCGACTGGACGCGCGAGAGCGATAAGGATTATTCCAACCTCACCCAGATATATGCGCAGGTCACCGGGCAATTTGCGAGATATATGGCGCACGTTGCGAGAAACGTGGGCGGGATCTACCTCAATCCAAAAACGGTAGAGCAGGCAGGCAACGTCTACGACTACACTCCCAAAGCGAAGCAAAAAGAGGCAGTGGATTTTCTCAACCGCCAGCTGTTCACCACGCCGGTCTGGCTGGCAGATGAAAAGATCTATGACCGGATCGGCGGCACGCCGCTGGTCACGATCGGCAACATCCAGGACAATATGCTGAACCGGCTTTTCGGAACGGCAACGCTCAACAAGTTGATCCAGTTCGAAGCCGCAAGCGGATCGCAGGCTTATACGATCACGGATCTTTTTAGTGACCTGAAGAAGGGAATATGGAGCGAGCTGCCGGCGAAAAAGAAGATCGATGTATACCGGCGTAACCTGCAAAAATCTTACGTCAACATCCTTGGAAATATCATTGCGCCACCCAAAAGTTCCGAAACGACCATCGTGATCAATTTCGGCGGGACATCAAGACCGCAACTGAGCGATGATAAATCGGATATCCGGAGCATCGTGAGAGCGCACCTGGCCTCGTTGCGTACGGAGATCCGGGCTGCCTTGCCAGCGATGACTGATGACATGACACGGTATCATTTGCAGGATATTCTCACGAGGATCGATACCGCGTTGAATCCAAAATCATAGGAGCTGTCGGGCTCATTTCTCGGCGTGCTTGCGGTCTTTTATCGTGCTGCTGATCGAACGCTTTGCTTTCATTGCGCTTCGCACCTCTGCTTCGTCGAGGGAGTGGGATGCATGGATATCGTTTTCCTGCTTCGCAAGCGTTGACAGTTTGATGTAGAACTTTTTCAACACCTCAAGGTCATCGGTGGTCAGGTCTTCAACGTCCACGAGCCGGTTGCTCGCAGATTCGCTGCTCGCGATCAGTTCATTCAGCTTGATCTGCAGCGCTATGGTGTCTTTGTTTTGGGTTTGCTGGATGATGAACACCATCAGAAACGTGATAATGGTAGTGCTGGTGTTGATGACCAGTTGCCATGTGTCCGAGTAATGGAACAGGGGCCCGCACGCCGCCCAGGCGATGATCAGGGCGCATGCGACCATGAATGCCGCCGGCTTCCCGGATGCCTTGGTCACCTTCGTTGCCAAACGGTCAAAAAACACCGCGGATTTCTTCTTTGCTTTTTTCCTGGATTTCATATCCGAATAGATTTTCATAGATAGTAGAAAAACTCAGGCCAATTAGTCGTACCTGCTGAAAATCAACAAAAATCAATACTGACAATTTGCTTATTTACCCTTATTTTTGCGGCTCAAAATTTTGCAGGTGCCTACTGTTTTTTCCAAGGAGACCTACCTCTACTGGTATGAACTGATGCAGTTGATCCGTCAGTTTGAAACAACCGCCGAAGAAAAATATAAAATGGAAGGAAAGATCCGCGGGTTTTTCCATGCTTATGTGGGGCAGGAAGCAATTGCCGCCGGCTGCATGACGGCGACCAGGCCTGAAGATCTTTTTATCACAGCCTACCGGGACCACGGGCTGGCCATTGCGAAAGGCGTATCGGTGGATTCCTGTATGGCAGAGCTTTATGGGAAAGCGACGGGCAATGCAAAAGGCAAAGGGGGCAGCATGCACTTCTTTGGTAAGTCGGTGAACTTTTTTGGCGGCCACGGGATCGTTGGAGCCCAGATCGGCACCGGCGCAGGCCTCGCCTTTGCAGAGCAGTACAAAGGGACGGACAACGTTGTTTTGTGTTTCTTTGGGGACGGCGCTGCACGCCAGGGCATCCTGCATGAAACTTTCAACCTTGCCATGCTTTGGAAACTGCCGGTGATCTTCATCTGCGAGAACAACAACTACGCAATGGGAACATCGGTGGAACGGACTTCGAATGTGATCGACATTTATAAACTTGCGGACGCATATGAAATGCCTGGAGACGCCGTAGACGGCATGACGCCGGAAACCGTGCATGATGCCGTCAGCAGGGCGGTGAAGAGAGCGAGGGAAAAAGGCGGCCCGACTCTGCTCGAGATGAAGACTTACCGTTACAAGGGGCACTCGATCAGCGACCCGGGAAAATACAGGACAAAAGAAGAACTCGAAGAATACCGTGGAAAGGATCCCATCCAGAAAATTTTAAAAACCATCTACGATAATAAATACGCATCGGAAGGCGATATCAAGACCATTGATGGCCGCGTCGAACAGGCGGTGGCGCACTCGGTGAAGTTTGCCGAAGAAAGCCCGTTCCCGGATGACAGCGAAGTGCTGAAGGATGTCTATGTTGACCCGGACTATCCATTTATCGTAGACTAATTTTTATAAAAAAATATCCAAACCATTTATGGCGGTAAAAAGAGCTGAAGTACATGAGAATCCAAACCAGGTCGTAGTCGAACGGGCTAAAGACTTTTGGACGAGGTATAACAAGCCGTTGATGATCGTTTGCGCGGTGGTCATCCTCGTGGCAGGCGGATTTCTTGCTTACAAGAAGTTTTATAAAGAACCGAACGAGCAGAAGGCGACAGATGCGCTGTTTAAAGCGGAAAGCTACCAGCGAAACGCTTTGCTTTCACCAAAACCGGATTCTGTGATCAGGCTTGCGCTCAATGGAGACGGTGCAAACCCGGGCTTCCTGCGGGTGATCAGCAAGTTCAAAGGAACCGATGCAGCAAATGTTGCCAAACTCTATGCGGGGGAGTGTTACCTGATGTTGAATGACAATGCAAATGCTGTAAAATATCTGTCCGATTTTTCAAGCCATTCCAAATTTTTCCAGGCGCGGACTTACAAATTGCTCGGCGATGCGTATGCAGACATGGGGAAGACAAAAGACGCCCTGGACAATTATAAGAAGGCCGCTGCAGAGTATAAGGAAGACACCGAGAACGCCTCCGAAGCGCTGTTCCTGGCAGCTTATCTTGCCGAAACAAAGCTGAACGATACCAAACAGGCGATCGAGCTTTTCCAGCAATTGAAGGACAAATTCGGCGGCACGCAACGCGGCGCTGAAGCTGATAAATATCTTGCACGGCTTGGTGTATATCACTGATCTCTCGTGGCCTGTTTTTGGCCGGCTTTTGCTTCCACCGATCCTTACAAATAATTTCCCATGGCGGATGTCACCAATAGTAATCTCAGCCAGATGGACGGCGTTACGGCAGGGGATGCTTCCATTGTGATCGTTAAGACGGAATGGAATGCTTCCATTGTGAACGAGCTGTATGAAGGCTGCAGAAGGACGCTGACGCATAACGGCGTCAGGAAGATTGCGACCATTACCGTGCCCGGGGCTGTGGAGATCCCGTTTGCCATCCGCCAGTTTTGGGAGAACGCTTATGACAAGAAAAAGCCTGATGCATTCATTGCGCTCGGGTGCGTCATCAGGGGTGGAACACCACACTTTGATTACGTCTGCACATTCGTAACGGAGGGTATTCTCCAGTTGAATCTTTCCCTGCCTGTCCCGGCTGTCTTTGGGGTGCTCACGGTCAATAATGAAGAAGAAGCAAGAGAGCGTCTTGGCGGCGCACACGGGCACAAAGGAGAAGAAGCAGCGGTCACCGCGATCAAAATGGTTGCCCTTAATCATTCGCTGGCAACCGATAAAAAAAATTACCAGTACAGGAAGACGTCAAAGTGACGGCCATTGATCATGAACGTCCAGCTTTTCATACCGTGCTTTGTTGACCAGCTTTACCCACAAACGGGCTTCAGCATGGTCAAGGTGCTTGAAAAGACAGGATGCTTTGTCAGTTACAATTCCAACCAGACATGTTGCGGGCAGCCCGCGTTCAATGCAGGATTTTGGGATGACGCAAAGGCCGTCTGCTCCAAATTCCTCAATGATTTTGAAGGCGCCGACTACATCGTAGCGCCAAGCGCCAGTTGTGTTGGGTTTGTCAGGAACTACTACCAGAAGATGTTCGACAATTCATCGATGCATAACCGCGTGAAGGAGCTCGGAGCCCGGACCTTTGAATTTTCAGAATTCATGGTGAAGGTGCTGCAAGTCTACAATGTCGGTGCAAAGCTCAGCGCCCGCGCCACCTATCATGACAGCTGCGCCGGTCTGCGCGAGTGCGGGATTAAAAGCGAACCAAGGAAACTGCTGGCAAACGTGAAAGGTCTTGAGCTGGTGGAAATGAACGACGTTGAAACGTGTTGCGGCTTCGGGGGAACGTTCGCGGTAAAGTTTGAACCTATTTCGATCGCGATGGCAGAACAGAAAGTGGAACATGCGCTTGCTACAAATGCCGAATACCTCGTATCAACCGATCTTTCCTGCCTGATGCACCTGGACGGCTACATCCGGAATAAAGGATATTCGTTAAAAACGATGCATCTTGCTAACGTGCTGGCCACAGGGTGGTAATTGCAGAGACATTTTACAGACACATATCGGCGTACTATTCAGCACGGGCTGCCCCGAACCGGTAACCGCGAAGGAAATCACTGGTAGACATTTTCTTTTTCCCTTCGAGCTGCAGGACGGTGGGCGCGAGATACCCATCCCTGCACGCAAACTTTAGAAACGTGCGGTTGTCCGACTCAACGGCACCCGGCGCAACGGATGCCGGTCCCGGAATTTTTTCCGCAGCATATATTTTCAACAATTTCCCTTCGAGCATCGTGAAGGCCCCGGGATGGGGAGAAAGACCGCGGACAAGGTTATATACTTCCGCCACCGGTTTGTTCCAGTCGATGCGGCAGGTTTCGTTGTGGATCTTCGGCGCAGTCTTCAGCTCTTCGTCCGCCGCGGCTATCTTTGATTGGGGCATTTCTTTGACGCTTCCGTCGAGCAGCCCGCTGATGGTTCTTACAACCAGGGCTGCGCCCGCGGATTTCATACGGTCGTGCAATTCACCCGCGGTTTCCGTATCGCCGATTGAAAGTTTTTCCTGGAGAAGAATGTTGCCATGATCGATCTCCTGCTGCAGCTTAAAGGTTGTCAACCCTGTTACGGTTTCGCCATTGATGATCGCCCAGTTGATCGGCGCAGCGCCGCGGTATTGCGGCAGCAATGATGCGTGCAGATTGATCGTGCCACGCGGAGGCATATTCCAGACCAGTTCCGGAAGCATCCGAAACGCAACCACTACCTGGATGTCGGCATGCAGCGAGCGAAGCTGTTCCAGGAATGCGGGGTTTTTCAACCGCTCGGGCTGCAGCACGTTCAAGCCCTTGTCACGCGCGTACTGTTTCACGGCGCTTTCATGGAGCTTCATGCCGCGGCCGGCGGGCCTGTCTGGTGCAGTAATGACTCCCACTACGGAAAATCCTGCCTTCAACAGCGCGTCCAGGCTGGCCACCGCGAAATCCGGCGTCCCCATGAACACAATCCTCGTGGACCCGAAGCCCAGGTTAAACGTCGCGGGCTTATTCTCTTTTGACTGGTGAGGATACTGGAACATCGGCTATTCAAAATCTTCGTAAAAAAGATATTTTTTGCGGATTGTCTTGAATGCGGATAAGCCGGGTTCCCAACTCTTGCGGATTTCCTCTTCCGGCATTTGGTTTTTGATCTGCTGCATCAGCCTGTCATTGCCGGCTAGCTTGTTGAAATAATTATTTTTTAAAAAGAAAGTATCCTTCCCGGGGAACAGCGCGTATGCATGGATCAGCCACCGAAGCTGCAGCCGCCCGTTGATGGACTCGATCACGCTGTCCGCAGGCTGGTGGAGGTTCCAGCCATAGCAGGCCTCAAAAAAATGCTTTGAGGATCTTGCACCTTCATTGGGTTTTGGCGTAAAGCGGAAAAGCGAATCGGGCAACAGCGGGTGTCCAAACATTTCAAAAGGATATTCGGTGCCGCGTCCTTCACTCAGCACGGTTCCTTCAAAGAAGCAAGTCGAAGGGTAGAGATAAACTGATTGGATCTCAGGAAGATTTGGAGAAGGCCGTACAGGCAGCACATATTTCGTCTTATGAGAATAATTTTTGCATTTGATCACCAGGAAATGAAAGGGCGTATCGGCAGAATTGTGCGCGGTCAGGTAATAATCGTGACGCGCATTGGCTTTTGGAGACAGCCAGTTCTCGCCGGCGATCATGAATGCGTATTCTCCAATGGTCAGCCCATACACGACCGGCACCGGCTGCATCCCGACAAATGATTTAAAGGCGGGTTCCAGGACGGGGCCATCTACATAAAATCCATTCGGATTGGGACGGTCGAGGATCAGCAGGGGCTTTGCATTTTCAAAAGCCGCCTCCATGAATTCCTGCAGTGAAGAAATGTAAGTGTAAAACCGCACGCCGACGTCCTGGATATCAAAAACAAGGATGTCAACGTCTTTCAGGTCTTCATCAGCAGGCCGTCGCTTGCTGCCATACAGAGACACAACCGGGATGCCGGTCTTTTCGTCGGTGTAGTTTGAAAGATTCTGACCGGCGTCAGCATTGCCGCGAAAACCATGTTCGGGACCGAAGATCTTTGTCACATTCACGCCGAGTTTGATCAGCGTGTCCACGAGGTGTGTATGACCGACCACCGACGTCTGGTTGGCAAACAAGCCGATGCGCTTACCCTTCAACATGGGTACATACACGCTGAGGCGTTCCGCGCCGGTGATGACATGGCCGCCTTCCGCTTCATTGGTTGAGCTGGTTGCATGGCCCGCGGGGTGTTGCGCACGGCACGCAAACAACGAGAGCACACAGCCGGCCACAACAAAAATTTTAAAACTATTTTTCATCATCTGATTTCAAAATTAGTTGATTTGTTACTGGCAAATAATTCGCGTCTACGCGGGGGAAATTGGCTAACTTGCCGGTCCTGCCAACCCCTTAAAAGCAACTTATGCAAGAAGTAAAAAAAGGCGATAAAGTAAAAGTTCATTATCACGGCAAATTAACCTCCGGCGAAACCTTTGACAGCTCGGAAGGACGCGATCCGCTCGAGTTTGAGGTAGGCAGCGGTTCGGTCATGCTTGGCTTCGACCAGGGTGTTACAGGCATGCATGTTGGCGAGAAAAAAACCATCAATATCCCGTTTGAACAGGCATATGGTGAACGCAGTGAAGAAATGCTGATTGAATTCCCGAAAGACCGGTTTCCGCCTGACATGAAACTTGAAACAGGGATGCAATTAATGATGGGCAACGGTTCTGGTCAGAATATCCCAGTAATTGTTACAGAGATCAGGGAAGAGTCCGTCATCCTGGATGCAAATCACCCGCTGGCAGGCGAAAACCTGATTTTTGATATCGAACTCGTATCCATCGAAGGCGGCAAACCGCTCATCATTATGCCGTGAGGCACGCCCTTCAGCCACCTTCATACATGATTCTCCTAACAGTTGACAGATGATCACGGACTATTCATTTTCCGTTGAGGAAAGATTCCTGCGCTATGCGGCGATCGATACGCAGAGCGATCCGCAATCACTCTCAACGCCTTCCACCGAAAAGCAAAAAGACCTGGCGGGATTGCTCGTAACAGAGCTGCACCAGATGGGCATTACTGATGCAGAACTGGACGCATACGGCTATGTATATGCGACGATCCCGGCAACATCAAGCGAACAGGTGCCCGTCATCTGTTTCTGCGCTCACGTTGATACGGCGCCTGACTGCTCTGGCACGGGGGTGAAACCGATCGTGGACCGTAACTACCAGGGCCAGGACATCCAGTTGCCCGATGACCCCCAACAGGTCATATCCACCAGGGAACACCGCTATCTTCAAAAGAAGATCGGTGACGATATCATCACGGCCTCGGGAAAGACGCTTCTCGGCGCGGATGATAAAGCCGGTGTTGCGGTGATCATGGATCTCGCCCAATACCTCGTCGAACATCCGGAAACGAAGCATGGCAGGATCAGGATCCTTTTTACGCCGGACGAAGAGATCGGCAGAGGCGTCAACCATGTGAACCTTGAAAAGCTCGGGGCAGAATTTGCATATACGCTGGATGGCGGTGAACTCGGCTCATTTACCGATGAAACCTTCAGCGCCGACGGCGCAGTTGTCAATTTTTATGGTATCAGCAGCCATCCAGGTTTCGGGAAAGGGAAACTCGTCAATGCACTAAAAGTTGCAGGCGCTTTCCTGGACCTGCTGCCGAGAGCCGAATTTTCTCCTGAAACAACCGAAGCCCGCGAAGGCTTTGTGCACCCGGTGCGCATGGAAGGGATCGCAGAGAAAGCGACCGTTGAATTCATCATCCGGGACTTCATCACCGCCAATCTCAAGCTTCACGCGATGCGGCTTGAACAGTTTGCACGCCAGGCCGTCGGGAAGTTTCCGGGATCATCTTATGACTTCCAGGTTGCGCCGCAGTACCGCAACATGAAAGAGGTCCTCGTTGCTTATCCGAAAGTTGCCGAATACGCCGAAGAAGCCATGCAACGTGCGGGTGTTACATTTAAAAGAGAAAGCGCCCGGGGTGGAACTGATGGCTCGCGACTGTCTTTCATGGGACTCCCTTGTCCCGATATCTTTACCGGCGAAATGGCATTCCATGGCAAGCATGAATACGTCAGCGTGCAGGACATGCAAAGATCTGTCGAAGTGCTGATCCATCTCGTCCAGGTTTGGCATGAACGCGGCTACGCAAAGTAGGCGTCAGAATATTGTTTTACTTTCGACACCGCATTGTTCCCGGACCATCTGCGTTTAAAACTTCTTTATGAACCTGAGTACCTTTCTCGCAAGCTATTGGTGGATCCTCGTGTTGCTGATCCTTTTTTTCGGCGGTCTTTTCAGCGTCAACCAGGGTTTCATTGGCGTGATTACGATGTTCGGAAAATACCGTCGTATTGCGAGACCGGGCCTGAACTTCAAACTACCGCTGCTGGAATCCGTCTACCGCAAGGTTTCCATCCAGAACAGATCAGTCGAACTCGAGTTCCAGGCTGTTACCGCGGACCAGGCGAACGTCTATTTCAAGTCGATGCTGCTCTATTCGGTCCTTAACCAGGATGAGCAGACGATCAAGAATGTCGCATTCAAATTCATCGCTGATAAAGACCTGATGCAGGCGCTGGTGCGAACGATCGAAGGAAACATCCGCGCATTTGTCGCAACAAAAAAACAGGCGGAGATCCTGGGTCTTCGCAAAGACATCGTAGAGTTTGTAAAAGAGCAGGTGGATCACGTGCTCGAAGGATGGGGCTACCACCTGCAGGATCTGCAGATCAATGATATCACGTTTGACAAAATGATCATGGACAGCATGAGCAAAGTGGTGGCGAGCAATAACCTGAAAGCTGCGGCCGAAAACGAAGGCCAGGCCCTGCTGATCACCAAAACAAAGTCAGCCGAAGCAGAAGGAAATGCCATCAAGATATCGGCGGAAGCGGAGAAAGAAGCGGCGAGGCTGAGAGGGCAGGGCGTCGCGCTGTTCCGCCAGGAAGTTGCAAAAGGCATGACGGAAGCCGCTGAACAAATGAAACAGGCCAACCTGGATACAAATGTGATCCTTTTCAGTATGTGGACAGAAGCGATCAAGAATTTTGCAGAAGCCGGAAAAGGCAATGTGATCTTTCTCGACGGCAGCGCAGTGGGAATGGAAACCACAATGAAACAAATCCAGGCGCTGATGGTGAAACAGGCGGGAACATCCGGCACTTCGTAAGATCCCGGTAACATTTGCTGCAAACATCGCTCTCTTGTTAAAGAAAGCCAAAACTTACCCTGCTTAAACAACGTGGCATCCTTTTTTTCGTTCCATTCACACGTTGTTGAAAAAAACAGCGGTGGACTTTTTTGCATACCAGTATTTTTATGTACTTAATCAAGGCTAAATATGTTTGAGCTTCTACAGATCGTTGATTCCACACAAAAATTGGTGACACATATCCAGGGAGATCTGAATGGCGACGGTAAACTGAGCATTTTTGAATTGCTGAGCACGGGCGGTATTATCATGATCCCGCTGGCGTTGCTGTTTGTCATCACCGTATTCGTGTTCTTTGAGCGATATATTGCCATCCAGAAAGCTTCGCGGCTTGATAACAATTTCATGAACATCATTCGCGACAATATTCTGAGTGGTAACCTTTCAGCGGCCAAGAGTTTCGCAAAAAACAACAACAGCCCGGTGGCCCGGATCATCGATAAAGGGATACAACGGATCGGCAAACCGATCGACTATATCGAGCGGAACATGGAGAACGTTGCGCAACTGGAGATGTTCAAGCTGGAAAAGAACCTCGGAGTGCTTTCGGTGATCTCACGGGCTGCGCCGATCTTCGGGTTTATCGGAACGCTGGCCGGCCTTATGCAATTGTTCTTCAAGATCAATTCCACGAATGAGTTCGAGCTGAATACCATCGCGGGCGGTATTTATGTCAAGCTTGTCACATCGATATCGGGTCTTATCATCGGTTTGATCGCCTTTATTGCTTACAATTATCTTCACACGCGGGTGGAAAAGACCGCCAATCGCATGGAGGTCGCCGCTGCTGACTTCCTGGATATTTTACAGGAACCAACCCGATAATACATGAACCTTCGAAAGACTACTCATAAGGAAGCGGAAGTGTTCACGGATTCGCTGAATGACATCATCTTTATCCTGCTGATGTTCTTCCTGATCGTTGCTACGCTCGCCAATCCGAACGTGGTGCGGGTGGGTCTGCCGCGCGGGACGAAGGACACAAAGGCGAAACAAAACATCGTGGTTTCGATTGACAAAAACCAGCAATATTATATCGGCACAACAAAAGTTGAAAATGCCATGATCGATTCATTGCTCTCACAGACCATTGCCAAATACAAGGCGACAGTGGACACTCCAACCGTTGTGATCAATGCCGATACCACGGCGTATTATGGAGAAGTGTTCCGCATCATGAGGTTGTCAAAACGTTCCGGCGCAAAAGTAGTGGCCAACGTCAAGTAACCGGTTTGCGTTGCAGGCACAGCATCCTGTCTTTCCCCTGCATATCTTTTTTGCTGGTCACCTGCCATTGACGGGCGGCAGCAAGGTCCCTGATCGACCCCATCCGGAGCTCATGTATCTCGAAGTATATTTTTCCCCGCTGCGATAAATGAGAATCTGCAAATTCGATAATGCGCTCATAGAAGATCAGCGGCTCGTCATCATTGACGAACAGGGCAATTCCGGGTTCATATTCTTTTACGTGCCGCGCAATCGAAGATTCTTCGGATACGGGAATGTAAGGCGGGTTGCTCACGATCAGGTCAAACACGGGCAATTGCTCCCATGCCGCAGTGTCAAGGATATCGGCCTGTTGGAAATCCACAGCGGCGGATAAACGATCGGCATTTAGTCTCGCCACCTCGAGCGCTTCGATACTTTTGTCACAGCCCCACACTTCCCTGCCGGGCATTTGTTTCTTCAGGGAGATGGCAATGCAACCGCTGCCCGTACCGATGTCGAGCACCTTTCCGCTCGCGGGTTTTTCGTTTTCCACGATCCATGCCACCAGTTCATCGGTTTCCGGCCGCGGGATCAACACGTTTTTGTCAACATAAAATGGCATTCCTGAAAACCACGCTTCGCCGGTGATGTACTGCACGGGTTCATGGTTCGACAAGCGCCGGATGGCCGGTTGCAACAAAGCAGATGCCGCATCATTCATGTCTTCGTGTCTTCGCGTGGCCAGTTCCATGCGACCAAGGCCGGTCAAGTGGCCCACCAACACGTCAGCAATCGCAGCGCTTTCGTCATCACCGTACAATTCACGGATGGCTGCTGTCACCGTCATGATGGCGTGTTGAATGGTCACATTTCGAAGTTAAGGCAGTGGGGGATGCAGGCTTTATATTTGTAGAATGCAGCCACAGCCATCGGGCAACTTGTTGATGACTCGCTGCCAGGAACTTGCAGTGCTGGGAGCCGGGCATGTTGCGCCTAACCCGCTGGTTGGTTCAGTCCTCGTGCATAACGGGCGGATCATCGGTGAAGGTTATCACCACCGCTACGGCGAAGCGCATGCAGAGCGCAATTGCATCAATTCGGTCGCCGAAGGAAACCGCCGGTATATTCCTGATTCGACCCTCTACGTTTCGCTGGAGCCATGCGCCCACTTTGGCAAAACACCACCCTGTGCTGATCTTATCATCGAACACGGCATTCGTTCGGTTGTAGTTGGATGCCGTGACCCGTTTCCGGCCGTCAATGGAAAAGGCATCGACAAACTGACTGCTGCAGGTGTGCAGGTGAATGTAGGCGTACTGGAAAAAGAATGCCTCCATTTGAACCGCAGGTTTATGACGTTTCACCGGCTGCATCGCCCCTACATCATTTTAAAATGGGCGCAGACTTCCAACGGCAGGGTCGCCGGTGACGGCGATGGGCGTTTATTGATCAGCGGAGATATTGCAAACAGGTTGGTTCATCGCTGGCGAAGCGAAGAAGCGGCCATTCTTGTTGGGAGCAACACCGCGTTCGCGGACGACCCTGCCTTGACAACGCGGCTTTGGCGAGGCCCAAATCCTTTACGGGTACTCATTGACCCGGACCTGCGCATTCCGCGTACCGCCAGGCTCTTTAACGATGAATCAAAAACGATCGTTTTCAATACACGCCGGCATGGAGATGAAGGAAATATCAGCTACTGGCAAATAACGAGAGATGTCAGCGTTGTCGCCCAGGTATGCAACGCCCTTTATCAACTGGGCGTGCAGAGCGTGATGATCGAAGGAGGAACGAGGACGATCCAGTCATTTATCGACGAAGGATGCTGGGATGAAGCCAGGAGGATCACCAACAGACGGATGCTTGTCCCCGGCGGCCTCGCCGCGCCAGTGCTGCCGGCCGGAAAACTGATCAGCAGCGTTGAATATGAAGAAGACCTGGTGGAGGTCCTGGGGTCGCCGGAGAATGAGTTTGTTTGACGCTGACGGCGGAGCCCAGTTGAAAATCAATTCCCCCCAATCTTAACTTTTTTCCAACGGCTGGTTGAGTAGATTAGTATGAGATAAAAGATCGTGTATGAAAACAAAACTCTACGCTTTATTTTTCGTTCTTACCGTCATCAGCTTTTCGGCTTCCGCGCAATGGCGGCATCGTGATCGCTGGCGGCATGACTACGGCTATCGCTCCTATCATCATGGCTGGAGAGGTGGCAATTATTATGGCTATTACCACAACTATTGGTACCGGCCGTATGTGCCTTTCAGGATCTATCCTCGATTCGGCTTTCACATTTCAATCCTCCCCGCCGGTTACTACCGTTTTTATTGGAACAACACCCCATATTACTACTATGATGGGTCGTACTACCGTCCATGGGGCAGTGGATATGAAACAGTTGCTCCTCCGATCGGTGCCGTCGTGGACAGGCTGCCGGCGAACGCACAGTTGCGGGTGATCAACGGTGAAAAATTTTACGAAGCGAACGGCGCTTTTTACCAGGAACAGATCGGCCGTGATGGCCGCGCTGCTTACCAGGTTGTCGGAACGGACGGTGTGCTCGACACAGACGGCCCTGCAAATCAGCCGTCGCCTGAAATTACAAGGCGCTTAGACACGCTACCCGAGGGCACACAGACTGTCGTGATCAGTGGTGAGAAATTATATTCCACTCCCGGGGGCGGTTATTACAAAAGAGTCGACACCGGCTCCCGCATTTATTATGAGCTCGTAGGCCAGTGACATTAAGATGAGAAGCAGGGCGTGAAGACCACGGTCATGACGCAGCAGTAACCGGAGACGCCATTACAGCAGGCGATTTCTGAGTCGCGCGATCTCTTCCTGCAAGGATTCGATCTGCGACAAAAGCCTGTCAATTACATCCAGCGAGTCGGGAGGCAACCCGAGGTCCTGGTGTAACCGAACAAACCGCTCGAGCACCGGAAGCTCCTCCTGGCTGATATAGCTGCGTTGATCAATGGATACAAGATGTACGAGATCGTGTTCTGCCAGGCGGTCAACAAAAGAAATTTCCAGTTCATGCACTGTGCAGAACTCCTCAACGACGATCATCCGGGATTGATCCATTATCTAGAGTTTGGAGAGTTGTTTAAAAAGTTCGCGCTGCTGGTCAGAAAGATCCGTCGGGATGAGCACGCGTAAAGTGATCAGGAGGTCTCCGAATTGATCGCTTTTATAAACCGGCATGCCCTTTCCCTTCAGCCTGATCTTTGTTCCTGTCTGCGTGCCCGGCTTCACCTGGATCTTCACTTTTCCCGTCAATGTATCCACCATGGCTTCTCCGCCGAGAACAGCCGTATAAAGATCGATGTCCAGCGTGCTTTCAAGATCATTTCCGGATCGGCGGAAAGCTGTATTGTTCGCAACATGAAAAGTAAGATAAAGATCTCCAGGCGGGCCTCCGTTTGTTCCCGGCGCGCCATGACCGGCGATCCTGATCTTTTGCCCGTTCTCCACACCCGCGGGTATCGTGATCCTGATATTCCTGCCATTCACTGTCAGTACCTGCTGGTGCGTTCGAAGAACGTCAGTAAGGTTCAGCCGCAAGTCGGCCTGGTAGTCCTGCCCGCGAAACCTGCCACGGCGCCCGCGGAAGGACCCGCCTTCACCCTGGCCGAAAATTGAATTGAAAAAATCGGAGAAGTCACCTTCTTCAAAATCGCCGGAAAACTGTTCACCGCCGTTGTGTGATTGCTGCTGGCGTGCCTGTTCAAAGCGACCTGCCTGTTCCCAGTCTTTTCCGTACTGGTCATATTTCTTACGCTTCTCAGGGTCACTTAACACTTCATTCGCCTCGTTCAGCTGTTGAAATTTCCTGTGAGCGTCCTTGTCATTCGGATTGAGATCGGGATGGAGTTTTCGTGCGAGTTTCCGGTAAGCTTTTTTGATGTCATCCGCCGATGCGTTCCTGTCAACACCCAATACTTTGTAGTAATCGATATACTCCATGCCTGCATTCCATTTGACGATTTAAATTTATGAAAATCCCCCGACCGCCGGCATGATCCTCCTCATGCATTGCTTCTTTTGCTCACTGCAGGATTGACAAGATGAGGGACTTGCTGCCCGCTGTAAAATGCGAGAATGTTCAATGCGGCCAGCCTTGACATTTCACTTCTCGCTTCGATCGTTGCAGAGCCGATGTGGGGAAGGACTGCAACATTTTCCATCTGCAGCAGCGGGTGACCTGCATCCATCGGCTCCGGGTTTGTTACATCGAGCCCTGCGCCCCAGATCTCCTCGGTGCGCAGCGCATGCAGGAGATCGTCTTCATTATGCATCGCACCCCTCGCGGTGTTGATGAAAATGGCGGACCGTTTCATTTTCATAAACGCTGAACGGTCAAACAAGCCGCGCGTGGAATCATTGAGGCTGCAATGAACGGATACGACGTCGCTTTGTGCCAACAGCTCATCGAAGGACACCCAGCGGGCGCCGACGCCCTGCGCCGCTTCGTCATTTGGCCGCCGGTTGTGATAGATGACGCTCATGTTGTATGCGCCGCGACACCGTTTTGCCATTTCCAGTCCAATTCGCCCAAGCCCGACAATGCCCAGCGTTTTGTTCTTTAATTCAAAGCCAAGGTTGGCCATCGGGCGAAAGAAGGTCCATTCTCCCTTTTCAACCGACTTGTGCATGAAAAAAAACTTTCTTGAGACCGCGATCATCAGTCCAAATGCGATGTCGGCGGTGGCATCGCTCATCGCACCGGGCGCATAGCCGATCGGAATTCCGAGCTCCGTTGCCGCGGCGATATCAATATTGTCATATCCAACCGCGAATTGCGAAATGATATCAAGGTTGCGCGACTGCTGCAGGAACTCCTGGTCGATGCGATCGGTGAAAAGCGTGATCAGCGCGGTCGCCTGACGCGCTTCGGCCAGGAGCTCAGACGGTTCCATCGGGCGGTCTTCAGCCCACACTTTCACGTCAAAGCCTGCATCCCGCAGCAGTTGCGGCCCCACTTCGGGTATCACCCTGGTAACAAAGACCTTCACCGCTCGCAGATCATTTTGCATCCGGCAAATCTAGGGCTTGCAACGTCTCCTTTGACACCCGGCACATTTCTGGCAGATCAGCTGGCATGGAAGTGAAGACAAACCGCGAAGTCAACAGGGATACGCAGCAGCCGGCCGGCGGGAATCACCGGCTGTGGATCGTCACCTACATTCTCGTTGCCGCCATTTGCGTCGCGGCCTACTTCCTGTTCCAGTTCCGCGTCTTCGGTATTCTCGGCACTTACAGGTCACTGCTACAGCGGCTGGCGCTGGCCGGCATCGTGGTTTCGTTTGTGTTCGTCATCACAAAAACGGTGGAACGTGTGGTGGCAAAAAAATCAAGTACGCAGAAGATCAGTTATAATATCGTCCGTTTGATAAGGCTGCTCAGCGTGATCATCGCCGGAATTATCGTTGCCACCTTCCTGTTTGCGAAATGGTATACGGCAGCGGTGTCACTGGGATTGTTTTCACTTGTACTCGGGTTCGCACTCCAGACACCCATCTCTTCGCTGATCGGCTGGTTGTATATCATCATTCGCAATCCATACCGGATCGGGGACCGCATACAGGTGGCGAACTTCACCGGTGATGTTGTTGAGATCAGTTATCTCGATACAACACTCTGGGAATTTCATGGTGATTACCTTTCCAATGACGTGCCGAGCGGAAGGTTGATCCGCTTTCCCAACACGCTGATCCTGCAGTCCCAGGTGTATAATTATTCCTGGCGAAAATTCCCTTTCATCTGGAATGAGATCCCTTTTCATATCGCTTATGAAAGCGATCTCAATTACGTCGAAACCACGATCCGTTCAGTGGCAACGCGCGAACTGGGTGAGGAGATGGCAGAAAGCGTGAAACGCTTCAAGGAGCTTGTGCAGCAAACGCCGGTCGATGAGCTGGACATCAAGGAATACCCTTATGTTGTATTCCGCATCAACGCCAATACGTGGGTGGAAGTTTCCCTGACCTATCTCGTTCATCCAAAAAGAGCATCGGCAACGCGGAGCCGGCTGATCAAGGCCATCATTACAGAGCTTTTGCAGGAACCTGACCGGGTCATGTTCCCGAAATCAAATGCACGTTGACAGTAAATAAAGTGACGGACGCGGCATAAAAAAATAAGCCCCCCTGTAGAAACAGCGGGACTTAAGTAATGGTTCTGATTAAGATCTTTATGAGTTATCGTGGTGCGTCGTCCTGGTACTGTACGGTATTTGCCTTCTCCGGTTTCACGCTGCTCACAAGCCTGATCTCGTGTACCGGCTTTGCCGCCACTTCTTTTTTGCTGTGTAATTGCGCCAGCGTCGGTGCGACGACTAAAGATACAATCGACATTAATTTGATCAAAATATTCATGGAAGGGCCCGAGGTGTCTTTAAAAGGATCTCCGACGGTGTCACCGGTGACGGAAGCCTTGTGCGGCTCCGATCCCTTATAATAGATCTGGCCATTGATCTCAACTCCTTTTTCAAAGCTCTTCTTTGCATTGTCCCATGCACCACCGGCGTTATTCTGGAACATCCCCATCAATACGCCGCTGACCGTTGCCCCGGCAAGAAACCCGCCAAGCGCTTCAGGTCCGAGCAAAAATCCGATGATCAGTGGAGCTACGATCGCAATGGCTCCAGGCAGAAGCATCTTCCTGATGGAAGCCTGCGTTGAAATCGCAACGCATTTATCATACTCCGGTTTGCCGGTGCCTTCCATAATGCCCGCGATTGTTTTGAACTGCCGGCGGACCTCTTCCACCATTGCCATTGCGGCCTGCCCGACGGCTTTGATCGCGAGTGAAGAAAATATGAATGGGATCATACCACCCACGAAGAGGCTCGCAAGTACATCCGCTTTATAAATATTGATGCCGTCCATCCGGAAGCCGTTCGTGTTGATCACGCCTACATAGGCCGCAAACAACGCGAGGGCGGTGAGCGCGGCGGAGGCGATGGCAAACCCTTTGCCTGTTGCAGCAGTCGTATTGCCGACGGCATCCAGCGTATCGGTTTTCTGGCGAACCTCTTTCGGTAACTCGCTCATTTCCGCAATACCACCGGCATTATCCGCGATCGGTCCGAACGCATCGATTGCAAGCTGCATAGCCGTTGTTGCCATCATTCCTGCTGCAGCGATCGCAACACCGTAGAGACCCGCAAGCGCATATGATCCGTAAATGCCGCCCGCCAGAACGAGGATCGGGAAAAGCGTTGATTCCATCCCAACTGCCAGGCCGCCGATAACGTTCGTGGCGTGACCTGTGGCCGATTGACGAACTATCGTATTCACGGGCCGTTTGCCCATGGATGTATAATATTCCGTGATCAGGCTCATCAGCGTCCCGACAACAAGGCCGAGCGCGATAGCGCCAAACACATGCAATTTGGTGAACTCGAATCCGCGGATATACAGCGGTCCGTCGGGCAGGATGTAATCCACTAAAAAATAGCTCGCAATTGCGGTAAGAATGATGCTGCCCCAGTTACCCATATTCAGGGCTCTTTGTACGACAGCGGTATTGACCGTCGCGTTTTCACTGATACGAACGAAAAACGTCCCGATGATCGAAAACACGATCCCGATACCCGCAATGAGCATCGGCAGCAGGATAGGAGAGAAGCCCATATAGCCATCGACGAGGGGTCCCTTGTCGCCATTGGTGACTTCGTGACCAAGTACGATCGTGGCCAGCACCGTTGCAACATAGGATCCAAAAAGATCGGCTCCCATTCCCGCAACGTCACCGACATTATCGCCGACGTTATCCGCGATCGTCGCAGGATTGCGCGGGTCATCCTCAGGAATTCCCGCTTCGACCTTTCCAACGAGGTCAGCACCGACATCTGCGGCTTTTGTATAGATCCCACCGCCAACACGCGCAAAAAGAGCGATCGATTCCGCGCCCAGTGAAAAACCGGTCAATATCTCGATCGCGCGTCCTACGTCATGAGAAGTGGAAATTGCATCTGGCGCAAATAGTTTGAGCAACACGATAAACACGCCGCCGAGACCGAGCACCGCCAGGCCGGCGACGCCAAGGCCCATCACCGACCCACCCGAAAATGATACGGCAAGCGCTTTTGAAAAACTCGTGCGCGCAGCATGGGTTGTACGGACATTGGCTTTTGTGGCCGCTTTCATGCCGATGAAGCCCGCCAGCGCGCTGAAAAAAGCGCCGATGAAGAAGGAGACGGCGATAGACCAGTGAGAAGTTTCGCTTCTGCTGCCCATGATACCAAGCAGGATCGCAACGATGACGGCAAAATATGCCAGGATGCGCCATTCGGCGCGTAAAAAGGCCATAGCGCCTTCAGCGATGTAATTGCTGATTTCCTTCATCCGGTCAGTGCCGGCGTCCTGTTTGGACACCCAGCTAAACTTTACAAACATGTAGATCAATCCAAGCACGGCCATGGCCGGTACCAGGTAAATCAACTTATCCATAAGCGGTGATTCTTAGCGAATGTTAAAGTTTACTTTAAAGGACGGCAAAGATAGGGGAGATGACCCAAATTCAATTTCAGGAATTTTTGGATGTGACATCAGGGATAACGCATCAAATTGCCCGTGCAAGCCACTCAGTTTCAAAATATCACCGTGTTCAGCCCGTCTCCCCGGATCGTAAGGAAACCTTCGCCGATATGATCGATAATATCGCTCGCGGTAAGCGCCTCCTCGGACTTCTTTTGGGCGCCGAAATCCGCTGCCAGCCCATGCAAATAAACTCCAAGAATGGCAGCGGCGACGGGTTCATATCCCTGGGCCAGCATCGCGACAATGATACCCGTCAGGACGTCGCCGCTTCCGCCTTTCGCAAGGCCTGCGTTGCCTGTATTGTTGAAGTAGAATCTTCCGCCCGGAGTGATTATGCACGTGTGATGACCTTTCAAAACGACCACGCATTGATATTTTGCCGCCATTGCAGCGGCCGTTTCGAGCCGGTCAAATTCGTTGGCTGACTTTCCGAATAACCTTTGGAACTCCCCCGGGTGAGGCGTCAGGACGGAGCCCGGCGGTATTTTTTCAAGCAGTGAAAGATCTTTTGAAAGAATGTTCAGGCCATCGGCATCAATCACAGCGGGGCCTGAAAGTTTTGGCAGGAGCGCACGAAACGCGGATATAGTTTTCGCATCAGTCCCCATGCCAGGGCCAATACCCGCCACCGAAAACTTCGAGACATCTTCCGTGATGGCTGAGATCACTTTTTCTTCATCGTCTCCAAACACCATCGCCTCGGGTATCGCCGTTTGCATGGTTGCATATCCGCACGCCGGAATATGACAACTTGTGAGACCGGCGCCAGCCCTGACACACGCGGTCGTACACAGCACTGCGGCTCCCATCTTGCCATAACTGCCTGCCACCAGCAATGCATGACCATAATTGCCTTTGTGAGCAAATGGCTTGCGGGGTTTATAGATCGCGGTGATCATTTCCGCATCCACCGTTTCATAATGCGTGTCGAGGCCATCATAAAATTCCGGTGACAGACCAATGTTCAATACAACTACCTGCCCGATAAAAGGCCCATTCTCCTGCAACAATAAACCCAGCTTGTATACCTGGAATGTGAGCGTAAATGCCGCCCTTATCACTTCACCCGATGCAGGCTGATCAACCGGCAGACCGCTGGGCACGTCGATCGAAACCACGGTACATCCGCTGTTATTGAGATGCTTCACCAGGGCTTCGCTGACACCGGACAATGGCCTGTTCAGGCCGGACCCAAAGAGTGCATCGATGATCACGGTACCGGTGGAGAACGCCGGAAATTGTTGTTCTCCCTGCACGAAATGGATGGCGGACTGAGGCAGGTGATGCAATCTTTTCAGGTTCTCCTGGAAATCTGCAGTACCGAGATGGCCAAACTCCAGGATATACACGTCCACTCTGCAATCGCGCTCCAGTAGCATCCTGGCGATCGCAAGCCCGTCACCGCCGTTGTTGCCCTTTCCACAAAAAACAGCGAACACATGATCAGCAAATAAATGCTCCTCCAGCCATTGGACACATGCAATGGCCGCACGCTCCATGAGCTCAATCGACGCCACCGGCTCATGTTGGATGGTGTACAGGTCCCATTCCCTGATCTGTGCACTGTTCAGCACTTTCATATACTAAATGTACTATAGCCATGCCTGACGCGGCCATATGCTTCAAATTTTTGGGCGCTACAGCAAACCCGAGTAATTTGCACGCCTTCGCAAAAACGAGATATGGCTGACCTTTCACTCTTTGACCCGAATGGAGCGGGCAATCCAAACAACAACATTTTTGGTCTGCCATTTTCAGAAGACGATGCCCGGCTTGTCATACTACCGGTTCCATGGGAAGTGACTGTTACCTGCGGGGCCGGCACAGCCCGCGCAGCCGAACACATTCGCAGGGCAAGCATCCAGATAGATATTTTTGACGCCGATAACCCGGACGGATGGAAGCAAGGATTCTATCTGCGTGACGTCGACAAGAAACTGCTCATGAAGAGCGACTATCTCCGGAAAGAAGCCGAGCTCTATATCGATTATATCTCCCGCGGCCAGAAAGTCGAAGACAACCAGTTCATGAGCAAAACATTGAAAGACGTCAATGACGGAAGCGGATTCCTCAATAAATGGGTTTATGATCAAACAAAGAACCTGCTCAACCGCGGGAAACTGGTCGGGCTGCTCGGCGGCGATCACAGTTCGCCGCTCGGGTTCTTCAAGGCGATTGGAGAAAAGCACGATGATTTCGGCATATTGCAGATAGATGCCCACTGCGATTTACGAAGCAGCTACAGCGGGTTCGTGTACTCGCATGCAAGCATCATGTACAATGCCCTCGAAGAGATCCCGGCGCTCAAAAAACTTGTTCAGATCGGCATCCGTGATTACAGCGCTTCAGAAATGGAAACGATCCGGTCGAGCAACGGCAGGATCATGACGTTTTTTGACGCTGACATCAAATACAGGCGCTACGAGGGGGAAACGTGGAGCGCGATCGCAGAAGAGATCGTTGCCGCCCTGCCTCAAAAGGTGTACATCAGCTTTGATGTGGACGGGCTTGATCCGAAGCTTTGCCCGAACTCAGGTACGCCGGTGCATGGCGGCTTCCAGGTCGATGAGCTCTTCTACCTGTTCAGAAAGATACTGGCATCCGGACGACAGCTGATCGGCTTCGACCTGCTGGAAGTTGCAGTGGGAGAATCAAACTGGGATGCAAACGTCGGCGCACGAATATTGTGGAAGCTGTGCAACCTGCTCGTGAAATCAAATCCTGCCTGACAACGACATTTTTCGAAAAGTGTATCTCTTCCAATTAAGACAAAAAGACCAGCGACGGATTTTGAGTGTTTTTCACCTGCTTATTGCACTGATCCTCGTTTTTGATATCTCACACGTCCGCGAGACCGCTCCAAAGGACTGGCTTTTCACAGGTATGGCTGGCGGTGTTGCCGTATTGCTTGCAACGCTTTCCGTGTTTCACCGGCGGCTTCTCACCACTGCAGCACGACAGCTCGGCCTGTTATGGCTGGAATCCTTTATCGTGCTCACCGGGGCGATCTACTTCTGGAGCCGCGGTGCTTCCCTCGTTGCTTTCAGTCACGGACTTGCTGCAGGCGTTATCATCCTGTTCGGAATTTATCTGCGCCGGAAATTCCGGGGTGAAACAATCACTGTTTCAGACAAAGAAATCCTGATTCCGGGGCTTTCTGCCAGCAGAACCATCAACTGGAATGAATTAAATAATGTCGTCAAGCGCGCCGACCTGCTGACGATCGATTTTCGCAGCAATAAGCTGTTCCAGGTAGAGATTGAAAATGATCACCTGGTTAACGATGACGAGTTCAACCAGTACTGTCACGCAAGATTAATGGCTGCGCGGCCGCCTGCGAATTCCCCCGATTGAGCGACCTTTGGGCCGATACGATGCTTAAGCGATCCCCATATCTTCTTTATTCTGACGGCAATGGCCACATCTTCGAGGATACCACACTATTTGTCACGGGCAGAACCGGCTGGGATGCAATTGAAGTGCCACTGGAAGACTGGATAGAGCTCCCGGCAGGCGGCCAGCTTTACGAATTGCCGGGTCGCAGGGGCATCGGTATTGATGTGCAAACTGGCCAGATGCGAATTTGTGAAAAAGGCTGGGCTGTTGCTGCCTTCATCCCGCCTGCTCACACCGGCTTCTATCTCTCGGCGTATGAAAGCCTGCCGGAAGCGCCGGTGCTGCCATTGTTTTGCTACACCGCTGCCGGATGGCAAAAGGAGAAGTTCTATGTACCTGCGGTGCGAATCGAACAGGATATCCGGCAGGATTGTGAAGGGTACGACCACGCTACGGTTCAGCAAGGCGTGGCCAGGCTGCTGAAAGTATATCCGCATAACAGGCTGGTCGGCCATCTCGCAAAAAATTGCGCCCTCACATATCAATGCCCGGCTGCCCGGAACTACTTTCTTGACCGGTGGGAGTGCCCGGTGCCTGTCTCACCCGCGTGCAATGCCAATTGTGTCGGTTGCATTTCTTTACAGCCGGATGAAGAGACCGTTGTATCTCCGCAGGACCGCCTCAGCTTTGTACCAACGCCTGAGGAGATCGTGGAATTCACGGTCCCGCATCTTGCAACTGCACCCTTTCCGATCATCAGCTTTGGACAGGGCTGCGAAGGAGAGCCCCTGTTGATGTGGGAAACAATTCGCGAAGCGATCATCGGTATCAGGAAGCATACAAAGCGGGGAAGCATCAACATCAATACGAACGGTTCGCGGCCCGCTGCCGTTCAGCAATTGTGTGATGCGGGTCTGAACTCGATCCGGGTCAGCACAAATTCTGCGCGCCGCGGGATCTACATGCCCTACTACCGCCCGAACAATTATGATTTCGACGACATTGTCGAGAGCCTGAAGATCGTCAACCGGGCGGGCGGCTGGACATCGATCAACTATTTTGTTTTTCCCGGAATGACGGACAGCGTGGAAGAGTATGAAGCGCTCAGGCAATTGATCCGTGATTGCAATTTGAATATGATCCAGTGGCGCAATTTCAACATCGATCCTGACTGGTATCTTGGAAAGATCGGCGTCACCGAAACCGGCGAGGCGATGGGCGTTCCGGTGATGATGCGATTGTTACGGGAAGAGTTTCCACTCTTGAAATTTGGCTATTTTAATCCTCCCATGGAACGGATCAGCGGCACATTCGAAAAAGATTTTGCCGGAGGCGCTACAACGTTTTGACAAGAAAAAACATATTGACGGGGATCGCGCTGGCCTCACTCGCAGCGCTTGTGTGGTCGGGAAATTTCGTGATCGCCCGCAGCATTCACGCGGACATCAGCCCTGTGCAGCTTTCATTCTTTCGCTGGCTTACGGCCACGATCGTTGTTCTGCCTTTCGCTTTCCGCGCAGTGACAGCCGAATGGAAGATCATCCGCAGCAACGGCCTGTACTTTTTCTGGGTTGCATTGTTTGGCATCAGCCTGTTCAATACGCTCATTTATGTTGCCGGCCATTTCACATCGGCGATCAACCTCGCGCTGATCGGGACAACTTCTTCACCGATCATGTCCGTGATGCTCGCAAGGATCTTTTTAAAGGAACGCATTGGCTGGCTGAAGATCGCCGGCATGGTGGTTTGCATCGCGGGCATCCTCATCCTGCTCACCAAAGGCAATATCCGGCACGATGCTGAAATGGAGATATCGAAAGGAGACGCGTGGGTTCTGGGTGCAGCCTTTTGCTTTGCCGTTTACAATATCCTGGCCCGCAAAAAGCCATCATCGGTTTCACCGGTCAGCTTTCTATTTACCATTTTCTTCCTGGGAACTTTGATCCTTCTCCCGGTCTTTCTCTGGCAACAGGGCGGGGCGCCGTTCGTGATCAGCAAACAGCTCGTGCTGGCCGTCCTGTACCTTGGCATCGGCGCGTCGGCTTTCTGCTACCTGATCTGGAACCGGTCGATTGCCATCCTGGGCGCGGGCAGGACCGCATTGTTTGGAAACCTCATCCCGATATTCAGTACGATGGAAGCGATCATCTGGCTAAAAGAACAGTTCCAATGGTTCCATCTCGCGGGAATGTGCCTGGTCTTCGGCGGGCTGCTGCTTTCGAATTTGCGTTTGCTGTTCCCGGTAAGAACTGTGGTATGATGCAGGGCACGAATCGAAATATCATCATCATAGGAGCGACATCCGGCATCGGCCTCGCCCTTGCAAAGCTTTTTATAAGCAACGGAGACAGGGTTGGCATCACGGGCCGCCGCGCTCATCTTCTCCATGAGATCCAGGCTGCGCATCCCGGGCAGGTCTATACTGCGTGCTTCGATGTAACCGCCGCGGACAATATTGTTCACCTCGAGTCACTCATTGCCAACATGCATGGCATGGATATGCTGATCTACAATGCAGGCTATGGGGCGATCAATGAGGGCCTCGAATGGAAGATCGAACGCCAGAGCACGCTCACCAACGTGAACGGGTTTGTCGAGATCGCGGGTTTTGCGTTCCGTTATTTCGAAAAGCAAAAACGGGGTCACATTGTTGCGACGTCGTCGATCGCCGCGCTTTTCCCAAACCGGCTGGCCCCGGCGTACAGCGCGAGCAAATCCTTCGCGAGCCGGTATATGGATAGCCTGGCTCTGCGGGCGGCGCGACTGAAAAAACTCGGCATCCGGGTCACTGTCTCTGACATATTGCCTGGCTATGTCTCAACGAAGCTTGCCGACGGTCCGCGCAGATTTTGGGAGGCGAGCCCGGAAAAAGCCGCCGGACAGATCTATCGTGCGATCAGGAAGGGTAGAAGAAGAACCTACATCACCCATCGCTGGGCGCTCATCGCCTTTATCGTCAGAATCATACCTTTTTTTATCTGGAAAAAGATCGCGTGATTATTCTTGGAAGAGGATCGCGTGACGGGGATCAGCAAACAGGAAGCGAGGAAATTTGTACGACGAAGCGCGAAGGACGACAGTGATTTGGGAACGAAGGCATGAACGCGCTGCGGTTGCTCTTTTTGCGAAAGAGAACAAGTCAAACCAGGGAGAGGCATCCGAAGAGACGAACAGTGCTACGAAACAACAACGACGTGATATGTGCTTCATTTGGGGAAGCAACGAGCCAAACGAACGAGAGGTATTAAAAAATTCGGGAAAGAAAAAGCGAGCGCACGACCGACATAATGACGGTTGCTCTTTTTTGCGAAAGGGAACAAGGCAAACCAGGGAGAGGCATCCGAAGAAATTTGGATACAAATCAAGGCAAGCGAAGCGTCCGCGAAAAATGCTGTTTGAGGACCGCGAAGCGGGCCGAGTTCATTTTTCGCAGCGTAGCGCGCCGTAGCATTTGTCCAAATTTCTTCGCAGCCTTGACCGTTTGACTTGTGACAAGCAAAAAAGAGCCGGCCGATCGCAGCCTTGACCGTTTGACTTGTGACCAGCAAAAAAGAGCAGCGGATCTCAACACCGCATGTAAGGCGCAGCAAACAAGACTGCTGACGGCAGACCGTTTGACTTGTGACCAGCAAAAAAGAGTAGCGGATCTCATCTTTCGCCAGATACACAAAAAAGAGTTAATCGATTTGGCCGTTTGACTTGTGACAAGCAAAAAAGCCTCCTGGGGACAGGCCTTTTGACTCTTGACCAGCAAAAAACAGCCGCCATTCAAATCTTAACATTTTATATATCCCTGGCTCTGCACGCAGCACGCAGATTGCATCGTTAATAACACGTGTGAATAACGCGCGGAGCCGCACTTCCAGCCATAAAATGTAAATTTGTATGAACAACACTGCAGTGTACATGTCTGATTCCTTTGAAGCTAAAAAGAACACCCGCGCCTCTATGTTCACACTCGGAGTGGCAGGTCTGCTGCTCCTGATCTTCTTCCTTGTCAAGATGGATTTTCCGACGTTCGAGCTTCCGAGCACGGACAATTCAGTCGAGGTTAACCTGAACATACCTGACGAGATCGCCCCTGTTGTACGGGGCGGCGGAGGAGGCGGAGGAGGGAACCCGGTCCAGGCCACCGGCGAACGCGGTACCGCATATTCACCTCCACAGCCCGGGCAAAAGGAGGATGTGAAGGATATTGATGACAACAACGAAAAGGAAACGCCTCCCATCCTGAAGCCCGACAATCCCAAACCGACAGCAACAAAGATCAACGACAATAAATCGATCGCTAAAACCCCGCCCAAAGAGGTAGTTGAGACGCCTGCGCCGCCAAAACCGAAAGCGGTCCTGGGTAAAACGCTGGGGGGATCCGGCACGGGTGGCGGAGTCGTCGACAACTATGACCGGAGTGGTGGCAAAGGCAACGGCAACGGTGTTGGTACCGGTAATGGACAAAACGGTGGATCAGGGAACGGCGCGGGTGGCGGCAATGGAACCGGAACGGGGCTTGGAACCGGTCCGAAAAGCTTTGGAACAAAGGCCATCTCGATCACCAACCAGAGTTTCGAGGACGAGTTTAACGAGAATGCAAAAGTTGCAATGGATATTGTCGCCGATGAACGCGGCCATGTACTTTCCGCGACTTTTCAGCCAAGAGGCTCTACAACATCCAACCGGAAATTGATCGACATCGCAGAAAGGCGTGCGTTTGAATTGAAGCTCGGATCGTCCGACGGTGGACAAAAAGGCACAGTGATCTTCAACTTCAAGCTTCGCGGATAAAAAACTACTTTTAAATTCCTGGCCCGGTTCTTCGACCGGGCATTTTTATTTTTGCGTTGCACCGGCGTTGCGTGCCGGCGGCAAATGACGGCGCGATGAAGCTTATCTTGCGTGCGGCGTGGTAAAGCTGGAGCATGTTGTATACGTGACCAACCTCAGACCCTCAAAATTTTGAATTGTCAACATGGGTGAACGGGAACTTTTGTCATACGACGAAACGATGGATTACCTCCTCGCCAGGCTACCCATGTTCAGCCGCATAGGGCCCGCCGCATACCGTGAAGACCTCCACAACACCGTCGCGCTATGCACATTCCTCGACCATCCCGAAAGAAAATTCAAATCAGTACATGTAGCGGGAACAAATGGAAAGGGCTCTGTCAGCCATATGCTGGCTTCGATCCTTCAGTGCGCCGGTTATAAAACGGGACTTTATACTTCCCCGCACCTGAAAGATTTTCGCGAACGGATAAAAGTTGACGGTGGCATGATCGCGAAGCAATTTGTAGTGGATTTTACAAATCGTATCCGGCCGATGATCACGCAGCTGGATCCAAGCTTCTTCGAGATCACGGTGGCCATGGCGTTTCAATATTTCACCGAAACCGCCGTGGACGTCGCTGTGATTGAAACAGGCCTGGGCGGAAGACTCGACAGCACGAATGTTATCATACCCGAGCTCAGTGTGATCACAAACATCGGATGGGATCACATGAACCTGCTGGGCGATTCCCTTGCAAAGATCGCGTATGAAAAGGCCGGGATCATTAAAGAGTCGGTGCCGGTTGTTGTGGGCGAAACGATACCGGAAACGCAGGAAGTTTTTGAAGCTGTCGCTGCGCAACGCCACAGTGAACTGACGATCGCATCCCGAACCAGGCAGGCGCTTTCCTGGCAGTGGCATGAGCACGAGCTGGTCGTGGAGGTGGCTCATGAGCATCATACCGATCACCAGCGTTTTCATCTCGACCTGCCGGGCATCTACCAGGCAAAGAACCTCCTGACGGTCCTCGAAGCATGCACGCAAATGCGGGAGCGCGGCTGGGACCTGCCTGACGAAGCGATCAAAACCGGCTTGCAGCAAACAAAAAAAATTACTGGGCTGCATGGCCGCTGGGAAGTGATCAGGCAACACCCCGTGGTAGTGCTGGATGTGGCGCACAATGAAGCCGGGGTAACCATGCTTGTCGAGCAGATCGAAGTCACCAATTTTGAGAAGCTGCATATCATCCTCGGGGTCGTAAATGATAAGGACACCAGCCGGATGCTCAGCCGGCTCCCAACTCTTGCGACATATTATTTCACACAGGCGTCGATCCCTCGAGCGCTTAGCTCGGACATTTTGAAAAAGGCCGCGGCGAACTTTCATCTTCACGGAGACACTTTCGGTGACGTCAATGAAGCGCTGAAATCAGCGATTGCTCAGTCAGGAAAAAATGATCTAATAGTTGTTTGCGGCAGCATATTCCTTGTGGGCGAGGTTGCGATTTGAAGTTGCGGGCAGCCTGAATGAAAACTTACTTCCTTTCCGCTGCGAGCTTTCAATCGTGAGCGTGCCGCCATTCCTGCCAAGAAACTCTTTGCAAAGAGTCAGACCCAGGCCGGTGCCTTTCTCGTTTTGTGTGCCGCGTGTGCTGTATACCTGGTTGGACTGGATCTTTTCAAATGTCATTGCATCGATGCCCGTCCCGGAATCCTGCACAAAAAGACCGGAGGTATTTCCCGATGCAACCGTGCCGACGACTATGTGACCCCCTGACGGGCTGAATTTGATGGCATTTGAAACGAGATTACGGATCACGAGGCTGATCATGTTGCCGTCTGCCCATGCATACACCGGCTCATTGCTAACCAGCTCCACGGTTTGCGATTTCTCTTCCGCCTGCAGGTGAAGCTGGCGAATCGTATCGGATGCCAGCTGCGTAAGGTTGATCTTTTCCGGCTCGATCGAAGATGACTGCATCTGTGTTTTTGCCCAATGCAGCAGGTTTTCGATCAGGGCCGTGGTGTAGTTGAGATCATTTACCACTTCGGGAAGCATTTCCTTGATCTCTTCTGCCGGGAGGTCAAACTTCCGGGCATTCATGAACACGTTTTGCAAAGCATACATCGGCGATTTCAGGTCATGGGAGATAATCGAGAACAATTTATCCTTGACATGATTGAGCTCGTTGAGTTCAGCGGTCTGCGATTCGAGGAGCCGCGCCTTAAAAAGAATTTCCTTTTTCTGGATCTCGATCTCGGTATTCTTTTTTGACAGTTCCGCGTTTTGCGTGGCGATGCCAAACTGGTAATCCGTATTCTCCCGTTTGATGAGATACAAACCGTAGAAAATGTAAAGAATGGACAGGGCATGATTCACCAGGTAGCCCTGGTAATTGACGGCCTCAAGCTGGTAACGGTAATCTTTCCAAGTGATGGAAAGAATAAAATAGCTCACCATTGAAAGACTCACAGCGAACAGCATGTAGCCGATATCCTGCAAAAAGAACACTGAGAGGATCCCGTAGAGGACAAAAGAAAGCTCGATCCCCAGATTGTAGCCGTTAATATAGATGACGCAGGTAAAGACCGGGTAAAGGATGAAGTAACACAGCAGCGCGGCATAATATTGCCTGAAGAAATTCAACAACAAAACCACGGCGCTGATGGAAGCCGGCAACAGGCTCACGACAAGTGAATTGACCGGAAACGTTCGGGTGGTGAAAAACGATATGACGGGAACAATCACACCCGTGATGAGCTGGAAAAAATTCAACTGGTTAAAAATGGAAAGCTTTCGCTTTTCATAATCACCCAGCGAGTGACTTAGCCCGATTGAACTGATTGTGCGCAAAAATTCGAAGATCCGTCTCCGGGCGTTTGCTGCAAGGTCAGTAAAGTCGAGCGATTTTAAAATCTGCTGAACACCGTTGTTCAGCCGATGTAAAAAATACTCCATATTCGGGTCTTTTTGATAGGATCGAATGCGAAAAATAAGCAATTTGGGGTACAGTGTATGAGTAAAACTACTTAGTACAAATCAGTTAGCGGCAAGAAAGCCATTCACTTCCCGGAAGAAAACATCCGGGTTGTCAAGCCACCCGTAGTGAATCGAGTGATCGATGAGAACGAATTTGGAACGCTGCAGGACGCGGTGGGCGCGCTCGCCGGTCCTGGCTTCTATGATGTCCTGCCGTCCCTGGATGATCAGCACAGGTTGCCTGAATGAAGCAAGTTGCTTCGAACAATCAAAATGTATTTTCTGAAGGTCCTGCCAGATCAGTCCATTGATCTGGGGCTTCAGTTGCGCGAGTCTTTCAGCGATCTTTGGCGCAAAAGATTTGTTCACCACGTAGGCGTTGGCGAGTGCAGCAGCCCGGTGACTGCGGGCAGCCGAAGATGTATCACCCGAAGCTATCTTTTGCGTCCAGTAACTGAATGAATCGCGTTGTTCTTTCGTGAGCCGTGCATTGATGTTTGCATTGACGTAGTTCAAAAGATCAAGATCGATTCCCCCGGACGACGATAGTATCATGCCCCTGATTTCCGAGGGACGCTGGGTGGCGTAGTAACTCGCCAGCATGCCGCCAAAAGAATGACCCAGCACGATCCATTGTTGAATACCGAGCCCCTTACGGAGGCTTTCAATATCATCGAGCATGAGCGCCATCGTAATGGAGGAAGAATCTATCACGGGCAGCACCGAGTGACCCGTCCCGCGCTGGTCATAAATGATTACGCGGTTGTGGCCGGAAAGCTTTTGAGCCAGTTCCTGGAAACCGTCGCTGTTCAAACCTGGTCCGCCGTTGATGATGAGGAGCGGCGTTCCGTTACCGTAGCTGCGGTAAAAGATCCTGACACCATTTCCCTGCACATATCCTTCCTGCTGGGCGGCGGCGTTCCAGGCAAAAAAGAAGAGCGCAAAAACAAGAATGCAAACGCGGTTCATGAAGCTAAAAATAAATGAACCGCCGGTGTGTGAAAACGATTTGGTATGAACGGCGTCGACAACAAGAAATTTACCACCGCCTTTTCCGAACTGGATTCCACGTAAGAGATGCTCAGTTGGCCGATTTGAAGCGGCGTTCGAATTTCGTCCAGCGGACGGGTGGAAAAGAACCCTGCTCCTGTCTTTTTGAGGGCCGCCGGACTTTCGTGAGCTTACCTTCTGCATCCAACCGGCCGGAAGCATATGGCCATCCCGGGAATTCGACGCCTTCCTGTTCCCAATGTGCGTAGGATGCTTCGCTGCACCACCGAAACGAATGGCCTAAGATGAATTGAAAGATTACCTGTATAGATCGCCATTGAGGTATTTCAAACCCGAATCCACGGCGATAGTGACGATCGCTTTTCCCTTTCCGAGCTTGCGTGCGCGTTGTTGCGCCACCCACACGTTTGCACCGGTGGTAGTACCCGCAAAGATCCCTTCTTCACGCGCGAGCCTCCTTGCGGTCGAATATGCGTCTTCATCGGAAACCGGAATGATCTCGTCGGCGAGATCAAGGCGGCAGATCGATGGCACAAATCCAGCGCCGATACCTTCCAGCTTATGTGCGCCGGAAATATCGCCACCGGAAAGCGCACGCAAGTGCATCGGCTCGATCGCGATACAACGCACATCATCGATTTCCTGTTTAAAGATCTCGGCGTTACCGGAAAAACTGCCGCCGGTACCCACGCCCATGATGAACTCATGGATATTGTTGCCGAGAACCCCAATCACTTCCTTTGCCATCTGGTGGTAAGCATTCCTGTTGTCAACGTTATTGAACTGGTCGGTCCAAAACGTATTGGGTTCCGCGCTCAGTTCACGGGCCCGTTTGACCATAGAATCGATCAGGGCGGCAGTGATCTTTCCATTGACAGATGGAAATATCTCCAGCTCTGCGCCGAATGCTTTCATGGTTTGCAGTTTCTCTGCTGCGAACGCATCCGAAGAGACAAAGTAAGCCTTGTAACCTTTCACCGCGCAAACCATGGCGAGCGAGCTGCCGGTGCTTCCGCCAGTATAATCAACAACTTTTCCGCCTGGATGTAGTTGACCGCGTCGTTCGGCCGCTTCGATCATTGACAGGGCCATACGGTCTTTCATGCTTCCCGTGGGATTCGCGGGTTCATATTTCAGGTAAATGTCTGCCGCTCCCGGTTCGGCAAGTTTTTCGAGCCTGATCAACGGCGTGTTTCCGATACGATTCATTTGAACATTGCTATTGTTTCCTGAATAAGATTCCACTCGCATCCATGAAATAATTGTCGGGACATGCCAGGGTGCTGTCGTCAACGATCTTCAGGTTAACACCTTTGAATGTCAGGTTGCCAAGCGAAGGGTTCAGCCGTAAGGTGAACCTGTTATTCACATTCGCCGTCTCTTTGATGATCGTAGGCACATCAGGGAACAGCGTGTGCATCACATAGATCGTGTCGCAGTGTTCAAGCTCAATACCCGCTCTGCCCGAGTCGTCTGTGACAACCTGGTGTTGTTCGCCATTGTTGACAAATACACAAAGAATATTCCTTACGAGATAAGAATTTGCGTCCTGGAAAATAAGCTGGTATCCTTTCCCGGCGTGTTGCTGACTGACTACGGTAAAATCGCGGCCTGCGGGCTTGTCGCTTTTGAGGATCACTGAATCTCCCTCTATCGAAAAGGTACCCGTGGCGCCGCGATCGATCGCGCCATAGCTGTAAAAAAACTGGAATTTGCCTTCGCTGAACTTGAATCCCGAGGCCATTTCCATTTTCCCAAAATAATATTCGCCGTCAATCCTGGGCTGAGACATAACCGAATTTACTGTGCCTGTTATTCCCCAGATCATCACGGAAGCGAACAGGTCTTTGATTCCAAGTAATTGCATGTTCGGGCTTTTCGGATGAAACCAGTTCCCGCGGTTCACTGGCCCGGTCAATATTAAAATTTATTTAGCGCCCTGCAAATATGAGCGGTTTTCAGGGCATGTTATTTGATTTTCCACACCTGTTAACCGTACGAAATAATGAATTGGGTTGATTTTGCACTTATCGCAATTGTAATTCTTGCGGTGCTTGGAGGCTACTATCGCGGCTTTATCCTGGGCACGCTGGATCTTGTGAACTGGACCGGCAGTATCCTGCTGGCCTTCGTTTTTTATCCATACACGGCCAGGGGGCTGAATTATTTTTTCCCGGCGATAGGGGCGTGGTTGCTTCCGGTGGCCTTTCTGCTAACGATGCTCCTTGCACGGATCATCATCGGTTTTGTTACCTCGCGGCTGGCGTGGTTGTCGGGTGATGCGAACACCAGCCCCGTCAACCGGGCGCTGGGAATTGTTCCAGGTTTTGTTACCGGGGTGATTTATGCCACGATCATTTCCGCACTTTTACTTGCATTGCCATTATGGGACAACATTACCACGGAGACACGTGATAGCCGGATCGCGAACCGTCTCTCTTCTGAGGTTGACTGGATCAACGAGAAATTTTCACCTGTTTTTGATAAAGCGATCAGCCAGACGATTAATAACCTCAGCATTCACCCCGGCTCTAATGAGACCGTGAAGCTTCCATTCCGCGATGATCACGCGGAAACAAGGCCTGACCTTGAGTCAAAAATGCTCTCGCTTGTCAATGAGGAACGCGCAAAACAGGGACTCAGGCCGCTCGCTGCGGATCCCGAACTGACAAATGTGGCGCGCGCACATTCACAGGACATGTTCGCGCGCGGATATTTCGCACACATTTCGCCGGAAGGCAAGTCACCGTTTGACCGGATGGACGAAGCACACGTCCAATACAGCACTGCCGGTGAAAATCTTGCACTCGCGCATTCATTATCCATCGCGCACAATGGCCTGATGAATTCGCCCGGGCATCGCGCGAATATCCTGAACCCGGCGTTCGGCCGGGTCGGGATCGGCATCCTGGATGGTGGTTTCTACGGCCTGATGGTCAGCCAGGAATTCCGCAATTGAATAGCCCTGTTCCTGCCGCCGCGTTTAACCTTTCCCGCGTATGTTTGTTTAGTACCTTGCGGCCCCGAAAAACAACGACCATGGATTACAAGGAATTTAGCAAGGCAGGTCATGAACTGGTTGATTTTATCAGCAACTATCTTCAACACGTTGGCGAAAAGCCGCTCTTCAACGCCGTTGACCCGGCGCAGGTATATGAATTGTTCAATGAACCGATACCGGATCATCCTGAATCGCTTGCAGCCATCCAGCAGGAACTGAAGGAAAAACTGATCCGATATTCAACACACGTCAATCATCCCGGTTATATGGGCCTCATAACTCCATCTCCGAACCCGGCTGGCATTCTCGCGGAATTTCTCGTGGCGGCGCTCAATCAAAATGTGGGTTCCTATTCTATCGGGCCTGCTGCCACTGCCATGGAGTTAAGGGTGATTCGCTGGATCAATGATCTCATCGGCTATGGCGAACATGCCGGTGGTAATTTGACAAGTGGGGGAATGATGGCCAATTTCATCGGCCTTAAACTCGCGCGCGACTATTCAACCGGTGATAAAGCGCAATTTGACGGCATGTCACCAGGCTGGACCGCTTATGTCTCCGAGGAACGGCATGTTTCGCTTGACAAGGCTGCGGATGCCGTGGGCATTGGAAGAAACAATTTGAGAACCATTCCTACCAATGACAAGTTCCAGGTGAGGATCGATCTGCTGGAAGAGGCGATCGCCGCTGATAAGGAAAAAGGATTGCGGCCGATCTGTATCATCGGCCTTGCAGGTACAACAAACCTGGGAGCCGTCGACGACCTGGAGGCGCTTGCAGCCATTGCCAAACGCGAGAAGTGCTGGTTCCACGCCGACGCGGCATATGGCGGCGGGATGTTATTGTCCAACAAATATCCCGGACAGTTAAAAGGTCTTTCCCTCGCCGATTCTGTTACGATAGACCCGCACAAATGGTTCTACGCGCCACTGGATGCCGGGGCGATCCTCGTGAAAGACCATGACCGGCTGACTGTTTCATTTGGCATTCAGCCCGCATACCTTAAAGATCAATCGCAACAGCAGCATGAACGTTACCAATTTTATGTGCACGGCTTTGAACAATCAAAAAGATTCAGGGGACTGAAAGTTTGGGTCAGCTTTCACCACTATGGAAAGACGAGGATCGGTGAATGGATCGATAATAATATCGGTCATGCAAGATTGCTCCACCAACTCGCGACCGGAGGCAATGAATTCGAATCTGCCACCGAACCGGTGATGTCTGCGGTTTGTCTTCATTACAAAACGCCCGGGCTCACCGCCGGCGAGAACCGCGAGCTTCATTTCCGGGTTGCCGAGAGGATTGAGGCAGAAGGAAAATTCTGGTTTGCGACAACCATCATGAAAGGGAAGACATGGTTCCGTATCAACCCGGTCAATATCTATACAACGGCTGAACACATCCAGGGGCTTTATCATGACCTGCGCGCTTATTGTCTTGAAGAAAGCAGCAGAATGCGAAACGTGTTAACTTAGGCACCGGTATTAATCTTCATTTTATATGGTGAACTGGAAAGGGGTTTACCCCGCGTTGACAACTCCTTTTGACGGCAATGACCATATCGACACCGGCGCATTCCGTAAACACGTGCAATTCCAGATGGACGCAGGAGTTGATGGTCTCATCATCGGCGGATCGCTTGGCGAAGCGAGCACGCTCACCCTCGACGAAAAAAGATCACTCCTGGATACTGCGGTCTCCGTGGCGGCCGGCAGGGTGCCGGTGATCATGAACATTGCCGAAGGGAGCACCCGTGATGCGCTGGCAACAGTTGCCATGGCACACCACGGCCACGCCGACGGTTTCATGGCGCTGCCTCCGATGCGTTATAAAAGCGATGAGCGCGAGACCGTGACTTATTTCAAAGCCATCGCCGCCGCAACATCTTTACCGGTGATGCTTTACAACAACCCGGTTGATTACAAGATCGAGATCACGCTTGACATGTTCGGCGAACTGCAATCATGCTCCAACATCGAAGCCGTCAAGGAAAGCACGCGGGATGTCACAAACGTCACAAGAATGCGTAACCGCTTTGGTGATCGATTCCGCATCCTTTGCGGTGTTGACACGCTGGCGATGGAGGAATTGTTGCTCGGCGCGGATGGCTGGGTGGCAGGGCTGGTGAACGCTTTCCCGGCAGAAACCGTCGCGATCTACAGGCTTATTCAGCACGGTGCCATCGAGGAGGCGAAGCGTATCTACCGTTGGTTCATGCCGCTGCTCGAGCTCGATATTCACCCGAAGCTGGTCCAATACATCAAGCTGGCGCAGGCTGAGGCGGGCGTTGGGTCGGAAAGCGTACGTGCTCCACGGCTCATGCTGGACGGCGCAGAACGGCAGCGCATTCTTCAGATCATCCGCACAGGCATCGGCAACCGGCCACAATTTGAGATGCCGGGCGCCATCGCCGAAAAAACATATGCGTAAGCTTGTACTTTTTTGCCTGTTGATCTCCGCCGGTAGCCTCCCTATACTCGGCCAGCCTGCCTGGAAGCATGGGCGCCTCACGACAACAGCCGACGGGCATTTCCTTCAGTATGATGATGGCACGCCTTTTTTCTGGCTGGGAGATACGGGCTGGGAATTGTTTCATCGCTTGTCGAAACCTGAGATCGCTACATATCTCGAAAACCGGCGCAGAAAAGGTTTCAACGTCATACAGGCAGTCATCCTGGCGGAATTCAACGGCCTTCTGCGACCGAATTTTTATGGTGACATTCCAGTGAAAGATCTTGACCCGCTGCAACCCAATGAAAATTATTTTAGCCTCGTTGATTACACAGTGCAACTCGCGTTGAGCAAAGGAATGTTTATGGGCCTGCTTCCAACATGGGGCGATAAGGTAACAAGAATGTGGGGGCAGGGACCCCTGATCTTCAACGAGCAAAATGCACTGGCATACGGCCGGTGGCTCGGTGCGCGATATAAAAAATTTCCAAACATCATCTGGATACTGGGCGGAGACCGGCCGCCTTTCACCGACTCCGTCGACTATCGTCCAATCTGGAGAGCAATGGCAAAAGGGCTCACAGAAGGATATGGCGCTCACCCGCTGATCACCTATCATACATCAGGCGGCCATTCTACCAGCGAATTCATTCATGCCGAAGAGTGGCTTTCGATGAACACCATGCAAAGTGGCCATGGCAGCGGGCATGACGTACCGGTCTGGAAGATGATCGCGAAGGACCGTGCGCTGCAGCCCGCCAAACCTACGCTCGATGCAGAACCAAACTATGAAGATCATCCTGTGAATCCCTGGCCGCGATGGGATCCCGCAAACGGATATTTCCGGGATTACGATGTGAGAAAACAGACTTACCGGTCGGTCTTCGCGGGCGCGTGCGGCGTCACTTACGGTCATCATGCGGTCTGGCAATTTTTCAGCCCGCGGGAAGACACCATCAACCATGCAGACCGTTACTGGTCGGCAGCACTCGACCGGCCGGGAGCCTTCCAGGTGGGCTACCTCAGGCGGCTGATCGAATCAAGAGGCATTACTGGGAGGATACCGGACAGCAGCCTGTTGGCAGAAAGCACCGGCAGCGGGGGAGAACACATCGAATGTTTCCGCGACGTAAATGACCGCTATGCGATGTTTTATCTGCCGGTGGGCAGGGAAATTGCTGTGAATACGTCTTTCATCCAGCAGCCGGCTGTGACGCTTTCGTGGTTCAATCCGCGCAGCGGCAAGGTTGACCAGGTTATTCGGACAAAGCGAAGCGAAGTGATGAATCTTACATCGCCAACTTCAGGGCCCGGCAATGACTGGGTATTGATCATTGAAAAATGACAAAGCTATGTTTGATGATGCAACAAATGAGGAAGTCGATCTGGCGATAGCCGCATCATGGAATGCATTTCTGTCTTATCGGGATTATTCTTTGAAGCAGCGTGCGGCTTTTATGCGGGCCATCGCGCAGGAGCTCGAAAATACAGGCGACGAACTGTTGCAGGTTGCGAATGAAGAAACACACCTGCCGCTCGCCAGGCTGACGGGGGAAAAAGCCCGCACTGTTTTCCAGCTACGGAGTTATGCCGATGCATGCGAGCGTGGTGACTGGCTTGAAATCCGCATTGACACACTCGATGCCGTAAGAAATCCGCCAAAGCCGGATCTTCGAAAAACGCTGATACCTGTAGGACCGGTCGCCGTGTTCGGCGCCGCCAATTTTCCCTTTGCCTATTCGACAGCGGGTGGTGACACGGCCTGTGCGTTTGCCGCGGGGTGCCCGGTCATTGTGAAAGCGCATCCCGGTCATGCAAAAACAAGCCAGCTGGTTGCAGAGGCAATTGAACGAGCCGCGCAAAACCTCAATATGCCTGCTGGAATATTTGCCCACCTGCATGGGAAAAGCAATGAAGTGGGGGAGCGGCTGGTCAAACATCCGCTCGTGAAATCGGTCGGGTTCACCGGGTCACTCGCCGGCGGGAGACAATTGTTTGACTGGGCGAATCAGCGCAAAGAGCCGATCCCGGTGTTTGCTGAAATGAGCAGTATCAACCCTGTCTTTATCCTCCCTGGCAAAATGAAGCAGTCCGCGGCAGAAGTCGCAAAAATGTGCGCTGGTTCTATAACACTCGGGGTCGGGCAGTTTTGCACGAACCCGGGGTTGCTGGTGGCGATCGACGGACCGGAGCTAGATGAGTTTGTTGAACTACTTTCGGCAGAGATCAAAGCCGCACCGCCCGGGGAGATGCTCCACACGGGCATTTTTAAAAACTATGTGGAGCGCCGTGCGAACGCGCTCGCGCAACCCTCGGTTGAAACGATCGCCGCAGCGAGCGCGGAACCTGTCTTCAACCAGGCAAGTCCAACCATTGCATCCGCGACTGCCGAAGCTTTTATGAACAACCCGGTCCTCCACCAGGAAGTATTCGGGCCGTATTCTATCATCATACGGTGCAGTTCCTCTGAGCAGATGATCGATGTTGCCCGCCATATCGAAGGGCAGCTCACCGCATCGGTTATTGGAACGCAGGCGGAGATCACGGACGTGCATCAACTCGTGACGATCCTGAAAAATCTTTGCGGCCGCCTGATCTTTAATGGCATGCCCACCGGTGTTGAAGTCTGTTTAAGCATGCAGCACGGCGGACCTTACCCTTCCACAACCGACTCCAGGTTCACCTCGGTGGGAGCGGATGGCATCAGGCGCTTTGCGCGCCCGGTAGCATTTCAAAACTGGCCGGATGAATTGCTGCCCGACGAGTTGAAAAACGCGAATCCGCTTGGTTTATGGAGAACGGTGAATGATCAGCTGCAGCGTGACCCGGTTGCCTGAATGCTCACTGAACCTGCAGGCGGCGGAATATCAACTCCCCGGTTGCTGTAATGCCCTGGATCGTGATCGTATAATGACCTGGTTTGTCGCTGGTGTAAAACTCGATGCTGGCTTTGCCAGCCTGGTCCGTGAATACAGGTGCATTCCAATAGACGGTCGATCGCAGGTCCTGCGATACTGATTTCGAGCTGCGCTTACTATAATCCGGCGAAACAAAAACCGGCGTTGAAGAAAATCCCCGGACAACAAATTTGCGGGCGGCGGTTTGCACAAAATTCGTTTCCCTCGGCTGTGATAATGTATGGATCGCAATGACGCCGTGTCCGCCGCGCACACCATAAGTGGCCGCTTCGGGGCCCTCGAGCACTTCGATGTAATCAATTTCGCTCGGCGAGAGACGGTTCAGAAAAGCGAGTATCGGGCTTGAGCGGTCGATGCTTTCAGAACCAAGCGTGGTGGAATCATATTCAGCGCCATTCATGACCAGCAGCGGCTCCTCTTCACCTCCGGCCAGCAACAATCTTCCGCGCCGAAGCTGTACACCCGGGATCATCAGGACCGAGTTACCTACGCCGATATTTGTCCTGGAAATGATCTCTCCGCTGAGGACTTTTGAGAACTGGCTCAACCGCTGCCTGTCAAAGGCAATCGGTTTTGCTTTTGATTTCACGCGCACCTCCTGTAATTCGATAAACTTATCCGGCAACAGGAAGTCAGGCTTCACAAAACGTGTATTTTTTATTTCTGCTGTGCTTTCGGGCGAAACGTACCTGACCAGGTAACGCGGCGTTGCAAAGTGAGGAAATGGCACTTCGTGCAAAACGAATTTGGCGTCCCTTAATGCTCCACGCTGGTTTGAAGCCTGGAGGACAAACGATGTGCTGTCACCGTTCGTACTATAGTGGAACCTGAAATTGCCCGTTGCATCAGCAGTGTCAACCAGGAATTCACGGAAAGGATCACTCGTCACCATTGTGATCACCGCGTGCGGGATCACTTCATCTTTGCCATTGAATACCGTGCCGCGCAAATCGAAAATACTGTCTTCCGCCTGCCTTCGCTTTTTCAATGCGATCGTGTCGGCGTGCATCCACGCCTCGTAAACGTTTTGGTGTGCGAGCATTCTCAAATCCCTTTCGCGGCTGGCAATGTCTCCCTGCGTGATCCGCTCAAACGCGCCGTCGTCAAAATAATCAACGGAACTGTCAGTAACAGAAACACTCATCATCGCCGAAAGAGGCTTGCCCTGTTTATCCGTCACGTCTATATCCAGGTGGAACTTTTGCCGTGGCTGGTATATCGCTTGGTCGGGCCGGGCATGAATAAACGCTGTCGTATCACTGATGTAGATGTCACGCTCGCTCATCAGGTTCTCCTGCTGGTCAAACAACAAAAGAACTGCTTCTCCCGACGGGAAAACTGATCTAGGAATATCCACTTCGTACATCCCATGACCAATCCCCGCATAACAAATACTGTCCCGGCTTAAGCCGAGTATATACGTGTTGATCTTTTTGCCGTACAGCGAATCACCCAATGACACACGCACCTTTATTGAAGATGGTGTGCCGCCAACAACCGACAGGGTTGCTGAAGTGTCGCTCGTGATCCCCAACGGATATTTGACGGTGCCTTCCGGGGTCCTGATCCACGCGGTATATGTCCTCGTCCTCCACGGCGTAAACTGAAAGTTTCCGTAGCCCGGAAACGATGTGGTGAACCGGGTAAGAATGGTATCGCGGTTATCAGTCACCCAACCCTCGGCGTCAATTGGAAGATTCTGTGCATCGGTGATGTGAAATGCCACATTCATATCGGTGCCCGCGATCAGTGCGCCGCCCTCTGGTGTCATGGTGACCTTTGCGGGCCCTCCTGCATTATTTGTCGCGGCGCGTCTTTTTAGCGGGTTCCCCGGCCTGTCAGGATTCACGACGTACAACGGGTGCACGCAAATGTCCGCGCTGTCCGTTTTTAAAATATTGTTGGTAAATCCGCGCAGCCAGTAATTCCCGTCGGGAAGCAATGATGACAATTCGATTCCCCCGCCTGATCGCAGGGACATGGGATCAAGGATCAACCTTGCCACCACGCTGTCAGAGGCAGAGACAAGGTCAACAAATAACGCACGGCTTTGATGACTGAGCCTGTGAGACACCTTATTGAGCAGGTAAGCATTGAACCAGATAGTTTCCCCTGCGCGGTAAATTGATTTGTCCGTGTGAATGAACACTACCTCGCCGGTATTCGCGCGGAGCCTGCTGACCATCCGTGCAGCCAGTTGGTTGACGTCTTCATAATTGGCCTGTGCAGACGCGGCATTGCCAAAGACTGAGAGAATGAAAGAGATCAGTAAAGCGTAAACATTGAAAGAAAGCCCCGTGGCAGGATCAGGCCTGGAAAGAGATAGCCGGTTGTTTGTCTTCTTTTGCATGCTGGTAAACAAAGAGAACGGACACAGCTGTCGAAATTATGAAATAAGCGAGAACAATCAATTTAAGATTGGGAACGAACGCAGAAGCGCCAAACCAGTCGCCGGTAAAAATCACCACGCCAGCACCGTAGCAATTTTTGATAAACTCCCAGCCGGATGCAAACCGGTTCCTGTCCATAAGGTCGGTGAATGAGTAAACGGAAAGAAAAATAAATACGCCGTACAGATAAATGTAGAATGGATGCAGCCTGTTGATGTAGGCGATATTGCCGAAAAGATAAGCGATCGCAATGAGCGTAATCACTAGTTGAAACCAACTCCATGCGAGCAGGGCCGTGGAGGCCGGCGGAGCATATTTATTCAATTTCAACACATCTTCAACCTTCCTTACTGGCCGCGACTGCTGAACGTCTCCAGGGCGATAACCAGTGGGCCGGAACCAAAGGGTGAATTTTTCACGCCAGCTTTTCGTATACCAGGCATCCTGCAAAAGGAGCCACAAGTGCTGAAAATTGATCCTGATCGGGTTCCATGTCGCCGCGGGCCGCGTAATTCCGTAAACCGGCGGAACGTCGGCGAGTTCCGGCTGGTACGTGCCAAATAATTTATCCCACACAATAAAGATCTGCCCAAGATTCTTGTCGATATACTCGGCATTCATCGCATGATGAACCCGGTGGTGAGATGGCGTCACGATAATCTTCTCCAGGATTCCCATCTTGCCGATATACCGCGTATGGTACCAGAATTGCGCGAACAGGTGAAGCGGCGCAACAGTGGCGATCACGATGGTCGGCACTCCCAGCAAAGCGGCCGGCAGTAAAAGAAATGCAAATATCTTGACGATCTCCGAAATGCTCTGTCGCAGCGCACACGCGAGATTGAATTCTTCGCTGCTGTGATGAATGACATGCAGGTTCCAGAAGAGATTCAGCCGGTGGCTCCAGCGATGCATCCAGTATCCCGCAAAATCAAGAGATACAAAGGCGATGAGATAAGTCAGCCACGTTGTGCGGATATGCAGGAGCGCTACGTGCTGAACCAGCCAGTCATAAGTCAGAATGGAAATGCCCAGGCCCAGGACGTCCTTTGTTACGTTCGTGATGCCCGAGCTGAGACTGCTGATGGTGTCCGCGCCGCGCAAAGGCGTGCGGAACCTCACCCAGCCGTAAAGTTGTTCGAGCAACACCAGCGCGAGAAAAACCGGCATCGCGATCAACAGGATCCTTCCGTACGTTTCCATGATGGCAAATCGATACCGAAGGTAAAAAAATTATGCGGCTGCTTTAAGGGTGCCGCCGCAAAAGATCATTGGGGCCATAAAGCCCCAATGAACAAAAAAACACCAACAATAGCGAAATCATTAAAACTGTCAGTAGTTCTCTTCAAAAAAGGAATTCGCGGAACTGAACGTTAAGGAAGAGAAATTTGACAAAGAAATATGCTGTCCCTCTTCGCCGTGAAAAATCGTGGCGAACTCATTTTCCATTTCCGAAATGGTTTTCAAAAAGTTGTTGATGGAATCCTTTGTACGGGTGGCTATGTGATTCACATTGTCCCTGTAGAACCGGAAAGTATAATGGGGAGAAAGCGTTTCGCTTTCATTGACCGGCAACTCGGCCTGACCGTCGGGCAATCGTTGATCCTTCATAAATGTGGCGGTTTGATAAATGTGTCTAAAATCCATGCCAGCAGAAAAGAGGTGGCTCGATGGGGAAAAATATCGTTCAGCCCGCGGGTTGCTGACAGGAAGTGCACACACAGCGCACTTCAGATTATGAAACCGGCTGATGTAACTGGGAAAAAAGCGCCTCAGCAGTAGAAAAAAAAGTGACCGCAGTCAAAGACTGCGGTCAGCTTCAAGATATTTAACGTAAAGGTTCTTAGCCCTTTGATTTTACTTTGGTCTTATCTGCCTGCTGGCTTTTTACGAACTCATCGTAAGCGGCGGCATCAAGCGTTTCACCCGTGATCTTGACATCTTTTGGAGTCTCGATCCCGGCAAACTTGATATAAACATCCTTGTCAAAATGACCACCAGCTGCAGCATTGTAGTTGACCTTAAGCTTTACGGTTTCGCCCGGTGCGATCGGCTTTTCGATCTTTTCGGGAGTTGTACATCCGCATGAGCCCCATGTGTTTTCAACTACCAGCGGTTTATCGCTGATGTTTTTCAGTTCGAAAAAAGTGGCAACCGGCACACCTTGTTTGATCTTTCCGAAGTCATATTTTTCGGTGTTGACCTTTACGACGTCGTCGGCTTTGGTTTGTGCCATCGCAGCCGCTGCAAGAAAAACTGTAGTCAGCGCCAGGAAAATTCTTTTCATTTTTACTGATTTTGTTGTTTTAAAATTTGTACAGAGGAATTGGCGGGAGCGGAGCCCTGCGGGGCTTTCCAGACAACGCCTTTGATCCTGATCTGTTTTTGATTGTTGTTATATGTAATGGTGATAAACTTTTCAAAAGCGCCTTCTGCCGCGGCGTTATAACCGACCTTGATCCTGTCATGCGCACCCGCGGGAATAGCTTCATGATTCCATTCGGGGGTCGTGCACCCGCAACTGGCCTGAACATTGTCAAGCTTCAACGGAGATGAGCCATTATTCACTATATCAAAAAAGTAATAGACCGGCTTGCCCTGCGGGATCTGGCCAAAATCGTGTTCCGTCTCGGCGATCACCAGCGCGTCTTTCTTTAGAGAATCAGTTTGTGCACCGGCTGCGAATGCCAGGCCGGTCAAAAAAACAAGGGTAACGAGTCTTTTCATGACTTCTTGAGAAATAATGAATAGCGTTCAAAATTATATCAAAGATGGCAGATCTCATAGAAAGGATGCATGCAAATCCACATTTTTTAACAGTATCTGAATCTTCCTACTTTTGTTCAAATGGATAACCAAACCTCTACCGCAACGGTCAATGAAAAGCTTTCCTTTGACAGGTTCCGGGAAGAGGTCCTGAACGACTACAGGATCGCGTGCATCAGCCGGGAAGCCAGCCTGTTGGCCAGAAAAGAGGTACTCACCGGGAAAGCCAAATTCGGCATATTCGGAGACGGCAAAGAGCTGGCGCAGGTTGCGATGGCGAAGTTTTTCCAGGCAGGCGATTTCAGGAGCGGTTATTACAGGGACCAGACTTTCATGTTTGCCACCGGGCTGGCCACCGTTGAACAGTTCTTCTCCCAGCTTTTTGCTGACCCGGACGTCAACAATGATCCTTTCAGCGCGGGCCGCCAGATGAATTCCCATTTCGCCACGCCATTTGTAGATGAACAGGGAGAGTGGTTAGACCTCGCCAACCGCAAGAATATTTCCTCAGACATTGCACCCACCGCCGGCCAGATGCCGCGCGCGCTGGGTCTTGCATTCGCATCGAAAGTATTCCGGAATGTGAAAGAGCTCAGCCGGTTTCCGCAGTTATCGGACAATGGCAATGAAGTTTGTTTTGTGACTATTGGCGATGCATCTACATCGGAAGGCCACTTTTGGGAAACGATGAACGCGTCCGCGGTTCTCCAGGTGCCCATGGCTGTCTTTGTGTGGGATGATGGATATGGCATATCTGTGCCGACGAAGCTGCAGACTGCAAAAGGATCGATTTCCGAAGCGATGATGGGCATGCAAAAACAGGATGCATCCAACGGCATACAGATATATACGGTGAAAGGCTGGGACTATGTGGGGATGTGCGAGACTTTCGAGGAAGGTATCCGGGTCGCAAGGGAATCCCACACACCGGTATTGTTTCACGTTGAAGAAATGACGCAACCGCAGGGGCATTCCACTTCCGGGAGCCACGAACGTTACAAACATGCGAGGCGGCTGGAGTGGGAACGCGAATGGGACGGCATCCGCAAAATGCGGGAATGGATCGGAGAGAACCATCTCGCCGATGAGGAAGAACTCGGCGTCATTGAAAGGGAATCAAAGGAATCCGTCAGGGACGCGCGCAACAAAGCCTGGGAAAAGTATCTCCGACCCATCCGTGAACAGGTTTCGCGGACTGTTGAGTTGCTGAATAAACTTTCCACGAATCTGCCGCATAGCGCGTCGGCGTTGACAGAACTGGTCAATGAGCTGCAGAGAAATCATGAGCCACAGCGCAGGGACGTTCTCAGGACTTTGAGTCTGGCCATCGACCTCGCCGGCGACCATGATGCGGCATACTGGCCAAAAGAATATCACGCTGAGCTGCTGCAGAAAAATGAGGCACTCTACAACTCACATTTATATAATGAAGGACCGCGCAGCGCGTTGAAAGTCAAAGAAGTCAAACCCAAATACGACAGCGATTCGCCGATGATGAACGGCTTCGAGGTGCTCAACCGGTATTTCGACCAGGCGTTTGCATCCAATCCGAGGCTGCTGGCGTTCGGGGAAGATGTCGGCCAGATCGGCGACGTCAACCAGGGTTTCAGCGGCTTGCAAATAAAATATGGCGACGGGCGCATTTTCGACACAGGCATCCGTGAGCTGACGATCATGGGACAGGGCATCGGTCTGGCGATGCGCGGACTCAGGCCATTGGCGGAGATCCAGTACATCGATTACCTGCTGTATGGTTTAGAGCCGCTAAGTGATGACGTGGCTACTTTGCATTACCGGACCTACGGGCAGCAATCGTGTCCGCTCATCGTTCGCACCCGGGGGCACAGGCTAGAAGGTATCTGGCATAGCGGCTCGCCGATGGGAATGGTGATCAACTCCCTTCGCGGCATGTATGTTTGCGTGCCCCGGAATATGGTCCAGGCGATCGGCATGTACAATACGCTGTTGCAGGGCAATGATCCCGCGATCGTCATCGAATGCCTGAATGGCTACCGTTTAAAAGAGCAACTACCTGCCAACCTTCTCGACATGACAGTCCCGCTCGGCGTGCCGGAAATTGTGCGCGAAGGGGAAGATATCACCATTGTATCATACGGTGCAACGCTGCGTATCGTCCAGGCAGCCGCCGAACGGCTGGAAGAACAGGGTATCAGTTGCGAGATCGTCGATGTCCAAACACTGTTGCCTTTTGACATCAACGGTGTTATCCTTGAATCACTGAAAAAGACCAACCGCATTCTCTTCGCTGATGAAGACGTGCCGGGTGGCGCGGCGGCTTTCATGTTCAACAACGTGCTTGAACAACAGGGAGGATACCGTTACCTCGATGCCGCTCCACGAACCATTACCGGCAAAGCCCACCGCCCGGCTTATGGCAGCGACGGTGATTATTTCAGCAAACCCAATGCTGAAGAGATCGAAGCCCTGATCCGCGAAATCGTTCGCGAATGATCAGCGGTAACCGATCTTTGCAAATTCTTCAGACCTTGCGCCGGTTCTCATCGATCTTTCATAAGCCATGAAACTTACAATTTATCACATCGACGCATTTACGCGCATGCTTTTCCGGGGAAACCCCGCAGCGGTGATCCCGCTTGAAGCATGGCTGGACGATCAGCTGATGCAAAACATCGCAGCTGAAAACAACCTGAGTGAAACGGTTTTCTTTGTTCCATTGACCGAAGGGGAATACGAGATACGGTGGTTCGCACCGACGTCAGAGATCAATCTTTGCGGTCATGCAACACTCGCATCCGCCTACGTGCTGCACGAGCACCTCGCGTTCAACAGGCCGGCGCTTGTATTTCATTCGAAAAGCGGAAAGCTGCAGATCGAAAGACAGGATGCAACTTATGTGATGGATTTCCCATCATGGAAACCTGAACGTATCCAGACCTACCCGGGGAACCTGAGAAAGGCGCTTGGCGTGAATGAAATTCTCGGGATATTCAGGAACCGTGACATGATCGTCGAATTGCCATCCGCGCGAGACGTTGAACATGCAAAGCCCGATTTTTCGGCAATGATAAAATGGAATGAAAAAGTGATCATCACCGCGCCAGGAGACGAGGGTGTTGATTTTGTGTCGAGGTTTTTTGCACCATCGATCGGCATCAACGAAGACCCGGTCACAGGTTCAGCGCATTCCCAGCTGATCCCTTTCTGGAGTGATCGACTCGGCAGGAAGAAAATGATTGCAAAGCAACTCTCCGCGCGCGGAGGTGATCTCGTCGTTGAGGATTGCGGGGCCAGGGTGAAGATGGCGGGCGAATGTGTGTTCTATATGAAAGGGGAGATTGAGGTCTGACCGGCAGCATTGTATCATTCAATAACGATTCAACCATCATTAAAAAATACATCGATGAAATACAGCACTTTTTTTCTCTCGCTTTTATTGGTCATCTCCGCCTGTGGCCAGGAGGATAAGTCCAAAAGACCAAGCCCGCCCGATTCGGTGAGCGCGACCCTGCAAGGTGGCACCACTGTTTCCATTAGCTACAGCCAGCCTGCCGTTAAAGGCCGCACGATCGGCAAGGACCTGGAACCGATGTCGGGAAAGGTGTGGCGAACAGGCGCGAATGAAGCAACGGTTTTCGAAGTCAGCAAAGCTGTGAAAGTCGAAGGGAAGGATCTTCCTGCCGGAAAGTACGCACTCTTCACGATCATGAACGGCAACGACTGGACCATCATCTTTAACAAAACATGGGACCAGTGGGGAGCGTACGACTACAAACAGGCAGACGATGCCCTGCGCGTGAATGTCAAATCATCCAAAGCTCCCCAATTTGCCGAAAGAATGAAGTTCACCATTTCACCGCAGGGTACGGTAAGCCTCCTTTGGGGAGACTACAAGGTTGACTTCATGGTCCGATAGATCATTCCCGAAATTGTTCCGCGGATTATTCCAGGCCTGCCGCCTGCCTTAGCCGGCATGCTAAAGCACGCCCGCGCGCCGGGCTTTTCCAGTCTTAATGCAACGATCGGCGGCAAGCCATTGTCAAAGGTGCGAACCATGGACTATCAAAAACTGGTGAGGGATTGCCTCAGGCAGAAGCCGGAAGCCCAGAAGCTTCTGTATGACCATTTCGCCGAGTCCATGCTGGGCGTTTGTTACCGCTACACAAAATCTCTGCGTGACGCCGAAGACATACTGCAGGAAGGGTTCATCAAGGTTTTTTTCAGCCTGAAGCAATACCGCAGCGATGGGGAGCTGGGGGCGTGGATACGCAGGATCATGGTGAATACGGCGCTTAACTTTCTCAAGCGCAATCGTAATTACCGCGACCAAATGTATTTCCCGCCCGAACATCTTCACCCGGTGACCACCGATGACCCGGTCGTTCGCCTGCAGGCCAAAGATTTGACAGAACTGATCCGTCAGCTGCCTCCGGGCTACCAGGTCATTTTCAATTTGCATGCGGTCGAAGGTTATTCGCACGTCGAGATCGGCCAGATGCTCGGGATCACTGACGGCACGTCCCGTTCCCAATATGCGAGAGCCCGGGGACTGTTGATAAGCTGGCTGGAAAATTATTCGCACAGAAAAAAAGAAACCTATGGCAGCAAATGAGTTCGAAAAAAATATCAGGGGCCTGATGGATGATTTCAAGCTGCAGCCCTCAGGAGAAGTGTGGCCAAGGGTTGAATCCGAGATCCGCGAAAAGAAAAAACGGCGCAGGATCATTTTTGCCCTGTTCTTTGGCGCGCTCGGTCTTGCGATCGCTTCTTATTTTGTTTTCACGGGCCACCCGGATCTGCGGTTTGCAAATAAAGGCAATACATCGAAAGCTCAAGGCAGCAAAACGAGCGGCCGCGCAAACCACCAGCAGAATGCTACTACGGCAACTGAGCAGCCATCTCCGGTCGGAGGCAAGCCCGCCGCGAAAATGGTTGGTTCAAATGGCCAGCCCCTTAAGCCAAGTGTGCCCGGGAAAGCTTCAGCTATCATAGCAACAACGCTGGATGAAGTTCGTCCAACCACAAATCACCCGGAAACCACGTCAAACAGTTCCGCCGATGCAGGCGTTGCGGGGTCGCAGACAAGGCAACCCGGCTCCGGCCGCAACCCGGTCTCCGGGAGCATAGATCAGCCGACAGCAGGCGTTGCAAATACAACCGAACAAAACATCTCAGCAACCGGCACAAGTAAGCCTACTGCCGGCCTGCGGCCGAACATTGATGCCATTGGTATCACGATGAAGGCAACCTATCCGCAGAATGCAACCGGCTCGCCGGTGCGTTTGACGCTGACCGATGGATTGACGAGCCCGATAGTTGATGCGATAGATATCACAAACAAATTCCATCGTCATGTTGAATTTGGTATATCTGCTTTCATCGGCACGTCACGCATGGTGAGCTCTTTGCCACAGGCGCTGGCCCTGGACCCGGACAAATCATACCAGAACTCATTTGCTGCCAACCCCGGCACCCCGGGACCGCCTGTAATTCGAAATACACAGCAATCGGGTAAAGCAGCCGTTGCACTGAGCATCGGCGCAACAGCAAGATGGAGGCTTTCAAAACGTACCAGCTTGCAGGGCGGCCTTGCTTACACGCAACTTTCAGACAACTCCCTGATTGGTGATCCGCAGGCACTCACCATACCCGCGAGCTACCGGTCTTACTCCAATACTTACTACGCAGGCGCCGCGCAACACAAATACGTCGACAGGTTTCACCTGCTGACGGTGCCGGTCAGCTTCAGGTATGCGTTTGTCACAACAAGGAAAAGCGCCTTTGCGATCTATGCCGGTGCGAGCTTATCGTACATGATGTCTTCGAATGCGCTGATCTATGATACGGCGGCGCTTGGCATCTACTACCGCAACACAGAATTGATCCCGAAGACGGCGTGGAACGTGTTCAGCGGATTGAGCTACCAGGTTGACATAAGGGGCGCGAAACTCGAAGTGGGCCCGGAGTTCAATATGGGATTGACAAAGATCATCAAGGCGGAAACCGACAGGCGGAAATATTTTGCCTACCGCGGGATTCGCGCGTCGTTTTCGCTCGAAAAAAAGAAGCACAAATAATGCAACGATGCCATGACGGTGGTTGTCAGCAAATGAAACCGCTGTTATGAAAAAAATTCTCGCGTGTTGTTTGCTCGTCGCAGCATTCGGCTTGCAAAGCTGCTTAAAGGACAAGTTAACGCAAACGTATACCATTCTAACACCCGTATACAAGTCAAAGGCCGAGGTATACGGCAATTTGAGGAGCGGCCCTGCAAAGCCGATCCGGAATCCCGGCAAGATCTACCTGTTCAACAACTACATCTTCCTGAACGAACTCGACAAAGGGGTTCACATCATTGACAACTCGGATCCTTCAAAGCCGGTACAGAAAGCATTCATCGATATCCCGGGTAACATAGACATCGCCATCAAAGGCTCAGCATTATATGCGGATCTTTATACAGACCTGGCAACATTTGACATTTCGGATCCGCTGAATGCAAAGCTGGTGAATTACATCCCGCTTGTGTTTCCTGAACGTGCATACATCAATGGCTTTATACCGGATAGCTCGCGGGTTGTGGTAGACTGGGTCACCAGGGATACAACGGTGCCCCTGGAGCAAACCGGCCCTATTTATTACACCGCTGGGATCATGGTGCCATCGGCATTTCAAAACAAAGCGGCGGCGCCACCCACGATCGGCATTGCAGGTTCGATGGCACGGTTCTCTATCGTGAATAATTATCTCTACACGATCAATTCGATCGCGCTGACCAGTTACGACATCTCGACGCCGCTGCATCCGCAGGCTGCCGGCACAACCAATGTTTCATGGAACATAGAAACCGTTTACCCGTTCAGGGATAAAATGTTCATCGGATCCCAGTCAGGCATGTTTGTGTATGACATTTCAGATCCCGCGCACCCGTCAAACCTTGGACAGTTTTCGCATGCGCGTTCCTGTGACCCGGTGGTCGCCGATGACAGCTATGCGTACGTGACGCTGCGGAACGGCACATCGTGCGGGGGGTATACCAATGAGCTGGATGTATTGAACGTATCGGATGTGCTCTTGCCGACGATGGTGAAAACTTATTCAATGACAAATCCGCGGGGACTGTCAAAAGACGGCAACCTGCTTTTTGTCTGTGATGGGGTGTCAGGTCTTAAAATGTATGACGCTTCAAACCCGGCAGATCTCAAGTTGAAAAGTGTCGCCGGCGGATTCGAAGCCAACGATGTCATCGCCTGGGACAAAAAACTCATCGTCACGGCGGCGGAAGGTGTTTATCAATTCGATTACTCGGATGGCGAGCATCTCCATCAGCTCAGTTATTTAATCGTTCATCATTAATTCAAAACAGGATGAAACAACTTCTTTCACTGGCCATCGCGGTATCCATTGTGATCGCCGCGCATGGTCAACATAATACCAGGATCGTCGCTGAGAATTTTGCGGGTATTGACGTTGGCGAGCATGGATCAAAGGCGAATCTTCAAACAGTCATCGGCGCGAGCAAAGGCGCGTGGTTCGCAGGCGCGGGCACAGGTATTGACTGGTACTATAAACGAAGCGTTCCTGTATTCCTTTCCATTGCACGCGACCTGTTGCACAGCGGCAACCGCTCCTTGTACGCGCGGGTGAATGGCGGCGTCAACTATCCATGGAAGACGGCCAAACAGGCGTCGGCACTTTGGGGCTACGAAAACGGCAAACAAACAGCAGGGCTATACTGGACCGGGGGCATTGGTTACCGGATCGGCATCGGCAAAAAGCATGACGCTATCCTGATGGAAGTGGCGTACAGCTACAAAAAAAGCGGAGAGAAAATGCAGCCAATAGTGGCGCCGGTGTATTATTCACCTTACATGCTCGAGCCGTCCGTCTACAATAACAACCAGCAGTTAGACTATCGCCTTCGACGCGTCTCCATCCGACTGGGCTATCGTTTCTGATCAATGAGGGCCTGCGTCCGGCTTGATCGAAGGTGCGGCTTCCAGCGTGCCCGGCGATTTGATCCCGGGTGCGGCTTCCGAACCGCGCGGCGATTTGATCGCTCCGGCTGAAATGACGGCAAGATTCCGTTTAATGCCCTGGTATTTCGATCGCCTGATGGGAGAGTTCCTGAAGATCACCCGGAACGATTCTTCTGTGAGCTGATCCCAGTCACACGCGGTAAATTCCAGCAATTCTCTTACCGGTTGAAAGTCCGGTTCTGCCGTGCCCTTTGAAAACCGGTTCCACGGGCAAACATCCTGGCAGGTGTCACAGCCAAATAACCAGTTGTCAAACTTTCCCTTCACTTCATCTGGAACAAGCTGCTCTTTCAGCTCGATGGTAAAATAAGAAATGCACTTGCTGCCATCGATCACTTTACCGGGGAGAATGGCTTCCGTAGGGCAGGCATCAATGCATTTTGTGCAACTGCCGCAATAATCCTTTGCGTAAGGGTCGTCATAGTTGAGCGAAAGATCAGTGATCACGGTGGCGATGAAGAGAAAAGATCCCTGCTGCTTTGTGATCAGGTTTCCATTTTTGCCGATCCAACCCAGGCCGCTCCGTTGAGCCCAGCTTCGCTCAAGCACCGGGGCCGAATCAACAAAGCCCCTTGCTACAAAAGACCCAATCCTGCCGCGCAATTCATCCATCACCTGCACAAGCTTTGCTTTGATCACATCATGGTAGTCCGCGCCATAAGCATACTTTGATATTCTGGGAATGCCCTGGGGCTGATGAGTGTCCGGAAAATAGTTGAAAAGTAAAGTGATCACCGATTTTGCGCCCGGCACAAGCTTAGCAGGGTCCACACGCAGGTCAAAGTGATTTTCCATGTACTTCATCGTGCCATGCATTCCTTTTGCAAGCCAGGTCTCGAGCCTCCTCGCATCTTCGTCCAGCGGTTTCGCTGCGGCAATACCGCAGAAATCGAAGCCGTGCGTCTTCGCGAGTTCGCGGACATTTCTTGTTGCAACTTCAGCATTCATATCATGGCGCACTAGGCGTTTTCTCTTAATTCACAGATTCCGGCAAAGTTCCTCCATCCGGGGTATTTGATTTTCTGTTTTTTTGAAATATCTTTTCATTCCAGTAGAATCCACCGTTTAAAACCTGTCATGTGAAAATTCAAACGAACCGCTGCTCAACAGCAGCCATTCCCCGGGAGCCGGCACACCCGTGGCTTTCCCGATCACCCTTCCAGCCGATCCTTCCAAAACGTATCTCGCGAAAGCACCCGCCCTTCAAAGACTTTGATTCCGTCGCATACGGCGACCGGGATGGGATATAAACCTCCCCAGCTAACCTTAAGGCACCTGCACGCCGGCTTTGTTGCGCGGCGAAATCTATTCATTCAAAACTTGATCATGAAATTCAAACTGCTGCTCATTTTCGTATCTATCCACTTAAGTGGACTCGTTTTGCACGCCCAGGACAAAGCCTCCGTGAAATTCGGCAAGGTCTCGCCGGCGGACTTCGTGAAAAGCTATAGCATAGACAGCGACGCCAGCGCCGTCGTTGTTGGAGACATCGGCTCATCACAAATTGTCGGCAACACCAAGGGTTGGTTTTCTTTGGAATTCAAGCGCTATTGCCGCATTCATTTGCTGAGCCAAAACGGATTTGACGCGGCAACCGTGCAAATACCGCTTTGGACCGAGGCGCAGCAGGAAGAGCGGCTGAGCGATCTGAAGGCCGTGACTTATAACCTTGAAAACGGTTCGGTCGTCGAAACAAAACTGGATACAAAGGACGGCCTGTTCAAGGACAAGGTCACAAAGCACCTGGTCGTCCGCAAATTCACATTTCCGAATATCAAGGCGGGATCGATCATAGAATTTCAATACACTATCACATCACCTTACCTGAGCCAGTTGCAACCCTGGACTTTCCAGGGAGACTACCCGACACTGTGGAGCGAATATGATCTCCGCTTACCTCAATTCTTCCATTATGTCTTTATGTCCCAGGGATACCAGAAGTTCTTTATCGAGTCAAAAAAATCGAGCCGTGATAATTTCAACGTCACCGAGTCAAACGGGGTGGAAGCGGCTGACCACATATCCATTTCAAGTGACGTAACTGATTTCCGGTGGGTGCTGAAGGACGCGCCTGCGCTCAAAGAAGAAAGCTTCGTTTCAACAACGAAAAATACAGTGCAGAAAATCGAGTTCGAGCTAACCGGGCAATCCGAACCTTTGAGTCCTCATGTGTATCTCAGCACCTGGCAAAAGGTTTCCGAGGACATGATGAACGATGAAGACTTTGGCCAGGGACTGTCCCGCGAGAATGGCTGGATCGGCGATGTCGTGAAGCCCGTGGTGGCCGGCGCGGCAACCAAGCTGGAAAAAGCGCGAAAAGTTTACGCCTATGTCCGCGACAATTTCACGTGCACCGACTATTCAGATCTGTGGCTCGGGCAATCGCTGAAAAATGTTGCGCGCACGCGCACGGGAACGGTTTCAGAGATCAACCTGCTGCTTGCGGCGATGCTTCGTTACGAAGACATCCCGGCGGACCCGGTGATCCTGAGTACGCGGTCGCACGGATATACTTCCCCGATGTACCCGATGATGCAAAAGTTCAACTATGTCATCACAACAGCAACTATCGACGACCAGCACTTTTTTCTGGACGCGACGCAGTCCCGCCTCGGGTTTGGAAAACTGGTGCCGGCGTGTTACAATGGTCACGCCAGGATACTCAACCCTGATGCAACACCGATCGATCTTTCGCCGGATTCACTGCGGGAGACCAAGCTAACTTCAACGCTTGTCAACGTAGACGAAAAAGGAAATTTTGTCGCAACGGTCCACCAGATACCGGGGTATTACGAGTCCCACGACATACGTGAAGAGGTGAAACAAAAAGGAAAGGAAGAATATTTCAAGGATATCCGCAAGGAGTACGGAGGGGATGTCCAGGTCAGCAACGGATCGATCGACTCGCTCGATAACCTTGATGAGAGCATCAACGTATCATACGATTTCAAACTGCTCAACAGCGGCGATGAAGACCTCGTGTACATCACACCGATGTTCGCTGAAGCAGCGAAAGAAAATCCGTTCAAGGCGGCGGAACGAAAGTACCCGGTAGAAATGCCTTATGCGAGCGATAAGATCTACACGTTCAGCATGATCGTTCCTGAAAAATACCAGGTGGACGAACTTCCGAAATCGATGATCGTAAAGCTCAACGCTGAAGGCGATGGAAAATTCGAATACCAGGTGGCGCAAACGGGCAACACCATTTCGATGCGTTGCCGGTTGCAGTTCAAAAGAGCGTTTTTCGATCCGTCCGAATATGACATGCTCCGCGAGTTTTACAACATGGTAGTGAAAAAAGAGGCGGAACAAATTGTGTTAAAGAAGAAAAAATAAACATGAACCGAATCCTTATCATTTTCGCCGCGTTGTTGATCGCATCACCGGCTGTCGGCAACAACGGCGACTATGCTGCTTCGAAGATCGCGCCCGGAATGCGGAGGAATGCCGATGCAGTCCTGCGCCTCAAGGAAACCCGCTTTGAATTCGTGAGCACAAAGGAGGCCATCGAAACAGAACATTGGGTGATCACGGTGCTCAACGAGAACGGCGATGACTGGGCCGGGTTTGCGGATTACTCGGACAAGTTACACGAGATCTCTTCGGTGGAAGGTTATCTCTATGACGCGGATGGCAAGCAATTAAAAAAGATGAAAACGAAGGATCTCCAGGATTACAGCGGCACAGGCCCTTCCGAGCTGGCGGATGATTCGCGCTTCAAAATTCAAAGCTTCTCTTACCGCAGCTATCCGTATACGGTGGAATACATTGCAGAGACGCGCATCAATCATTCGATGTTCTTCCCGAAATGGGTTCCGCAGGACCACGAAAAACTGTCGGTGGAGCACGCGGAATTCTCGGTCGTTTGCCCGGCGGATTACCAATTCAGGTACAAGGCATTCAATTATGCAGGAGAGCCGGTGGTTGCCACTCAAAAAAGTTCAAAGATCACCACGTGGGCAGTAAATAACCAGGCCGCAATCCTCCGCGAACCGTACGGCCCGCGGTGGGAAGAAGTGGTCACAACGGTGTTCACGGGTCCGACCGATTTCCAGATGGGTGACTACAAAGGAAATATGAGTGACTGGTCGGCGTTCGGGAAATTCACCTATGCATTGAAATCGGGGCGCGATCAATTGCCGGAAAACGTTCGACAGGACGTTCACCGCATTGTTGCCGGGGTGGACGATGTCAGGGAGCGAGTCAGGCTTCTTTACCAATACCTTCAGAAAAACACCCGCTACATCAGTATACAGCTCGGCATTGGTGGCTGGCAGCCGTTTGACGCTGCCTTTGTCGGTAAAATGGGCTACGGCGATTGCAAAGCGCTTTCCAATTACATGTACAGCCTGTTGAAAGAAGCGGGCATCCGCTCGGAGTATACTTTGATCTATGCAGGGGCGAATGCTCCCGACATCACCGTCGAGTTCCCGAGCAGCCAGTTCAACCATGTGATCCTGTTTGTTCCCCTGCAGACGGATACCATTTGGCTCGAGTGCACGGACCAGACGTTGCCTGCCGGGTACCTCAGCTCCTTCACCGCCAATCGTCATGCGCTTGCCGTCGATGAAACAGGTGGGACGATCGTACACACGCCGAGGTACGGGTTATCTCAAAACATACAGCTTCGCAACGTGAAGGCAAAGCTTTCGGAAGAAGGCTCGCTGGATGTTATTTCGGGAACCGCTTACAAAGCAGTATTGCAGGACAAGGTGCAGGGACTTATGACCCATTTGACAAAGGATGAGCTGAAGCGATATCTTCAAAAGGAACTGCATTTCGCAACTTATGACATCAATAATTTCGAGTACAAAGAACTGCCGGGCGTCTTACCTGAAGTGGACGAGAAACTCGATCTTTTTGTAAGCAATTATTCCAGCGCAACCGGTAAGCGGCTGTTCATCGTTCCGAATATCATGACGCAATCCGCGGAAAAGCTTCCCGAGGAAGAAGAAAGAAAAGCGCCGATCGTGCTCAGAACGGAAAAACGGGAGATCGATTCGGTTGAGATAGATATTCCTTCCGGTTATGACGAGGAAGCTGTGCCGCAGCCGGTAAATCTTTCAACAAAATTCGGGACCTATTCCAGCAGTATCAGGATCGCCGGGAACAGGATCTTCTACTACCGCGTGCGTGAACAATACGCCGGCACGTTCCCTGCCAGCGACTATGCGGAATTATCGGGATATTATGCCGCCGTCTTTAAGGCCGACCACGCGAGTATCGTTCTTGTGAAAAAATAGATGCACATACTGTGCTCAGGTGGACCGGAATGCTCCGAAGTGCCAGAGTACCCCTGATGGATCATGCAGAAAACATTCGCTGCCCCAGTCTTCATGGCGGATGGGTGTCAGCCGTGCACCCGGAAACTTTTCGGAAAGGCCGAGTGAGCTGAGATGTTGCCAGTATTGTTCAACATCCTTTACCTCGACAAATACCATCGTGTTATCGATCCAGTCCCGGACGTATGCGTTTTGAAGATAAAAGGCGATCGCGCCGGCTTTGAATACAGACATGTCGGGGCCCAATTCCTTTTCCTCAAACCCAAGCGCACGATAAAACTGTCTCGACAGATTGAAATCCCTGGCTCCGATGAACGGGCGGATCGATTTAGCAGCGTCAGAAATGCCGCTGTCATTGACGGTGGTACCACGCTGTTGTTCTGCTATCATGACCGGAAGTTACAAAACCTCGCGTCACCGATGCATCGGCGCTTATAGGTGTCCGCACATCCCAGTTCACCACCAGTGCAACCTTTCAAGTCAGGCCACGCCGCTAAGCCCTGATTCAGTTATAAACATGAAGGTTGCTGAGCTTGCCGTCTGTCACATTGATCTTTGTCCCGGAAGACGTAGAAAATGTTCCGGAAAAATTGCCTTCCACCGTATTGGATATGCGCGTGATCGTGACGGATACCTGGTCGCCGTTATTTATGCCATACACAACGCCATTGTACCGTAACGAGGCAGTGATGGAAGCGGTTGTATAAGTTGTCTGTGCAAGCTGGCCGGTTGTCTGAACGTTCAGCATGATGCCGTCGCTGGCATCAGCCCCGAGAAATACATAATAAGCGGCCTGGAACGGCCGCGCCACATACGATCCGACATAGAATCCGGTGTAAGGATCTTTGGTCGTTGTGTCCCGGTCACCCGATACCTGGACTTCCGCGCCATTCACTTTGTAGGAAACGTACGGATCAGAAGAGGTGCCTGATTTCCTGCACGCGACGAAAAGGACGATCAGGCAAAGGGATGCAAACAGGTACTTCAGCATAGCGTATGGCATTGACTTTAAAGATCGAAATATTTCAGCTTTTCCCCTGCTCCAGGTGCAGCTTATGGAAGATGCGATGGATGCCGGGGGCAAATACGTAACCCATTGCGCCCACAAACACAATTCCGCTGAACAGCGCATATATGGATGAAAATATCTTTCCGCCTGCAGTGAAATTTTCGGTAATGATCGGCCCCATTCCGCTGAGGATCATCGAGGCGTTGTGAAATGAATCCAGCCATGGTGTATCCGGGCGCGTTGATATGTGATAGCCCACGGTACCCAGCAGAAGCATCGGTATGATGAAGTAAAAGCTGCGGAGGAAGTTCTCAGCCACGCGCCGGTAATAAATGCTTCTCGGAGCCAAAGGTTGTCGTTTGTTCTCGTACATGACGGTAAGTCTTTCAGGTGAAATTAATGGCAGGTATCGGGAAAATGACTATCCAGCAATTTGATGATGTCCGTTTGCAGCCCTGCTCTTTCTTCACTGAGCAAATTTTTAACGAAGAAAAGATACGTGTAACCCCGGCAAAAATCAACAAGCGGCCACGTGCCAAACAGTCCCGGGCTGGCGGCAGCCGTTGCTGCGCCATTCCGCTCTTCGACCACCCATGAGCCAAGCGCATAGTTATACCCTTCCGCGACTTTCGGCGCATATTTTACCTGCTGCGGTGTTGTCTGCACTTTCAATAGTTCCGCAACGGAAGCCTCGCTCAGGATCCTTTTCCCCTGGTACAGGCCGCGGTTCAATAACATCACGAGGAAATGAGTGTAATCGTCAGCGGTTGACTGTGCGCCCCCCGAGGGATTTACAGCGCTTGCGTCGAGCGTGCTGAAAGTTGACTTCCGCATATTGAGCGGCACGAAAAGGCGTTGCCTTGCCAGGACGTCAAATTTTTTCTTGCTGATGACCTCCAGCACACGCCCTGCGATATTCAACCCGATATTGCTGTAGCGAAATTCTTCGCCGGGGTTGGCCTGGATGTCCTTTGCCGCGAAGGAGTTCACTTCATCTTCAAGCGAAGAAAACTTTTTGCGCTCCAGGAGGCGCAGCAACGTTATTGGTTCGGAACGGATACCCGTCTTGTGGCAAAGGCAATCGCGGATCGTGATATAGTTCTTGCCGTACTTTTCAAATTCCGGCAACCACTTCGTGATCTTGTCATCCAGGCTCAATTTTCCCTCATCCACAAAGGTCATGACCAGTGCAGCCGTAAGCCATTTGCTGCAACTCGCCACCGGGGCCTGTGTTTTGCTGTTGAATTCCCCGACCTCCTTTTTGTAAACCAGCGAGTCATCCTTCTTCCACACCAGCACCACGAAGTCTTTGCCAAGGGCTTTCTGGTTCTCTTTGAGGAGCGCGTCCACGTCAGCAAATCCCTGTGCGAAAACGGGCTGTAAGAATAACAGGCATAGCGCAACGGGTATGACTTTGATGCAGATGGAGCTTGTTTTGTATGCCATTCTTACCGGGATTTTGGCTTGGATTGCCTTTTGCAAAACAGGTTTAACACGATCATTGAAGGACCGGGACGTAACCCGTGTCCCTTTTTACACTAACCGCAACACATTAAATATATGAATCTTGGAAATTTCACGATAAAGGCTGCGGAAGCATTCCAGCAATCGCAGCAACTGGCTTTCAACGCCCAGAACCCGAACATCGAGACGGAGCACATCCTGAAGGCTTTGCTTGACCAGGAAGACTCTCCGGTAGACTACCTGTTGAAGAAGAATAACGTGACGGTTAACCTGGTGCAGTCAAAGCTGGACGAACTGATCGGCCGGTTGCCGAAAACAACCAGCGCAGCGGCGCAAACCATCAGCCGCGAGGCAAACAACGTTGTCCTCCGGGCAGGAGCGGTGCTGAAACAGTTCGGCGATGAGTTTATCACCCCCGAGCACCTGTTACTGGCCATCGTCCAGGGAAATGATGCGACGGCCAAGTTGCTTAAGGACGCAGGTCTTACCGAAAAGGGCCTGGTTGCTGCGATACGGGAGCTGAGAAAGGGGGCGAACGTCACCTCTCAAACGCAATCGCAGGAATTCAATTCCCTGAACAAATACGCGAAGAATCTCAACGAGCTCGCCCGGCAGGGGAAGCTTGATCCCGTTATTGGCCGGGATGAGGAGATCCGGCGAACGCTGCACATACTTTCAAGGCGAACAAAAAACAACCCGATACTCGTCGGTGAGCCCGGTGTTGGGAAAACCGCGATCGTTGAAGGCCTGGCTATGCGGATCGTCAATGGCGATGTTCCGGAAAATCTCCGGAGCAAGACCATCTATGGCCTCGACATGGGCCAGTTGATCGCCGGCGCGAAATACAAAGGTGAATTTGAAGAACGCCTGAAATCGGTGATCAAGGAAGTGACCACCAGCGAAGGCGAGATCATCCTGTTCATCGACGAGATCCACACGCTTGTGGGCGCCGGTGGCGGGGAAGGAGCCATGGACGCCGCCAATATTTTAAAGCCTGCTCTCGCGCGGGGCGAGCTCCGTGCGATCGGTGCTACAACCTTGAACGAATACCAGAAATACTTTGAAAAAGATAAGGCCCTCGAACGGCGCTTCCAGAAAGTCATGATCGAGGAGCCATCGGTTGAAGATGCGATCTCGATCCTGCGCGGGCTGAAAGATCGTTATGAAACGCATCACCACGTAAGGATCAAAGATGAAGCGATCATCGCGGCCGTTGAGCTGTCCAACCGGTATATCACCGACCGGTTCCTGCCCGACAAAGCCATCGACCTGATCGATGAAAGCGCGGCAAAGCTGAGGCTCGAAATGAACAGCATGCCGGAAGAGCTTGATAAGCTGGAAAGACAGATCAGGCAGCTGGAGATCGAACGCGAAGCGATCAAACGCGAGAACGATGAAGATAAACTGCGCGAGCTGAATACCGAGATTGCCAATCTCTCGGTCGAGCGTGATACATTCATGGCAAAGTGGAAAGAGGAAAAAGAGATCGTCGAGAAGGTGCAGAATGGCAAGGCCGGCATCGAAAACCTTAAGCTGCAGGCGGAACAGGCGGAGCGTAACGGGGATTACGGAAAGGTGGCGGAGATCAGGTACGGCAAGATCAAAGAGGAAGAAAAAAAGATGGCTGAATATTCAAAGCAGCTCGAAGCCATCAGCGAAAAAAGACTCCTGAAGGAAGAAGTGGACGCCGAAGATATCGCGGAGAATGTGGCGAAGGCGACGGGCATCCCGGTTTCAAGAATGATGCAAAGTGAAAAGGAAAAGTTACTGGACCTCGAAAAGCATCTGCATGAACGCGTGGTCGGCCAGGAAGAAGCGATCAGCGCTGTTGCCGATGCTATCAGGCGCAGCCGCGCGGGATTACACGATCCAAAAAAACCGATTGGATCTTTTATTTTCCTTGGGACCACCGGCGTGGGAAAAACGGAGCTCGCCAAAGCGCTCGCAGAATACCTGTTTGACGATGAATCTATGATGACGAGGATCGATATGAGCGAGTACCAGGAGAAACACACCGTGAGCAGGCTTGTTGGCGCGCCTCCGGGATATGTCGGCTATGACGAAGGTGGCCAGCTTACCGAGGCCGTGCGTCGCAAACCGTACAGCGTGGTGCTGCTCGATGAGATCGAAAAAGCGCACCCGGACGTTTGGAATGTGCTGCTGCAGGTGCTGGACGACGGCCGCCTGACCGACAATAAGGGCAGGGTGGTCAACTTCCGGAACACGATCATCATCATGACAAGCAATCTCGGAAGCCAGATCATCCAGGAGAATTTTGAAGGCATCGATGAACGAAACAGGGACGAGATTGTTAATAAGACAAGGCATGACGTAATGGCTCTGCTCAGGCAAACCATCCGTCCTGAATTCCTGAATCGCGTGGACGAGATCATTCTCTTCCAGCCGCTCCTGAAAAAGGAGATCAGGGGGGTTGTTAACATACAGTTAAATGCCCTGAAAAAGCTGGTGGCGCAGAGTGGCATCAATTTGGAGTTCAGTGATTATGCGCTTGATTATCTGGCAGAACAAGGATTTGATCCTCAGTTCGGTGCGAGGCCGTTAAAGCGGCTCATCCAAAAAGAGATCGTAAATCAGCTAAGCAGGCGTATATTGGCGGGCGAAATCGATAAATCGCAGCCTGTATTAGTTGACGTATTTGACAATACAGTTGTTTTTAGAAACGAAGTGGCACAAAAAAGCTCTTTTAAGGAAAAGGCGAGAAAAGCTGCTTCATAAAGTCCCGGAAATTGGGAAAGGAGTAGTTTAAACATGGCATTTAAAAAAGAAATTGAAATTATCATCGAACCAAGAGATGTCTTTGTCGGAGACGAAGACGCACCCGTGACCCTGATGGAATTCGGCGAATACGAAAACGAAGCATGCGCAAAAGCAAATGAAGTCGTAAAACAGTTACTGGAAGAATTCGAAGGAAAACTGAAGTTTAATTTCAGGCACTTCCCGCAAACACGTATCCATCAACGCAGTCTGAAGGCTAGTGAAGCGGCCATTGCAGCGGTACAGGAAGGAAAGTTCTGGGAAATGCATAACATCCTGTTCCAGAATCGCCGGCAGCTCGGAACCGTGAGCCTGAAACTGCATTCCCGTGAAGCCGGTATCAGCAATAAGAAATTCCTTGAAGACCTGGTGAATGGAAAATACGGCTGGCAGGTGCAGGATGACCTCAAGGAAGGCATCGACCGCGGCGTAAAAGACATCCCGGCGTTTTTCATCAACGACGAGTTGTTTACGGGTAAACCGAGCTTTGAAAACCTCAGCAAAGTGATCGCTTCCGCGATCAAAAAAGCGAAGCGTAAAGCGCCAGAGAAAAAAAGAGCGTAATCGTTCAATAGGTGTAATTAATTAGTCTGATCCCGCGGCGACGCGGGATTTTTCTTTTCAAAAAAAATCCCGGAAAGAATTCCGGGAACTAATTGATGCGAAAATAATTAACGATGCAATCTACGGCTGCGCTCAGCGCGGATATTCATATAAAGACCAACGCATGCGAATGGTCGGTTAACGGCGCCTAACCATCGACCAGCATTATTGTTCCCGGTCACGGACCGCGTTTTGTCGGCGCTGATAGGGCCAGGCCGGCGCATGAGTACTAACTTCCCCGCAACTTTGGATTATATATTGCAGATAATCTCCTACCGAAATTCATTGAAGCAACTATTATTGGTTCTGTTTTGCCTGGCGACCGTCAGGCTTGCCGCACAAATCGATTCAGCGGATAACCGGATCGACAGCTTCCTCCTGCACCAAAAGGGATTGATCGGCAAACTGGCCCGTAACCTCGTAGCGAATAAGCCTACCGCGCCATCCACGCCGGTCAGGAATGACCTGTTCTTTGAACGGTATCGCGGGAAAGTGATCAGGAACGTGACGATCAGGCGGCTGGATTTCGGCACTTCGCTGGTTGATACCAGCCGCACCTTTAAAACGATGCTGACAAAGCTCGCCAATGATTTCCATCACAAGACCACGGAAAACGTCATCCGCAACAATCTGTTTTTTCGGCCGGGCGATACGCTGACGCCGTTTCTTTTTGCCGACAATGAGCGCCACCTACGCGATTTGCCGTTTTTACAGGATGCGCGAATCTCCGTACGAAGGGTAGGGCCGGATTCAGTTGACGTGACGGTGCTTACAAAGGACGTATTGTCCCTCGGCGGGGATTTCCGGATGCATAACACGACCAAAGTCAGCCTGGCGCTTTCAGAAGATAACCTCGGCGGCTCCGGCCATGAGGTATTGCTGCGAACATTTTTTGACAACAAGCGCAACCCAAAATTTGCCGAAGGCGGGGAGTATACTGCGCGAAACCTTGGGGGTTCTTTCATTGACTGGAACGCCGGCTATCTCACTTTCAATAAAAATTTTACGACAGGATCACAGAACGAAGAAACCGTGTACAGCGGCTTTGAAAGGCCACTGGTCAATCCGTACATGAAGTTCACCTATGCTGCCAACGTTGCCTGGCATGCGACCCACGAGGTGTACGCGTCAGACACTGCGTACGATTTTAACACCCGCTACAAGTATTATAACTATGATGCCTGGCTGGGCTGGAACACGGGAGCATTCAAGTTATCGAACCAGGCCAATCGTGACAACAGGGCAAGAACGCTTCTCGCCATACGCTATTTGCAGCAGCGTTTCAGCCAGGTCCCTCTCAAATATTCGGGTGACTACTTCTACCAGTATGCAGATATCAAAGCCCTGCTCGGATCACTGACCATCTTCAGGCAGGACTTCTACAAAACCAGTTATGTTTACGGCTTTGGCCTGACGGAAGATATCCCGGAAGGCGCGGATATTACGTTCACAGGAGGATTGACCAACAAGTCAGGTCTCAGGCGGCCGTACGCCGGCATCGATGTGCAACGCTATTTTTTCACAGAGCGTGAAAGCTACTTTCATTACACCGGCAAAGCAGACGCTTTTTTTGGTCATGGCAGGATGGAGGATGTGAATCTCCTCTTCAACCTTGATTATTTTTCCCGGCTTATCCACTTCGGCCGGAAGTGGCAGGAAAGGACTTTTGTGTCGGTCGGGGCTGCGCGGCAGGTGAACCTGCTCTTGAACGAGCCGCTGATCCTGCAAAGTGATTTCGGCGTCAGGGAATGGAGGGCTGATTCGCTCATCACGGGAGACAGCCGCGTCACGCTCAAGGTCGAAGCAGAATTCTTCACTCCATTGAACATTGTGAACTTCAGGTTTGCGCCGTTCATTTTTGCAAACCTGTGTCGCTTCAATCCGCTGGACCGGCTGTTCCCTTACGGTGACTGGTATAACAGCGTAGGAGGCGGCGTCCGGTCCCGTAATGAAAGCCTGATCTTTCAAACGATCGAACTGCGCGCATTTTATTATCCAAAAAGGAATTTCCGCAACGAGCGTTACCGGATCGAAATCAATTCAAACATCAGGTTCCGCTTCAACCGCGTCTTTGAAAAAAAGCCGGAATTCGTCAGCGTGAATTCAATGTGACCGGCGATCGAACCCAAATAGTTGTGCATCTTCATTCCTCGCGCCACGGATCAGGTCAGTGATGATCCGGTCCGCAATAAAGCTGAATGTGATGCCATTCCCGCCAAAACCCAGCGCGAAATAGATATTCGAATCGTTTCTGGTCCGGCCTATATACGGAAGGGAATCTTTTGTCTTTCCAAAAACACCCGACCAGGAAAATTCGCGCCGGAAAGGCTTTCCCGGGAAGATCGTGGCGTAGTCTTTCTCGAGGCCCGCTGCCTTTTTTTCGAGATCGCGGTGAAGATTCTTAAAGTTTACAAACCGTTCATCGCGTCCGCCGATCATCAGGCGGCCGTCATTTGTTTCACACAGGTACAGGTACGGGTCATCGGTGCTCCACATGACCGCTTTATTTTTTGGGCGATCTGCCTCTTCCCTGGTTTCAGAGGCTATCGCATATGTGCAGTCAAGGTCGACGATCTTTTTGCCGATAAAATTCACGACCTCATACCCGCTCGCGTTCAAAAGGTTTGCGGCGCGAATGGTCATACCATCGGCAGTTTCGATGATAACGCTCCCTTTCTTTTCACTGATCGCGGATGCCTTTGTGCGGTCGAACACACGAAGACCGCGTTTCATGGACGCCTGTAAGAGGTGATGGGTGAGCAGGTACGCATTGTTGATAGCCGCTTTTGTGGATGCTATGCCGCCCTTTACAGCCGCCCCGTAGCGATCGGCTACCTGCACACCGTCGAGCAACTCAACATCAAAGCCTGCCGCCCTGCGGGCAGTGCACTCTTTTTCGAGCATCCGGATGTCTTTGCGATGATTGGAGAAGTAAAGGCTTTCACGTGTTCTGAACTGTTTGAACCCCGTCTCGAGCATCAACGCAATAAGTCCGTCAACGGCTTCGCCACAGGCCTGGTAGGCCCTGCGCGCGCGCGACTGGCCGATCATTGCTTCGAGCCGGTGCAGCGGGACATCCAGCTCATATTGCAATATCGACGTAGTCGCACTCGTGCTGCCAAGGCCGATCGTACGGCCATCGATCAATATCGTATCCAGTCCCGCCGCTACGAAGTGGTAAGCCGCCAGCGCACCGGAAATTCCCCCGCCCAGCACTGCTACCTGGCACTGAACGTTCTTCGTCAACTTCGGATATTGACACGGCAAACCCGTTTTCATGAGCCAGTATGGATATCCTGCAAACAGTTCCATACCCGCTTATCACAGAAAGATTGTGCCATTCGCAATATTTTTGCGATCAGCAGCAAAGTGTCACGCAGCATTACATACACCACCACGTTGAAACGGTTTGACCGCCAGGGAGAAAAGACCGGGTGGACGTATATCGAAGTGCCCGCCGACATAGCGGACAAACTGAAGCCCGGAAACAAAAAAGAATTTAAAGTAAAGGGGAAAATAGATCGCCATGTGTTGAAACGTGTGTCGTTGTTGCCGATGGGCGGAGGTTTGTTTATCATGCCCGTGAACGCAACAATGCGCAAAGCCATCGGCAAACGTGAGGGCGCCATGGTGAATCTTCAACTGCAGGAAGACACGGCGGAATTCGAGTTTGATCCGGATTTCATCGAATGTCTCAATGACGATGCTGCTGCCCTCGCGTTCTATAAAACGCTTCCCGGATCGCACCAGCGATATTTCAGTAAGTGGATCGCGTCAGCAAAAACGGTGGAAACAAAAACGAAAAGGCTCGCGCAGGCGATGAATGCCCTCTCGCGGAATATGGGATATGGCGAAATGATCCGGATGAACAAAAAGCAATGAAAACGGCGCCGACGACGTTACGCAAAGACGGCTTCCTGCTTTGCTGCCACACCGATGTACCAGCCAAGCGTAAGCACCAGCAGGTCCGCGTTGACAATCGCGTGATCGTTTGACATGGGAATTGTGCAAACCATCAACGACTGGCCATTTTTCAGGATCTCCAGCTGGGTTTTTGTATCCGGCTGGAAACGAAATTCGAGCGTCTCGCCGGGCAATTCAATCACACCATCGGCTTTTTCAGCGTTATTGTCACGGAGCACCTGCGCTATGCGAATGCCGTATTCGTTACGCAACACCGTCCGCGGACGGATAAATCCCTCGCGACGGACGAAGAAGACGCGTTTCTCATCGTCAGATGTAAGACGCATCATGTCGGTTGCCGCGTGAAAATTCAGCGTAAGCAGGCGTTCCGCACCGTTTTGCAACTGGTAAGATTCATGCTGACCGTCTGAACTGATAAATGCCCATTTCATGAGAAGTATGTTGAATACTTCTAAAATTATCCGATCCCCGGCTCATAATACCTGACTTCATTCCAGTTAACCTAAATTTAATATCCGGGTCTTTCATGTGGAAAACCTGTGGCTAACTTGTTATATGCTAACGAACAAAGAGATCGGTTTCCTGGAGGAAACTGTCCGGATCGGGAGATCCGGTGCGCAACGCGGTGCCGGCGGCCCGTTTGGTGCGCTGGTCGTGCTGGAGGACAGGATCATCGGGCAGGGGGCAAACGAAGTGCTGCTTACAAATGATCCGACGGCGCATGCCGAGATCGTCGCGATCCGCCAGGCTTGCAGATTGCTGGACCATTTCCAGCTAACCGGGTGTGATATTTACGCGAGTTGCGAGCCTTGCCCCATGTGCCTCGGTGCGATCTACTGGGCCCGGCCGCGACGTATCATCTACGCGAATACGCGCAAAGACGCGGCAATGATCGGTTTTGACGACGACTTTATCTACTCGGAAATAGAAAAGGGAGTGGGAGAGAGGAAGATCCCGTTCATCCATCATCCGTTGCCGGGTGCTGTCCTGCTCTTCGAAGAGTGGAAGACAATGGAAAGCAGGCTGAAATATTAACTTCAATGCGCCTGCAATCGGCGAATAACGATGTAGCTGATAATGACAAGGGCAATGATCACGATCGCGGCGATATAGATCCATGGCTGTTCGAGAAGGTGGATCCTGTTCTTCACTTTTCGCCTCGCGTGAAGCCGGCTTTTCAAAGAACGGTTGAGTTGATCAACTACGGCGGGCAATTCTGAAACATCGCTGAACGCGCGAAGCCCTTCTTCCGCTTCACCGGCAAAATCGCTTTCCAGGAGTTTCTTCTCCACTTCATGACGCTGCTCCTGCGGCAGCCTGTTCTGCAGGTACAGCAGCAATGTTTCCGGGTCGATATCCGGCGATAAATTGGATAATATGTCTTTCAGGTTCCCGGCCATGTTATGAAAGTTCTCAGCCTGACTTTAATTTTTTTTCTATCAGGATCTTTAAATTCCGCTTGCCATTTTGAATATAGCTCTTCACCTGCAACATCGAGTACCCGGTCTGCTCACTGATCTGCTGGTAACTCTTCTTTTCCAGGTAAAACAAAATTACACATTGCCGCTGCTCACCTGAAAGTTCCTGCAATGACTCCTTCATCAGGTCAGTGAGTCTTTCATTTTGCAGCATCTCGTTCACGTCGGGCGACTGGTACGGCGTGCGCAGATGCGCTTCGGTCAGCTCCACCGGCATTTTTCCCTGCTGATCCCGCAATTTCATCAGGCAATGATTTTTTGCAACCATGTACAACCACGACTTGAAATATTCGACCCGGTATTTTTGCAATTCGGTAATGGCCTTCAGGAAGATCTGCTGTACGCAATCCTTTGCGGATTCTTCGTTCCGGAGGTATTTCATGCAAACACCCAGCAGTAACAGCGTGTAACGCGGAAGCAGGATGCCCAGCCATTCCGGGTTGTGATCTGCATAGTAAAGGTCCAGCAGCTGCTGATCCGGGACGTCCTGGTATTTGTCTGCGATCACGACCGAAATTTACGACGGGCAATAGTAAGATGCATTCCCGCCGGTTTTACACAAATCCAGGCTAAGAATGGACACTGAGCAGGCCCACGTAACATTTGCCCGTCAAAACAGGTTCTTGATCCATTTAATGATAAGGGCGTCCCACCCGAGCATTTTGAACGCGGCATAAAACAACACGACCGCGAAGATCTTTTTAACCAGGTCCTGCGAAATGGAAAGGGCGAGCTTGCTGCCCAGCCAGCCGCCGAATACAAAGGCGGCGCACATGATACCAATCACTTTCAGATCGATAAAACCCTTATTGTAATAATTGATGACCGCGAGAATGCCGACGGGCAACAGGAGGAGGCCGAGAGAAGTTCCCTGCGCCTGCGACTGCGAAAAACCAAGGAAAAAAACGAGCGCGGGAACGATGATGATCCCGCCGCCGACACCGACAAGGCCGCTGAGCGTGCCGGCTGCCAGCCCAATAACAACAAGTATCAGGATGGTTTCAACGTTCATGCCGGGTGATTTTTTAGCGGGATGATTTTTCAAAGGTTTGCTTGTAAAATTTGATCGCATCGTTGATGATCTGCAAGGCCGCATCCTTGTCCTGGAAATTGTCGATCTCCACCTTTTTGTTTTCAAGGACCTTGTACTGCTCAAAATAATTTTTCAGTTCGAGCAGGAAGTGCTGCGGCAGCTCGTGCACGTTCTTATAATGGTTCACGGAAGGATCTTTTGAAGCAACCGCGATGATCTTGTCGTCCTGTTTGCCCTGGTCGATCATCTGCATGTTCCCAATCACCCTGGCCTCCACCAGGCAAAGCGGCTGGATAGGCTGCGAGCAAAGAACCAGCACGTCCAGCGGATCATTATCCTGGCCAAGCGTCTGGGGAATGAAACCGTAGTTGATGGGGTAGTGGAACGAAGAATAGATCACCCGATCCAGCTTCAGCAAACCGCTGTCCTTATCCACTTCATATTTGGATCTCGACCCCTGCGGGATCTCGATCAGGGCATTGACGACTTCCGGAGCCCCTTCTCCATACGATACGCCGTGCCAGGGATGATGAACTGTCAGCATGATTTAGTCTTTATGATTAAGTTTCAAACTCACATGGCTTTAACTAAGACAATACCTCCGAACACTGCGCCAACGCCCAAAACAACGCTCAGCAGCGCGTACAGCAGCGCGTGGCCGTATTCTCCCATTCTCAACAGCGCAAGGTTTTCAAACGCAAATGCGGAAAACGTGGTGAAGCCGCCACAAAAACCCGTGATCAGCAATAACCTGACCCTCGGGCCGAAGATCAGCATCCTTTCCGAAGCGGCGAACACCAGCCCGATCAGGAAGCATCCCACAAGATTCACCACAAACGTACCCCAGGGGAAAACGGCCGGCGTCGTTTCAGCAAACCATTTTTGCACGAGGAATCTCATAATACTCCCGGCGGCTCCGCCGGTTGCGATCAGCAATAGCGATTTGATCATTTATGGATAGTGTCGATATTTTGCTGTCCGTGATACATGTTCGTGTCCATATCGTGTTCAAAAAGGTACTTCAGGTCTACCAGCCACTGTCCATTCACCTTCACCATTTTCAACGTGTCCTTGTCATTTTTGTATGAATTCGCAAAAATGGTCACGGTTGTGGAATCATTAACCTGCCGGGTATCATAGAACCTGAGGGAAGCCGATTTCAGGCTGTCCCGCCTCGCGGGGTCAAGCGTTTTGTACGTTCTTTCCGTGACGGTGAGATAGCCAAGGTTCGTTGAATCTTTCAGCATGTAGGTGGACGCAGTGGCATAATCACCCTTCAATGCGGCGTTCAGGAAATTCCGAGCCGCATCGAGGTCGCTGTCAGACGTAGCCCGGGCCTTTTGTTGATCTGCATCGCGGCAGGAGAAAATTCCGAGTGTTAATGCAAAAACGTACAGCCATTTCATACCTGCAAAGTAAAGTAAAAAGAAGTTCGCGGTGGCGCTTAGCGGCCCGGTGCGGCGTAGTCCGCGAGGTATGAAAAAAACGGGGTAAGATGCCCGCCCGTTGTAATGGTGGCTCGGTGAATGATCGTTGAGCCGCCGGACAACAGGTCCTGCAATACATACTTGATCAGTTGTTCGCCGAAGTAACGTGATGCATCGCGCGGCAGTTCGTTTGGAAGGTTGCCAACTGCCATGATATCGATCGAATTCGGAAGATAGGGAGGTGTTTTTTCAAGCGTGTTCCTGTCTATTCCATAGACCGGGTCATCGATCGACTGATCGCCGAGATTTATCGGCACAGAACCACCCGCATCATCGGAAATGTCGGCGATCGTCCGGATGTGAAATCTTTCGTCCTTTACGTCGGCCGGCTCAAACAACCGCGGCACATTGTTCTCCCAATAGACGCCGTTCATGAGAATGTCGGCGGCGTAGGCATATGGCAAAAATCGGCTGCGGAACTTCTCCGGGTGAACGTGAAACAAATCGCGGCTGTATGTTTCCGCTTCTTCATGGCGATATAGGTCTCCGCCTTTGATCTGTGTATAGACCGGGTACGAAAATTTCTTTTCCAGGAATTCATCGGGGTCAACTTCAACGACTTCCATGAGGTTCATGATCTCCACCACGCCGTGCGCAACACGCCCTGAACCCGTTACGACAACCTTTACATTCGGCAGGCGCAGCCCAAAGTAAGTATGGATCAATTCGCGGAAACTGCGTTGCCTGTAGACGCGGTCAAGCTGGAATGCGCCCGTGCGGTTGCCATAGGCCATTATTCCATTGTGAGCGCCCACTACACCCGCGAAAAATCCAAAGCCGATGATGCGCTGACCGTCTTCGTGCTCCAGGCATTCATAGTCTATGAGCGTGATCTGCTGCGCGAGGATCGCCTGCAAAAGCGCGCGATTGTGAGGTTGCTTCTTTTTTGTGTGCGAGAAGAACAGGTAGGTTTTGCCCGGGATGAGCTGATGCACCGGCACCTCTTTGATGCCGAGGAGCACATCGCATTCGGAAAGATCGTCCTGTACGGTTACGCCCGCCGAAAGATATTCCTTGTCGGAGAAACACCTGTCCGCGGAATGTTGCACAATGATCTTCAGTTGTGCAGAATTTTTTTGCAGCCATTTGCATTGAGCCGGCGTCAGCGCAACGCGGTTGTCGGCCGGTTGTTTACCTTCCCGGATCAGCCCGATTGTCGGCATAGGACCGCAAAGTTGTCCGGAATTGGCCATTTAAACAACAGCGGCGTGAGAAACCTCGATTGATTCCCGTTTACCACTTTGCGGGCAAGGAAGTAACTTCGTTGTTCTTCATGCAAATTTTCCGTCGCATATTGCTAGTTCTCAGAAAGATCTTTTTACCAAAAAGGGATTGTTGCGACTGAGTCGCTGACTGCACCTGCATTTCTTGCTTCTATCGTAACTTATGCCGGGCACTTATGTCGGTCAGCATCGAAAATATTTTATTTGTAGGGTCTGTTCTACTGCTCGTGAGCATTATCGCGGGCCGCACGATCAGGCAGATCGGTATACCGACACTCATACTATTCCTCGTCATTGGCATGCTAGCGGGATCGGAAGGTATTGGCGGTATTTATTTTGACGACGCGCATCTCGCGCAGTTCATCGGGATCGTTGCCCTCAACTTCATTTTATTTTCCGGCGGGTTGGACACGGATTGGAAAAGCATCCGGCCCGTTCTGTGGAAAGGTGTGGCGCTATCGACCATCGGCGTCTTCGTGACGGCTTTGTGCGTCGGACTTTTTATGCATTACGTGTTCGGGTTCTCAATACCGGAAGGAATGTTGCTTGGCGCCGTGATCTCGGCGACAGATGCCGCAGCGGTGTTTTCGATCCTGCGAATCAAGGGAATCGGGCTAAAGGGTTTCCTGCGCCCGCTGCTCGAACTGGAAAGCGGCAGCAATGACCCTATGGCGTATTTTCTGACCATTTCCCTGACTTCTATTGTAGCGAGCGGCAAAACGAATTTTGCCGAATTGATACCGCACTTCCTGGTCGAGTTCATGCTCGGCGGAGCGATCGGTCTTGCCATGGGAAAACTGAGCGTGTTACTGATCAACCGTATCAGGATGGAGACCGAGGGACTGTACCCGGTGCTCACGATCGGTCTCGCCATCTTTACGTACGCAGTCACAGATGAGCTCGGGGGCAACGGTTTTCTTGCCATCTATCTATGCGCTCTGGTGATTGGCAACAGCCGTATGGTGCACCGCCGCAGTATCATGAGATTTTACGACGGGCAGGCATGGCTGATGCAAATTATTTTGTTCTTAACGCTCGGCCTGCTGGTGTTCCCATCGCGAATAATGCCCCTGGTCGGCATGGGATTATTGATCTCGGCATTCCTCATCTTTATCGCAAGACCCGTGGGAGTGTTCGTGTCTCTGCTATTTTCGAAATTAAATGTGAGAAGTAAACTATTTCTTTCCTGGGTGGGCTTGCGCGGCAGCGTTCCGATCGTTTTTGCCACTTATCCATTGCTCGCAGGCATCTCGAAAGCGGATCTCATTTTCAATCTTGTATTTTTCATATCGGTTACTTCGGTATTGCTCCAGGGAACAACACTTTCGCTTGTGGCGAGGCTGCTGCACGTTTCTGTACCGTCCACGAAGCGAAAACGAAGCTTTGACTTTGAAGCCGGGGACGCGATACGATCGGATATGCAAAGAGTCGAATTGCCAGTCGACTCGAACGTATCCGGCAAAAGGATCGTTGAACTTGGCGTCTCATCTTCTATCACCATACTTGCCATCAAGCGAAGCGGGGTTTTTATTTCCCCGAATGGCTCGACAAAGCTTCATGGCGGAGACGTGTTATACGTACTGGCGGAAAACAGCGAATCCATGTCGCATCTCCAGCAATTGCTGGGGGTTGCCTGAAGCCCGACGGAGTTGACATTGGAAGGGCAAACGAAGCCCTCACGTTCACGAACCGGGCTTTGTTGTAATTTTCTTCGCCTGCTCAAGACGGATCTTCCGGTTTTTCTCAATCAGCTTATCCGTTATCCAGTGTTCCAGGGCATGATGGGCAGGGATGAGAACCGAGGCGACGGCAACGAGGACGATCAGCATGTAAACCGGCGACTCGTCGGTAAAACGCGCAACAACAGGGTGGATGAGCAGGTTGATGAATTCAAACACGGCGAGCAGGCCCAGAACGCCAAAGAACCTGATGAAACGCTGACCAACCAGCACGGTGCGGCTGAATACGAAAAAAAGCGTGAGCAGCAGAATGATCACCGCCCCGGTAGCAGCGAATTGCAGGTTATGCTTCCTGACCTCTTTGGCCTTCAGTTCCTTTGCAGCCAATTCCTGCTGGCGGATCCGCTCCGCAAACTCGATATTTTGAAGCTGTCGCTGTTTTTCCTGGTTAAACATTGAATCACTCATCGCCCGGGCAAGATCGGAATACGAATACGATGAATCCGGGTTGTAAGGGCGGTAGAATCTGGCAAGATAGCTTGCAGCATTCCGGATGAGGACTGTATATTTCCGGGACTTCGCGATTTCCAGTGATTGCATTAAATAGAATAGTACCGAGTCCTTCTTGTCATACCCCTCTGCATCGATCCTGTCAAACACTTTTCCGGCCGTAAAATCGACGACAGCCATAGCGTAATAACTCTGCGTTCCTGCAAGGAACGGCAAGCTCGCCCGGCAGTAGTCCAGGGACCCGGAATCATCACCTTTTTTGAAATACATCCCGGCAAGGCTGCCATAGCAACTCGCCATGAGCGAAGTGTCCCCGATACGGGCCGCGTGGCGGAAAGCTTCTTTTGTAATGATAATGGCAGAGTCAACGTTACCCAGCTGCTCGTAACAATAGCCAATGCTTCCAAGATTCGATGACAGCCGGCGTTCATTATGGGTTTGATCATCCAGCTCGTTTGATTTCATAAGATACCCGATCGCTGTATGAAAATCACTTTCGCTTTCGTACTCCGATGCGATGCCCGCCAGGCTGTTTTGCCGACCCTCGACGTCTGACGTCTCTTCGGCGGTTTTTAGCGCCTCGAATTGATTCGCAAGGCCGGCCGGATAGTCGCCCAACAGGTAATGAATATTGCCGATCAAATTCAGGCTCCTGGTTTCGCCGCGCCGGAAATGCGAAGACCTCGACAACATCAGCGCATTCTCTGCCAGCACCATCGCCGAGTCGGGTTTGATATCAAGCAACTGTTTACCGATCGCTATCATCAACAATGCGCGTCCGGTGTCTGTACTTTCGTGGTTGAGCGCAAGTGCAAGACTGTCCATTTTGTGCGGCTGCGACCGGGCCGCTATGGGCGTGATAAGTACCGCCCATGAAATCAACAGCAGATATTTCATGAATGGGTGGCTTGGTATAAATATACAGGAAGGCGGGGCATCGGCCGTCAGACGGTACTGGTGTTCGCTGTGGGAATGAACGAAACGTGCACCGGTTGAAGTCGCGTTCAATCTTTTTTTGAAATGATCTCCATCATTTTTTTTCCCCTGGAAAGGATCTTCAGGCTGCGCCTTTTGATGGAGATGGCAGGCTGCCCGCGATGATGTTCTTTTAAGTTGTGCCTGTACGCCGAGATGATCTCCTTATAGGAAAGGATGCCGAGTATGCCGGCCGATCCATCCTGTTCAAGAACCGGCAGCACATCCACATTTTCCTTTGCCATCAATTCCACGGCTGAACGGAGGTTGTAATCGGCAGGAATGGAAATGTTGTTTCGCCGGATCAGCGATCCCACGGTGCGGTCAGGATCATGATGGCTGCTGAACAGGCTCGACGAGCTGATGATGCCCCGAAAAGAATGATCAGTCCCTGCAACAATGTAGAAGTTGTTCCGGTAGTCAGGCTCGTGGTCAAGCCACGTCCTCACTTCCCCGATAGTATTCGCTTCGCTGAGCACCAGGCCGTCCCGCTGGATCACCTGTTTGACCGGGATCTTTTCAAGGACATCCGGCTCATAGGAATGAGGGGGCCTGACACCGCGTCTCGCGATCTTCTCCGTCATGATCGTGTTTTCCATGAGAAAAAAAGACACGAAATATGATGCGGTGCATGACCCAAGCAAAGGAAGGAGTGCATTCGCCTGGGAAGTGGTTTCGAGCGAGAAAATAATGGAGGTAAGCAACGCACGGGACGCGCCGGCAAACATCGCCGCCATGCCGGTAAGGGCTGCCAGCGGTAATGTAATCCCGCAGGATGGAAACAGGTAAATCATGACGCTGCCAATCAGGATGCCGGTTGCTCCACCGATCGTCAGAAGCGGTGCAAGCGTTCCTCCCGATGTGCCGCTGCCGAGTGCAATGGCCCATGAAATAAATTTCAAAAGGCAGAGTGACACGACCACCTGCATGGTGATGTTCCCCGAAAGCATTTGCGTGATGTTTTCATACCCGACGCCCATCGTACTCGGTGCATAGACACCAATCAGCCCAACTGCTATTCCGCCGATCGCGGGCCACCACATCCAGTGCACCGGCAATTTTTCAAACAGGTCTTCAACTGCGTAAACAATTTTCGTCACCAGCACGGAAAGAACCCCGATCAGTGCGCCCATGATACTGTATGCAAGCAATGCAACGTTGGATGGCACGGCGATGATCCCGGGCAGCTCGAATACGACACCGTCGCCAAAAAGAAAGTGGTGACCGGCGCCGCCGGTTATACAGGCAAGGCTGATCGGGATGATCGACCGGGGAGAGAATTCGAACAACAACAATTCGATCGCAAGGAACATGGCGGCGATGGGGCTGCCAAATATGAATGACATGCCTGCAGTGGCTCCCGCAGCCAGGAGGATCTTTCGTTCGTTTGCCGATATCCGCAGCAACTGGCCAAATGTTGAGCCGAGCGCGCCACCGGTTGCGATGATCGGCCCTTCGGCCCCGAAAGGTCCACCGGTTCCAATGGCGATGGCGGAAGACAATGGCTTCAGGTAAGTGATGGTAGGCTTGATCTTGCTCTGGTTCGTGAGTATCTGTTCCATGGCCTCGGGAATGCCGTGCCCGCGGATCGCTTTCGAACCGTAGAGCGCCATCAGGCCGACGATGACCCCTCCGAGCACCGGCACTGCCACGACCCACCAGCCGAGGTGATTGCCCGCCGGTGTTGTATGAACAAGTGAAACCTTTCCATAAAAGGCAAGATTGGTGACGAGGTCGATCAGCGACAGCAAAAACTTTGCGATCAAACAGACGGCGACAGCGATGACAAAGGCGAAGAATGATATTGTGATCGTTCGCTTTTTATTGCGGGTTCCGGGTGGGCGAATATTTTCTTCGTCGAGCGAAGGGCCTAAAGACAGCGAAATCGGGATCCCGTTCTTGAGCAATCTCCGGTCGGCCATCAGAAGAAGAGTGAATCCTTTTTCATGAGGAGGGGAATACCGATCACGATGGAGGCTCCGGATATGACGACCAGTCCGGCCAGCAATTCCTGGAACTGGAGATTTTGGTGAGCGTCGTCAGTGCGGTGAATATGAAATGTCCCCCAGGCGCAGAGTACAGTAATGATAACAAAGACGACCTCGAAAATGATCGTCGGGCGCCTCATGAATCTTCCAAGGATCGCGTAGATCGCGCCGGCGACGAGGACGATGAGCATCGTTGCAAAGATGATTGACGAGACACTGATAAATCCCGACAGCAGGAAACCGGCGCTGTCGCGAAACACTACGTCATATATAAGATTGAGTATGGTACCAATGTAACCGGCGAGCACAGCTGCGATCAGCGGTTTGTAGATCCAGGCCGTCTTGATTTCGTTGTCCATGGTTTGGGGGTTTGAAATGCAAAAATATGACTTATATCATACTTTTCAATTGATCTCATCAATTACCACACCGAACCCGTGGTGAATACGTTCAATCCGAGTGACTATTTTTACCGGGATGACAGCTAAGCCCGCCTCGCACTGCGATCTGCAGACCTGCTTTTTATGCCGCCACACCGGGAGGGAATGGCGTGCTCGTATTGCAGGCCACAAGACGAACATTGCGATAAAAAAAGGTCAAAAGATCTTCGGAGAAGGCGAGCGCGTAAAAGGTGTGTATTTTGTCTACTCCGGGAAGGTGAAGGTGCACAAACGGTGGGACGCGGAAAAAGAGCTGATCCTGAAGTTCGCCTCTACAGGTGATATTCTCGGTTACCGGGGCCTCGGAAAGCATAAGATCTACCCGGTCAGCGCAACGGCGCTGGAATCAACAATAGTTTGTTTCGTCGCCCTGGCATTTTTCGAAGACAGCCTCAAGGCCAATCACGGGCTGACCTATGATCTGATGAAGCTCTACGCAAACGAGCTGGAAGAAGCGGAAACGCGGCTCCGCGACCTGGCGCATATGGAAGTGAAAGGTCGCCTTGCCGATGCGTTACTGCAACTGAAAAAACAATTCGGCCTGACACCCGACGGCTACATCAATATCACCCTCACCAGGCAAAACCTGGCTTCTTACGCCGGCGCAACCTACGAAACGATTTTCCGGATGATGACGGAACTGATAGACAACCGCGTTATCAGGGTCAACGGGAAAAACATCGCGATCGTCAATGAGCGGAAATTGAAAAAGCTAGCGCAGGTTGAGTGAGGGAAGCTGGCCGCGTAGGACGCCCTGTATTACCCAGTATTTTCGCAGGCGCATTACGAGCACGGTAAACACTGCTCTGACTTTAGGTTGTTTGACAGTAACTTTGAACCCGAATTCCACCCGAAGATATCTGCGAATTATTATCAACTTTCAAATCTTACAAACCACCACAACCAAAACACAATGCCAAACAAATTCTTTGATGTTAAGGAAACTGTTGACTTTGCCTCGGTCTTTGCGTGGCTGATGTCAGATGCCATCTTCACAAAAACTGCAAGCACAGCAAAACATCCGAAAGAAGGCCAGCCTATTGAGCTTACCAATCTTAATCTTGCGGCGGGATCGTGGCTTATTGCAGCCCAGGGCTCTTTTTCAGTGAACGGCGCCAACGGAACTCAAATCGAGTACAGGTTGTCATTACGCTACTCCAGTGGTGCAACCGCGACCATTGGCCAAATCGCATATGCGCGAATTGGGGGCGGCGCATTTGGAACTTCAACTGTTATCGACGCAGTCGTTTTCGATAAGATTACGACAGTACAACTGATTTATGAGGAAGAGAAATTCAATCCCTCACCATCGGACTTCCCACCCAGCACCGAGGTGCGTGGCCAAATTCTACTAGCAGTCAAGACGCCTACTCCCTTTGTCAACGAGGATTAAGCCTTAAGGGGCGTTCGTGATGGAAGGCCCGGTTACTTCCAGGCCTTACCCGTCTAAAAAATAAACTTTCCAGCACAGTGGGATCCGAAGCTTGGAATTCACGTGACTTGAAGTCGCGG
>JADMIO011545299.1_pt1 | contig 100334 bp, 79 predicted proteins | sample 8958161 | NCBI WGS metagenome assembly JADMIO01 (sample SAMN16585339, study PRJNA669376) | soil metagenome | isolation source: Crop rotation soil | place: USA: Cullars Rotation, Alabama | collected 2011 | reverse complement strand
CGCGACAACTTGTCCACGTGGAATTCTAAGCTTAGGATCCCAATGTGCTGGAAAGATGACGCTAACAAGTGCCGATTTTCCAAAACTCGTAGCAAAAGCCGCCAAGGAAATGTACCCCTTGATCAGCTTTCTTCGCCGAGCACTCGCACAGTGATCATGACCGACAGCTAACCGGAGAGTTCTAACGCCATGCACCGAGTATGAGGCCGATCACTGCAAAGTAGACTGTCACATAGCCCGAATTTATGAGCAGATATTTCCAAGATCGCTGCTCGAACAGGCCGATGATGATCATCTGAAAGACAACCCAGCCTACGCCCGCCAGCAGGCCGGCGGCAAGTCCCCATTTCCACGTCGTTCCGGGTGCGCCGAGAAAGGCTGCAAGGTTGTATGACATCAGCAAAGCCAATACAAAGGTCAATCCAAAGACCTTCAGTGGATTAGCGTTTTTCATCTGCTCGTCGCTTATGCCTGCCGCATTTTGCCACGCCCGTTGAAACAGGAAAGGGGAATACCAGAGTCCGCCGATGACCAGGCTCAAAACAGCGCACACAAATACCGCGATGTGATTGATGTAGAAATTCTCCATGACGGCCAAATGATAGCCGTCGCCGCAGGCGGGCGTCTTGGAAAAAATTTACCTAACCGACAGGGATATAGTTTTGATAACTCGTGCGGATCTTTGCGTATTCCTCGGGAGTAAACCCAGAGAAGTGTTTGAAATCATTAATAAAATGCGACTGGTCATAAAATCCGCAGTCGAGCGACATCTGGCGCCAGTCGATATCGCGCGCCGCATCGATGGTTTTTACGGCCTTCTGAAACCGCATTATTCGCAGATATGCCTTAGGCGTGACACCCACCTGCCGACGGAACATGTCGGTAAAATGCCGCTGCGAGTAGCCTATTTGGTTGTTCATGCGGGCGATACCTACCTCATCGGGGCGGTGGGTCATTTGGTCCAAAGCGAAGGACACACACGGGTTTACTTGCAGCCGAGATCCAAACTTCTGTAGTAAGAAACCTTCTACGACCTGAAATCGTCGATAGATCTCCCGAGTGGCGAGCAGTTGTTCGCGAAGGTTGGTAAAGTCGTGACCCCAGACGAGATCGGCATCGAGTACGCGGTCCGCAAGCTCCTGCATCGGGAATGGAAAAAAGGGAGCAGCCATCCCCTTTTTGAACGAGATCACCATCATCGCGGCGTTGCTGCCGGATGGTATCGTGATGGGCTCGGTTCGAACACCCGAGGCCCATACGTGACGGCAAGCCTGGGTCTCTTTCAGGCTTTCATTGTCGTAGATGAACTGTGGCCCTTCGTTGAAGTCGATCAGTATCTCAGTGTCCCCGTTCGGGAGAAAGCGATCGACCTTATGAGGATGCTGTATCCCCTCGAAGTAAATAAATACCTCAATGAATTGGTCTAGGGGATAAGCAGGAAAGTAGGCGCGGTGGAGCATGGATGACCGGAAAAGTAATACATGTAGGCGCCAAAGGCAAGTTTCACTGCCGGAGCTCCGGGCTAGCGCTCGAGGCCTTTTCTGCTGTCCGGCCACCTTTTTGGAGAAATCTTTCGTGGCGAGCGTGTAACGACTTATAATCATCTGAGTTTCTCAGTTCATTTGTGGCATTCTTGCGGGCTAAATTGCTGTTACTTGTTGCGACGCTTGCGTTTTGCGGGATTGCTGCATGCGCGCAGGATCTTCTCCCGGAACTCGTAAAGCGGATCAAGCCCTCGGCTGTCGCGATCGAGACCTTCGACGCCAAAGACGCCCTGCTTGCGCGCGGGAGCGGCTTTTTTGTTGCTCCTGACCGCGTAATTACGAATCGGCACGTGATCGAACGATCAAACCGCGTTGAAGTACATCTGCTTGACGGCAAAAAGTACACGGTGCGAGGTGTGCTCGCTGTCGATGGCGAAGGCGATCTTGCTCTCCTGCAGGTCGATCTGCCAAAGACGGCCCCCGCGGCGGCCCCGCTGCCTATCGTCAGAGCTATTCCGCAGGAAGGCGAGGCCGTTGTGGTTGTCGGCAATCCTTATGGTCTAGAGGGCTCCGTTTCAAATGGTATCGTTTCGGCGGTCCGCGAGATCGCGGGCTATGGCAAGATCATCCAGATAACCGCCGCGATCAGCCCCGGGTCATCCGGCTCGCCGGTGGTCAACATGTCGGGACAGGTGATCGGCGTCGCAACATTGCAGGGGGCCGAGGGACAGAATCTGAACTTTGCGGTACCCGCAGAGCGGATCTCGCAGCTAAAGATCAGCGAGGTTCAAACGTTTGCGGCACTTGCGGCTGAAGGCCAGAAGAACAAGCGTGCCAGTGCTGAGCGGCTCTATTCACAGGGGCTGGCCTTGCTCTCTCGTGACGACTACGCCAAAGCAGTGACGTATTTTGAGAAAGCCGTCGAGACGGACCCTAATTACGTCGAGGCGTGGTATCAGGCGGGCTACTGCTATGGCATGCTGGGCCGCCATCAGGAGGCTCTCAAAGCATCGCGACAGGCCGCAAAGCTGCGGCCCGAATGGAGCGCGGTTTACGTGAATATCGGGGTTTCGAGCTATGCGCTCGGGCAGTACAAGGATGCTCTTGATGCGTATAAGCAGGCTGCAAGGCTCGACGAAAATAATCCGGACATCGAGTATTCGCTGGGCCTCACGCTTGAAAAGCTAAACCGGGGCGACGAAGGTGTACTCGCTTATAAACGAGCGGTTGCGATCAAACCTGATCACGCTGCGGCCATCGAAAAATTGGGTACCGCCTTATTCCAGCAGAAGCGTTATGTAGATGCCGCTGCGTCTTTTGAGCAGTTGAAGGCATACAGACCCGACGCAAAGACCTACAACAGTCTCGGCGAGAGCTATCTGGAAGCCGGCAAGGCGGAGGAGAGCCTTGATGCTTTTAACAACGCCCTCGGGTTCAATCCCGATCTGGACAAAGCCCGATACAATCTCGCGCGTGCCTACATAAAACTCGGTAATCGCGACATGGCGATGGCTCAGTACGAGATACTCAGAAATACCAAGTCCGACTGGGCCGACCGTCTCTACATACTCCTAAATCCATAACATAGGTTCAGAGTGCAAGCTTTAGCTTGTACGACCGCAGCACTATGTCTAGTTTGCGCTAACGCCCGACCGTATTGCGCGTGGGGTACAAGCTGAAGCTTGCACTCTGAAGCGATGTGTTACGAGCTTGCACTCTGAACCTATGGCTGCTGTTGCTTGGCTACGACCAGGGCGCTGAGGAAGCTGTCCTGGATCGGTTTGTCGAGGAATAGCCGAGTATGTGTGCTGCAGCCGAACAGGGTGGAGGTCGGAGTAAAAAGGCCGCCCGCAAATGTGTCGGTACCGGTTGTCGCGGGCATTTCGGTGCGTGTCTGGTCCATCGTCAACAGGGACCGCTGTGTCACACGACCATCGCCTGGGGCGTAGATCAGGGCTTTGATGTCGTCCTTCTTCACCGTGCGTCCGTCTGCAGTCTTGATGTCTTTGGCGTCGAAGATCGTGTCCCAGCGATCTTTTTTATCGTTTCGCATGATTATTGCGGCTGTGGTCGTGGGCTCACAATTGCCGCCGTAAGCGTAGATCTGGATCGGGATGCTTTTGACGGGGGCATCGAGAGCCAGGTGAAACCGTTTGGCACGGCTCAGGACCGCGGCAAAGTAGCTGCGTACCTGCGCGTACGTTGTGCGTGAAAGGAGGCGGTCGTCGGCATTCGCATCCTTCTTCAGGGGCTCGGGTTTGATAGATGAGTCGCGTCGTGCGAGTCGCGCAGCGTCTTTGAGCTTGCCGAGGAACTTAGGGTCGTTGATCGCTCCCCACTCGTATTTCGCCCAGGTCGCGGGGTTGTATATGTCCACAGTCGTCGGCTTGAGGTTCGCGTCGAAGAATACGGCAGAGCCTCGATGCGGCAAAAGCTGATAGAGCGACGGTATGGTAATGACGTCTTCGGGGCGAAGATCGTCGATCAATGGCAGCTTGCGATTCGCGATGATCGGGTCACCGTAAAGAAGAGCTTGCAGCGCCTCAAATGAGCCCTCGTTCGGCGTGCCGAACATCATCAGTTTGTTGATGTTCGAAGCACCGCTCCATGTGGGTTTCGGTGCTCGCCCCTCCGGAGGTAGGTCAGCCGAGCCGTACATTGCCGCGTACCGTGCGATGAGCCCGCCCATAGAGTGGGCGATGATATCGAACTTCAGATCTGGCCGCCGCAGCACGCGTTTTGCGGACAGGATCTTAACCATCAGAGCCTGGGCATTTTCGACGTTGTCCCGACGCCAATCGTACGGGAAGACGTAGTAAACATCAGCGGCCTGCGGGTGATCCCACTTGGCCTCGTGGTAACCGCGACCTTCGAGGGCATCGATAATGCCTTGGTAGACCTCTATATCCGGCAGCACCGGGAGCTCGACCTTCCGGATTATGTCCACCGCCCGCAGGCTGTCGCGGTCTCGTGTCAAGATCGGCGATGTCATCGGCAGCCGCAGATCATCAGTCTTACTGCGCCGGACGCTGAACCAAACCGTCTTCTCCGTTTTGGGATCGATGATCGTGGAGCCCGTGATGCCCGGGATGATGATCACCGGATCTTTGCCAGTCGACTGCGCAAAAGCTAGTGACTGGAGGCATGCCGCCACCAGGAACACGTGAAACATCACTTTCGACCGGAAAGATCGCATAAACAAAGGGCGGGTTCGAGACCTTATGTTTATAAGACCTTAATTCCTGCCGGTTTGTTGACAATCATACATTGTATTCATTGGCCCAAGTCCGTCGATTACCATAAACTTTGCTATGCATGGAACTTACGGTCGGTATTACTGGTGCATCGGGCACGGTTTACGGTTATCGCACGCTGCAGCTTTTAGCTGAGAGCGGCGTTGTCGAAACGATCAACCTCATCCTTTCATCAACCGCGGCGACGGTCGCGCAGGTCGAGTTGGGTGTAAATCTAAAGGATCTCGACCAGGCCAAAGTAAACGCATGGCTGGGCTTAGGCGCAAAAAGCAAGCTCGTGCGTTTGTGGCGGCTCGACAATCTCGCAGCGAAACCTTCATCAGGCTCGAACAAGCAGGCGGGGATGATCATCGTTCCATGCTCGATGGGAACTCTCGGTGCGATCGCCTCGGGAGCCGGAACAAATCTGATCCATCGGGCCGCGGATGTATGCCTAAAGGAAGGTCGAAAGCTCGTGGTAGTACCGCGGGAAACGCCATATAACGCCATTCATCTAGAGAACATGCTTCGACTTGCTCATGCAGGTGCGCGCATATTGCCCGCGAGTCCCGGCTTTTATCACCGCCCTAAGACCGTGGATGACCTTGTAGACCATCTTTGTTATCGAATACTCGACCAGTTCGATATTCCGCATTCGAGTAGAAGCCAATGGACCGGAGAAGAACTCGCGGGATGACAAAGGTTCAGAGTGCAGGCTTCAGCCTGTACACACCGCTATGTACCACTGGCGTCAACTTACCGAAGACCCGCGAGCCCGAATACTAGCAACACGCAACAGCGCCGACTCCCATGGCACCGCCCACCTCACGCGAAGTTCGATGGCTCGTACACGTTCATCGTCACCGCGGCATGTTTCGAACACGCCTGGATAATTGGGAGGAATAGGCGGCGTATGGAAGCGTTTGAGCAGGCACTAGTAGAAGTCTGTATAGCCGTAGCACAGAACCTCTACGCGTGGTGCGTATTGCCCAACCACTATCATCTACTGATCAGAACCGATGAGATAGCGACTTTTCGTAACGCCATCGGTCAACTGCATGGCCGCCTGTCACGGCAGTGGAATTTGGAAGATGGCACTCCTGGTCGGAAGACTTGGTACAACTACTTCGACCGCGATATGAGATCTGACCGGCATTGTTGGGCGAGTTTGAACTATGTTCATAACAATGCTGTTCACCATGGTTATGTCCGCAGGTGGCAGGATTGGCCGTTCTCCTCTGTGCATGAATACCTGGAGGAGGTTGGGACGGACGAAGCTCGGCGCGTTTGGCTGGAATATCCGGTGTTGGACTATGGTGATGGATGGGATGTTTACTGATGTCGTAGTTTGGTGGACGTGAAGTTGAATAGTGCCGGCGTTGGGTACAAGCTGAAGCTTGCACTCTGAACCTATGTCTGATTCTGTAGAGCGGTTCTCAAACCGAGTTTCTAATTACGTAAAGTATCGGCCTGATTATCCGCGGGAGATCATCCCATATCTAACGGAACACGCCGGCCTCACGTCGGAGTCGGTCATTGCGGACGTGGGTTGCGGGCCGGGCATTTCCTCGCGGATGTTTCTTGAGAACGGGAATCCCGTATTCGGCGTCGAGCCGAATGCGGCGATGCGGGCAGCCGCTGAAGAGTGTCTTAGTGGGTTCAAAAATTTCACTGTAAGAGATGGAACCTCAGACGCTACGGGTCTCGACAGCGGGTCGATCGATATGATCGTTGCGGCTCAGGCGTTCCATTGGTTCGATCCGGACTCGACGCGACGTGAGTTTCGGCGAATCCTGAGGTCCGGCGGCGGTGTGGTGCTGATCTGGAATGAACGACAGCTCGACACGACGCCGTTTTTGCGGGATTACGAAGCATTTTTGGTGAGACACTCCACCGATTATTCAGTGGTGCGCCATGAGAATATCCAGGCTGGGGAGTTGGAATATTTCTTTCAGGGGCCGTTTGAAACTGCTGTTTTCCCTAACGTGCAAGTGTTCGATCTTGAAGGACTAAAGGGCCGGATGCTTTCAGCCTCGTATATGCCGCATGAAGGACATCCTGCCTACGAGGCAACAGTAGATTCTCTGAGGGCTCTGTTTGCCAAACACGAACGAAACGGTAGAATTGAGGTTTTCTACGATACAAGGATCTATTTTTCCCGCCCGGTTTTATGGCAGTAAAGGCAGAGCAAACTCCCGGATTCCGTACCATCAGCGTTGCACATTCACCCGATTCGGATGATGCGTTCATGTTCTACGGGCTGGCGACGCACAAGCTCGAAACGCCGGGCCTAAAGTTCGAGCACACCCTTAAAGACATTCAAAGCCTGAACGAAGATGCAAAGAACGGCGTCTATGACGTTACCGCGATCTCGTTCCATGCCTTTGCATACGTCGCTGACAAATACGTCCTTCTGCCTCACGGGGCGAGTATCGGCGATAAATACGGCCCGATCGTTGTAACGAAAGAAAAGCGAAAGGCAGAAGAGATCGGCCAGATGAAGATCGCCGTCCCCGGCGAATTGACGAGTGCCTACCTCGCTCTCAGGATCTATAACAAGGATTTCAAGCACGTCGTTGTGCCCTTTGACGAGATAATCGACGCTGTCAAAGCCGGTGATGTTGACGCGGGACTGCTTATCCACGAAGGCCAGCTCTATTTCAATCAGGTCGGCCTCAACAAGGTGCTCGATCTTGGCGAATGGTGGCACGAGAAGACTGACTTACCTCTGCCCATGGGCGGTAACGTGATCCGCCGCGATCTCGGACCCGAGCTAATGCGCGAGGTATCAAAACATCTGCACGACAGCATCGAGTACTCGATGGATAACCGCGAAGATGCCCTCTCGTATGCAATGCAGTTTGCCCGCGACATGCAGCCGGAGCTTGCAGATAGGTTTGTGGCCATGTGGGTCAATGATCTGACGCTGGATTACGGCGAGCGGGGCAGGGAAGCGGTGCGTCGATTGCTTGATGAGGGGCACCAGGCCGGTATCATCCCGCACAAGGTGGATGTCGAATTTGTCACCGAACAATAGTTCAGTGTGCAAAGCTTCAGCTGGTACACCCCACCATTAAACATTCGATGACAGCGTTGAAGTATAGGCTAATGCCTGCACTCTGAACCTTTGCTGTCAACGTTTCGACTCCCGATTGCATCTATTTCCTAGTTTTCTGATAGGATTTCCGACCAGGTAAATAGATGAAAAAAGCAGCTGGTTTTTTACTCATCCTGTGTTTTGTGGCGGCGGCCTTTGGGCAAAAAGAGGCGGCAGCGTCGAATCTTGTTCGCGGAACTCTTCCGCAGGCCGAGATCGATCGCGTCATCAAGAAGTTCACGGCAAACGAGGCTCAGTTCAGAGAGGCACTGACGCAGTATATTTTTAGCCGGTTCGCTACCATTCAGACGATCGGGCTTGGGGGGCAGATCACTGGCACGTATCGTCGGGATTCGTTCATGTCCCTAAATCAGGATGGAACGCGATTTGAAAAGGTCCTGTTTGCTCCGCCACCGACGCTGGTGGACATGAGCGTGACGCCTGAGGACCTTGAGGACCTTGGAGGTGTGAACCCGTTCGCTCTTGAACCTAAGGTGATCGACCAGTACAACATAAACTTTGTCGGGAACGAGCACATCGACGAACTCGATCTGTATGTGTTCGACGTAACGCCGAAGGTCATCCCTGATCCTAAAAAGAGCAAACTGCGTCTCTTCACTGGGCGCATTTGGGTTGATAAGGACGACCTCATGATCGTTCGTTCTCGGGGGAAGGCCGTGCCTGAGACCAAGGACAACAAGTTCCCGATCGTTGAGACGACTCGCGAAGAGGTCGATGGCAAATATTGGTTTCCGACCGATGCAAGGGCTGACGATGAACTCGTTTTTAACAGCGGGCAGGTCCTTAAGATCAGAATGCGCGTCAAATACACGAACTATCGCGTAGGCCGATCTGAGGTTCGCATTCTCGACGACGTACCAGAGCCGACGCCGACTCCTACGCCGACGCCGAAGAAACCTGAAGAATAATTAATCTCGAAAAGCCTCGCAGATCTCCTGCGAGGCTTTTTACATTAACGATCAGAACAGATACTTAACAGCCAGCTGGACCTGACGACCAGGGGCGGCAGAGGAGATGGCGCCGCCCGTTGGCTGGTCTATTCTCGCATCCGGTTGACCGAAATTGGCGTGATTAGGGACGTTAAAGACCTCTACACGAACTTGCAGTCGCTGCTCATGACCCGGCAGCACAAAGGTTTTGAAAAGTGAGGCGTCGATCGAGACAACACCGGGTCCGATGAGGATGTTTCTGCCTGAAGTTCCGAAGCGGAACTGATTCGCAGGTACGATGGCAAAGGCCGTACGGTCGAACCATCTCGTGACGGTGGGATCATTCACCTTGCCGCTGGAGAGCAGGTCCGGGCGTGCAGCAAAACCGGCCTGCGTATTCGCCGTAGAGACAACCGGGGTGAAAGGGCGTCCGTCATAGATCTGTACCAGACCATTCAGCTGCCATCCGCCGAGCAGTGCTTCGACAAAACCGTTCAGATCGCGGCCAAAACGCCGATCGTGACCGATGGGCAACTCGTAGACGGCGTCACTTGTCCATACACGACGACGGTCAAACTCAGACAGGCCACGTTCCGCCCTGAGATCATTGGGGTTCTGCGGCAAGCGTCCGGGGGAGCCGAAGGAGGCGTTATCGATCGACTTAGACCAGGTGAAATTGCCTCGAAATCCGAGCCCATTATTGAATAGTCGCTGCAGAGAGATCTGCATCGCGTTATAGCTTGAATTCGCACCGAGACGTTGAAACAGAATGCGGCCAAAACCCGGAAACGGGACAACGTTTCCGGTCAGAGTTCTTATCGTTTGGTTGATATTGGCCGTCGATGAGAGGTGCGTGCCTTTGCTGCCAACGTAGCTTATCTCGAGTGTGAGCAGGTGTGAGAGGGCCTGGCCGACGGTGAAATTCCAGCTCTGGACATAGGGGGTTGGGTTCTCGAATTCCCATCCGTTGGGGCTCAGAGCTCCCGGGGTTCCCGCCGGCCTGTTTGGGAATGGGACGGCAAGACTTGGGTTACCGACCGCAGTCGCCTGATAAAGCTCGAGCCGCGTGAATGGGAAAGCGGTAGCCCCCATTATCTGATACTGGGTGAACTGCAGATCGAACGTATCGAAGATGCCATATCCAACACGCAGTACGGTCGTGTCGCGGCCGAATGGCTGCCACGCAAGTCCAACGCGAGGTGCAAGGTGACCCCGGTCGCTCCTCACCATGCTCCGGGGGTAACCGGCCGTGCCTGCCGAGATCTGCCGGCGCTCTGGGATGATGAAGTTCGCCCAGCGGTCGTCTTTCTCGACCGGGGGCGTATTTCGGTCGTACCGCAGCCCCAGACTCAGCGTCAGGTGCTGCCTTACACGCCAATCATCCTGGATGAAAAGCCCATAGTATGTGCTGCGCAGATGAGAGAGATTAGTGCCCACCTGCCGCTGCGTCTGCACCGGTAGCCCGAGCAGAAAGTCGGCAAATGGATTGCCGGAGAATGATCCGGTAAAAGCGATCTGCCCGCCCGCGAATGCCGCAAACAGACTTGAAAACATGGAATGCTGAACATCTGCTCCGATGCGTATATCGTGTGTTCCGTGATTCAGACTCAGGGTGTCCGAGACGGCAAATTCCCGATCGGTCCAGCGGTCGGGTAAGAACGTGGCGTCTCCCAGCTCGGGAAAGCCCGCTATCACGATGTCGGTCAGGCCATACCCCTCGGCGACGCCGTTGATGCCGATCGTGCTCGCCGTATTCCTGCCTGCATTCACGGACGACTCGTCAAAACGGTCGCGGGTGAAAACGAACCGTGCTTCGTTGACTATGCGAGATGAGAACGCGCAAGTGAACGTAGCCGGCACCGACAATTTCCTTGTGGTTCGCGCCGACCCATATCCGGGCAGAGCCGTGGATCTGAAAGGGTTACCGAGACTACCGGAGTTAGTTATCACCTCAGCGGTAATGAACGTCTTGCTTGTTAACCGGTGATCAAGTTTTGCGATGAAATTATTCTGATCTTCACTCTGGTCGCCTACGGTCGTGTAATTCAAAGTTCCGGAGCGGTTTGCTGATGGGAATAGCTGCACGAGGCGCTGTGCTATCGGGTCGATCAGAGACGGGGTGATCGTGTTACTGGAAAACGCTTGACCGGTAAACGGGTTACGGATCGTAGAACTGAAAATGCCTGCACGTTCCGCTGCTGTGGGCACCCGCGTGACGACGGTTTGGCCCTGACGATTTCTCAGACCGTCATAACTGAATAGGACGAATGTGCGTCCCTTACGTATCGGCCCGCTTAGCACTCCGCCGAACTGGTTTCGCCGGAGTTTCGCCTTCTGTGTGTCAAAGAAACTCCGAGCATCGAATCTATCGTTCCTCACGAACTCAAAGAGGTCTCCATGCCACGTGTTACCTCCGCTTTTGAGAGCGACGGATATGACGCCCGCGGCCAGGCGGCCGTACTCGGCCGAGTAAGCATTGGTGATGACCTTAAACTCCTGGATGGCCTCGAGTGATGGGGTTACGACCGGCTCGTTTCCGCGACGGTTTACGTTCGGCGCGCCGTCAAGCAGGTAATTTACGTAGTCAGCTCGTGCTCCGTTGATGTTATACGGATTTGCGCCTGCTGCCGCGGGTATAACGCCTGGGCTGAGGATCGCCAGCGAAAGATAATTTCTGCCGTTCAGGGGCAGGTCCGAGCTCTCTTTTGCTGAGACGACGGTTCCTAAAGAGGCGTTCTCTCTGTTGAGAGCCGTTGTTTCATCAACCGTCACTTCTTCTGTTATTTGACCAACCTCGAGTGTGATATCAAGACGTGCAGTTTGGTCCACCTGCAGATCGAACTCACGATCGATCGAACGCTTGAAACCGGACTTCTCTGCCGTGATCCGATACTTACCGGGCTGAAGCTGTCCTGCGACGAAGTTGCCGTCCGCATCGGCCAGGATAACGAGATCTTCGCCTGTCGCCAGTCGGGTTATGACGATCCGTGTCGCTGCGATGGCCTGGCCGTTTGGATCAGTGACATGTCCCGCTAGACGAGCGCGATAGCCCTGGGCAAGTGCCCCGACAGCAGCACCTCCGAGAAGGCACAGGAGCATCACCTTCTTCAAAATCCCGGCAGTTGGTACGCAGATATAACGTTTCTCTGAGGGCATAGAGATGAAGTATCAGTCTGTTGTCGTGGAGAGCTAAAATGCTAGTTCTTAACCATTTAGCGTTATGTATGCTAGTATACATAAGCCAAAATACAGGTGTGGTGTTCTGTAGATGATCTGGCCCTCCCGTCTGACTGGTCCCGCGGTATTTATGATCGCTAAGCCCCCGTCGGCGCTGAAGAGATACGCTGTGGCTTTCGCCGCTTTTGGCGTGGCTCTTGGTCTAACGCTGCTGGCGCGACTGCTCTTCACCCTCAATCCAACACCCCTACTGCTTGTGGCTCTTATCGTGGGAGCTTGGTACGGGGGGCTGATCCCGGGATTGATGATCGCGGTCCTTTCAGATCTATCCGTCGACTGGTTTTTTGACGCAACGCCGTATACCTGGGATAACCCGGCGGCCCATGTTGCACGCCTTCTGGTACTCACGGCGATATCGCTGCTCGCCACATCGCGTGGTAAAGCAGAACGTTGTCTCAAAATGCGTGAGCGACAACAATCGGCCGTTGCGTTGTTTGGCCAGGAAGCACTCTCGAGTATTCCTGTGGGCGAGCTCTTGCCTCGCGCGGCGGAGTTGGTCCGGAACACCCTCGCGGTCGATATAAGCGTCTTGTGCGAGGTCATGCCGGGCCGGCAGACGCTGTGTTACTCAGCTGGAGCACAGATCAATGACGGCCGGTCGGGATTCGAACTCGACAGCACGACCAGCCGGTCGCTATCTGAGCAACTCATCGCAACCGGCGGCCCATTGGTCATCCGCGATCTCGAAGGCGATGGCCGTATATCGTGCGGTCGGTCGCTGAGAGAACATAAACTTCGCAGCGCCATAGCCGTCACTGTTCGATACGATGACGTAGGTCACGGCGTACTGGCGGCATTCGAGCAGCGGCCGCGAGAGTTTAGCCAGGAGGACATAACCTTTTTGAGGTCGATCGCGAACATCGTAGCAGAAGCAACCGCACGGCTTCGAGCCGAGGAGGAGATCGCCGAACAGCGGACGTGGCTGCAGACCACTCTGTCCAGTATCGGCGACGGGGTTATTGCCACGGATCTCTCGGGTAAGGTGATGTTCATGAACGAGGTCGCGGAGAGTTTGACCGGGTGGACGGAGGACGCCGCTAACGGCCAACACCTCGACGCCATATTTCAGATCGTGAATGAGGGGACGAGAGAAAGGGTCGTAAATCCCGTTTCAAAAGTGCTGGCTACAAGGAAGGTCGTTGGCCTGGCAAACCATACGGTTCTGATCTCGCGCGACGGCCGCGAGGTGCCTATCGATGATAGTGCGGCGCCGATCATGGACGGAGAGCAGATGCGCGGCGTTGTGCTCGTTTTCGCCGACGTGTCGGAGCGCAAGGCAGCGGAACGCTCAAACCGGGAGCGCGAGATCATGGAACGGCTCGTCGAGGCGCAGGAAGCCGAACGCCACCGCATAGCCAGGGACCTGCACGACCATCTTGGTCAAAAGATGACCGCCCTTAGGTTGAAGGTCGAGTCGCTTTCCCACCATGACATTCACGGCAATGGCCGAGAGGCGATCGCCGAGGTCCAGAGCGCCGCGGCCGATATAGACCGCGACATCGGTTTCCTCTCTTGGGAACTTCGGCCGACGGAATTGGGCCAGCTTGGTTTGGAAAATGCTCTGGGCACGTTCGTGCGCGAGTGGTCTAAACAACATGGAATACCGGCCGAGTTTCACGCATCGGTGCCGTCTGATAACGGCGCATTCCGCCGGTACAAGGACGTCGTCGAGACAAACCTTTATAGGATCATGCAGGAGGCACTCAACAACGTCTTTAAGCACGCACGTGCGACGCAGGTGAACGTATTGCTCCAGCATCAGGGAGGTCAGCTCACTTTGATAATTGAAGATGATGGGGCAGGTTTTGATCCGGATGCGGTAGGGAATGGCCAGGGACCAAAGGGTTTAGGGTTGATCGGCATGCGCGAACGAGCCGCCATTCTTAAGGGTACCCTCACCATTGAGGCGAGCCCGGGACAGGGCACCACTCTCATCACTCGAATACCTTCAGATGAACCGCGAGCAGCTATATGCGGCCACGAAACTCATGCCGGTTTGAAGATCGCATAGACCGCTCCGATGAGCAGGCAAAATCCCACGATGTGATTCCACCGGAGAGGCTCACTCTTAAAGAAGATAAGTGTAAAGGCGGTGAAGACGGTCAGTGTGATCACCTCCTGAATGACCTTTAGCTGCCAAAGGTCGAAGGGGCCGCCCTGTTCTCTAAAACCCATTCGGTTGGCCGGGACCTGGAAAGCGTACTCAAATAATGCGACGCCCCAGCTGAGGAGAATGATCACAGGTAAGCTCGATCTACCGAACCACTCTGTCGTCTCGAGCCTCAAATGACCATACCAGGCAACGATCATGAAGGTATTTGAGATGACCAGCAGCAGGACGCATGCTTACAGCTTTCATCCCGAGAGTGTTATTGACTCCAGAGTCCCCCGGTGTCTTCCGGACGACATAGCGATCTTCATTCAGAAGTAAGACCGTCATTCAACCTCTTGCCAGCTCTCTCATGATCTCGGCACGAGCCTGCATGAGTAAGTCCGAAACTTCGGCTGCTGTCCTTCGCGAGGTTGTTATCGGGGGCAGCAGGACCATCTCGACCTCACCGGCGTGTGCGACGCCCGAGTTCTTTCCCATCATGACATCGGTGTTTTTGATCGCCACGGGGACGATAGGTACGCCCACCTGCAATGCCAGGTGGAACGCACCTTTCTTGAATGGAAGGAGTTGGCCCGGCATAGCGCGGGTGCCCTCGGCAAAGATCCCGAACGAGTATCCCGCCTTTATCACATCGCGGGCTTTTTCCATTGAGGCGAGGGCACGCTCGGGATCTGTGCGGTCAATGGCGATAATGTTTACAAAACCCATTCCCTGACCGAGAACAGGCACTTTCAAGAGCTCCTTTTTTGCAACGAGACCCATTCTGCGGCCCGTGAAGGCAAAGAGCGTAGCGGTATCGAGGTATGAGCGGTGGTTAGAGACAAAGACGTAATTGGCGTTAGGATCGAGGTTGTGTAGCCCTTTTACTTTTACTTTTGCTCCACACGCCCCTAGCCACGTGCGAGCTCCCCACAGTGCAACCGGATACAACCATGTCCGCTTGTTGATCAGCGAAGTAAAGAGCAGGTCGGGAGCACCGACCGCCAGCAGTAACGAGGCCGCGACAAACCAGCACCACCAGTATCTCAACTTACCCGCGACGCGCGAACGCTTGTCGACCGGTACCGGGAAAGTGATAGGTTTATTCTCGACCGACTTCGCGCTTTCGAGCGTTTCGAGGTCGGCCATGGTGGTATCATTCACTCGTAAAACCATAACGCATCGGACTGATGTTAGACGAAACACACCGGAGAACCCATGAATGAACACGCATGGCCCGAACTAAAACTCGGTGAATGGCGAGACACGCTGGCGACGCTGCACATGTGGACGCAGATCGTCGGGAAGATACGGCTCGAACTTACGCCCCTCGTAAATCATTGGTGGAACGTCCCGCTATACGTTTCGGCACGGGGGCTGACGACGACGGCGATACCGTATGGCGAACGCGTGTTTGAGATCGAGTTCGACTTCATCGAACATGAGCTGGCGATCAGGTGCAGCGACGGACAGACGCAGAGGGTCGAACTGAGACCGCGCTCTGTCGCCAGCTTCTATCGCGATGTCATGTCGAACCTTGCCGCTCTCGGGATCGAGGTCAAGATATGGACGATGCCTGTCGAGGTGCCCTCTCCGTTCTCCGCTGTGCAGGAGGGGATACCGTTTGAAAGAGATGAGAAGCATGCATCGTACGACGCAGAGTATACAAACCGCTTTTGGCGTGCACTGGTTTCGATCGACGATGTTTTCAAGAAGTTTCGGGCGCACTTTGTGGGGAAGGTAAGCCCGGTACATTTTTTCTGGGGGTCATTCGATCATGCTGTGACGCGATTCTCTGGCCGCCCCGCGGCTCCGCGAGACGGCGCCGATAAGATCACGCTCGAGGCCTATTCACACGAGGTGATCAGCCATGGCTGGTGGCCGGGCGGAGGTGATTTTGAAGCGTCCTTTTATTCGTACGCTTCGCCGGACCCGGGCGGCTTGGCATCGAGCTCGGTCAGACCCGCAGACGCGCAGTACTTCGATGACCTTGGTGAGTTTTTGCTGCCGTATGATGCTGTGCGGCGATCCGCGCAACCGGAAGAGACGCTGATGGAGTTTTTACAAAGTACGTACGATGCAGGTGCGGACGCTGCACAGTGGGACCGCGACCTGCTGGAACGCAAATAAGATCGTTGAATCGGTGTCCATATTGGAATACAATCAGTGAGGTGGGTCAGTTCCACCTGACCCACCAGAGTCAAAGCTAAAGTTTCTTTAGCTTTTCCTCAAGGTGATTAAGGCGTTGGTCGAATCTTTCTAGGGACGCGACAGCGCCTTTTCCTTTTTTCGAGCAACGAAGTTGATGACAACCTCGATGCCGAGAAGGACCACCTTTAGGATCAACTCCAATGGAGTTTCCATTGTCGTTTCCTCCTTTTTCACTGATTTGTCAAAGAATCAAGAAGCTCTCAACTCCCTGACGCCGTCCATTGTACATGCACTCTCGCGAATCGTGAGCTAGTCGGTTATCATCTACAGCTAAATAATTCCTGGAATAATTCACATGAAGCTGACTACCCGTCCCCTCGCGCGTGTCGGAGCCATTTCTTGGCTCGTCTTGTTGTTCGCCATAACTTTCGCGGCACAGGTGCCGTCGCCGCAGTCGGTACTTGGTTTTCATCCGACCGATGATAAGGCGATCGCGGATTGGCATCAGATCGTCGACTACTTCAATAAGCTTGATAAGGGCAGCGACCGCGTCAGCGTCAAGGAGATCGGGAAAAGTACGAATGGAAATCCGATAATCGTCGCCTTTATCTCATCGCCTTCTAACATTAAGAATCTGGAAAAATATCGCCGCATAAGTGCAAAGCTGGCTGATCCGCGAACTATCTCAGGTGATGCGGAGTTGAACGATCTGATAAAGAACGGCAAGACGATCGTTTCGATCGCGTGTTCGATACACTCGACGGAGATCGTGGCGTCGCAGATGTCGATGAACCTTGCCTATGATCTTGCGACGGCTAACGACGTCGATACAAAGGAGATACTCGATAACACGATCCTGCTGCTCATCCCTTCGCATAATCCCGATGGCATTCAGATCGTTGCGGACTGGTACAAAAAGACGCTTGGCACAAAGAGCGAGGGAACCTCACCGCCTGAGCTTTATCACCATTACGCAGGGCACGACGACAACCGCGATTGGTTCATGCTCAACCTGAAGGAGACGCAGGCGATCACGGACCTGTTTTGGAAGCAATGGTACCCGCAGCTTGTTTACGATGTTCATCAGCAGGGCTCGAATGCCTCACGGTTTATTCTGCCGCCCTTCTTTAACCCGGTAAACCCGCGAATACCGCCCGCAATAATCCGTGAGGTTGGGCTGGTCGGCTACAAGATGGCCTCTGACCTGCAGGCAAAGGGGATCGCGGGAGTGGCGACTAACTCGACCTACGACACATGGTGGCACGGCGGGTTTCGCACGGTGCCTTATTTCCACAATTCGATCGGGATCCTGTCTGAGGCTGCGAGTGCAAACCTGATGACGCCCACGACCATCAAGGAGGAAGACCTCGCACGCAATCGCAATACCCGAGGGCTTCCCAACCTGCTCCAGTCGGCGACAAACTACCCCGATCCGTGGCGCGGCGGAGTGTGGCGACCTGCGAATGTGAACGAGATCGAAATGACTGCCTCGCGTGCGCTGCTGCAGATGGCCGCAAAGTTTAGGCCGCGATATCTGCGCAACTTCTATGAGTTCGGCAAGGCGGCGATCACCCCTGATGCAGACGACCCGCAAGGCTTTATCGTCACGGCCGGCCAGCCGAATGCCGAGGCAGTCTCACGGATGCTCGAGATCCTGATGGCCCAGGGTATCGAGGTCTACCAGATGACGAAAGAGCTGAACGTCAAGATGGACCCGAAGCAGGCGGACTACCACGAGGTGCCGCTCGGCAGCTTTTTTATATTTACGAGACAGCCGCAAAAGAACAACGTTCTCGCTTTGTTCGAGAAGCAGGTGTATCCCGATCGCCGGTTGCCCAATGGGGACGCTGAGGCCCCGTACGATGTCGCCGGGTGGACGCTTCCGCTGCAGATGGGGGTGGACTACGCGACAGTTTGGTCGATCAATAACATGGAAAAGGAGATGCCGTCGCTCAAGCGAGTGAATAGCATCAATGAAGCACGATCGGTAGTTAACCTGGGGCCGGAGACCACGCCATTTGCCAAGGAGCCGAACCCGCTGAAGACCTCACCACGCGTTGGGCTGTACAAAGGCAACGGCGGCAATATGGACGAGGGCTGGACGCGTTGGGTCTTTGACACTTTTCAGATCCCCTACAGATCAGTCGCCGATCAGGAGATACGATCAGGAAACCTAAACTACGACACGATAGTGTTCGCTTCCGAAAACGAGAACAGCATCATCCGCGGTCTGAATGCCGATCGGTATCCCGCCGACATCGCGGGCGGCATCACGGAGGCTGGTGCTGAGAATCTCAAGAAATTCGTAGAGAATGGCGGTAAGATCGTTTGCTTCGATGCTGCCTGTGAGCTGTTTATCAAGCGGCTGAGCCTGCCGATGAAAAATGTACTCACTGGCATCCGACGCAATGAGTTCTACAACCCCGGTTCGATCGTCAAGATCACGGTGAACACGAACGATCCGCTTGCCCGCGGCGTCAGACCTGAAATGCCGGCGTACTTTACATCGAGCTCAGCTTACGACGTGTCGGATGAAAAGAAGGTCCACGTCGTCGCTCGCTACGCCGACAAAGACGCCCTGATGTCAGGCTGGATGCTAGGCGAGAAATATCTAAACGGCAAAACCGCCATCGCGGAGGCGACGGTCGGAAAAGGCCATGTCGTCCTGTTCGCATTTCACCCTCAGCATCGAGGGCAAAGCTGGGCGACATTTCCGTTTATCTTCAATGCGCTGGAGAAGTGACGATGAGCCTGGGGCGGACGACTCTTGGAGCTTGCAGCACGCTGCTAATAGTTGGTGTTGCTCTCGCATGTACCATGTTCTCTCCGTCACAGCAGGAGACCGAGAAGAGCGGGAGGCTTGAGTTTGTTAAGACGCTCAAATACGGCAGTGTCGGTACCCATGGCAGCAAGGGCTGGTATGTGTCTAATCGGGAGTTTCGCGTCAACGGGCGCGGGTGGGCACCGCCTGACTTTGACGTGAACGAGGATATCGGCAGTTGCGAAGCAGACCCTGTACAGGAGATCGAAGCTCTTCGTTGTTCCGGTTTTGCAAATTTCAAGGAAGCCTCATACGTGCTCACTATGCGCGATGACAAGCCGGTGTGGACCGTACCATTCCTGGGTGAGCACAATGGCAAGAGCAAAGGTGAATTCGCCGATGACGGGCGCTCGCTTGTGTTCAAGGATTATCTGTTTGATATCGCCACAGGTTCCAAACAGCCCGTCCTGGGTGCTCCCGATTACGCTGAGGACGACTTTCGTTCTCTCTCACCCGATCGGCAAGTGATCGTCTATCAGGGATGTTGCTTTCTAAAGATCGAAGGCGACAGCGATGCTCTAGTAGAGCTCAAAAGCAAGACGTGGGCGAAAAGCCAGCTGCGCGAGAATAAGGGAACCGAGTATTTGTGGGTGATCGAAACCGCAACGGGCCACGTCGACATACTCGAGCTCCGAACTTATCAATACGAGTGGCTTGTCTGGAACCAGGATCGTTTTCACACGCGGCGAGAATGGATCGAGTTCTACCGGCAAAAGCTCGTATGGCAAAAGGATGACGCGGGTCGCTATCGTCCGGTACCGATTACGTAAGCGTGAAAAGATTCCACTACTCTGGACGATTGGTTTATTATCTAGAAGATGTTCTTGCGGCGTAGCTTTTTCCTGGCTGCATTTCTACTTTTCCCATTGATCCAAGTTCTAGCCGATCCGGACGTGAAGTTCGTCCGTTTGCCGGCGGAGCCATTGATTCGCATCGGCCTTGCGACGAATGCGAGTTCAGTCAGCATCTCGACCGGCGATTCGTCGCTGGTGGCCGTCAGTCCGGATGAGCCGTCAAAGATGCTTGCCACCACCGCGGTGACGGTTTCGGCGAGAGCTTACAAGCCCCCGCAAGTCGAGAATTACAGGATAGAATTTCAAAATTGTCCGTCGCAGACCGACGCAGCGGAGTTAGCCAAGGACGTGCGGGAGGCGACGGGTGAGACCGCCGTCGTCAGCCTTGATACCGCTACAAACACGTGGAAAGTTTGGGTAGGCACCGTCAAAGCGACTGCTGAGGATGCCAATGATCTGAAGGTAAAGCTTATTGAAAAGGGATTTGAAGATTCGGTCGTCATGACCGAGAAGAAGACCGTCGTCTCGCCGGACGCGGTCGCGCTTTCGCAGCAACTCAAAACGGGCGGCACAAGCGAAATCAGGAGTCTCGTCAAGCCGACCGGTTCGAGTGGTGTCACCACGACCGGATCGGTTGACCCAAACCTCCGGGAAGTTATAGTGCACGGCCGAAGCGAAGTTGCGAACTACGCATCGCTGAAATCCATTGCATTCGGCTCCGCAAACGAACGCACGAATCCCGTGCGTCTGAACGGCAAAGCTTATCGGGGCAAGCTAGAGGTCTTTGTAAACTCGCGCGGCACGCTGACGGTCGTTAATGTTGTCCCGTTAGAGGATTATCTCCTTGGTGTGGTGCCGAGCGAACTCGGCCTGCCGCAGCTCGAAGCGGAAAAAGCGCAGGCCGTAGCGGCCCGCACGTATGCCATGGCGAACATGGGCGGGTTTGGCAAACAAGGCTTCGACCTTGTCCCGACCATTTGGTCGCAGGTCTATAACGGCGTATCGATCGAGACAAAGATGGGCGCACAGGCCGTGCAGTCGACACGCGGCATCATCGCCACATATCAGGGCAAGCCGATAAACGCGCTATATACATCAACGTGCGGCGGACGTACGGAGAACAGCGAGAATATCTTTGATAAAGCCGAGCCGTACTTACGAGGAGTTGAATGTTCACTCGAGGGACGCAAGCATTTTGAACCCTTCTTTATAAAAACTTCGCGCCCAGCCGCGAAGGTGAAAGATGAAGCCAACCTGGATCTGGTCAGACTCCTATCGCTACTCGCATCCAATGGTTTCTTTCTACAGAATCCAGAAATAAGCGACGACTGGTTGAACGAGACACCGACGCAAAATGAGGTGTCAAACTGGCTTAATAATCTCGCGGGAAAATTTGGCAAGGCTTTCCCAAACGTGACAAAGGAGACTGCGAAACCGGTCGAGCTCGCTCACATCATAGCCGGGTTTATCTATGCTCCGGGCTACGCGGACACGATGCTCTCCGATTCGGACGTCAGCTATCAGCTCTCTTTCGACGACGCAGCGGACATACCAAAGGAACGTAGGGCTGAGGTCGCCGCACTACTACGCGACGGCTATTTTACTATCCATCCAGACCTGACGCTCAAACCGAACAAGGCATTCTCGCGAGCTAAGCTCCTGGGCCTCGTCAAACAGATCTACGATAAAAAGGGCTGGATGCCACAATTGCAGACTGGCGAGGCAAAGCCGACTGCCGACGGCAAGCTCGTACTAAAGAGTGGCAAAGCTGAGAGGCAGATCATCGTCCGCCCGGACGTTTTTCTGTTCAGACAGTTTGGCGGGTCGCTCTATCCGGTCCGCGAAGCGGCGCTGGTCGGCGGCGAAAACGTGCGCTATCAGCTTGATGAACTCGGAGCCGTCAAGTATCTCGAGATCAAACCGACGGAATCGCCAACAACCGCCGACAACATGTCACCTTGGGATTACTGGAACAAGACTCTGTCGGCATCAGCAGTTCAGTCAAGGCTTTCGAGGTACGTCCGCGGGATCGGAGCACTGTATGACGTCAATATCAAGAAGGTGGGCTACTCGCGCCGGCCGATCGAGTTGGAGATCGTTGGCTCGAACGGCGTAAAGACGCTTGCGGGGGGCAAGATACGATCTGCTCTGCGGCTCCCCGAGCAGCTTTTCGTGATGAACAAGCGTTACTCCGGCTCAACCGTCACAAGCTACACGTTCACCGGGCGCGGATGGGGACATGGCGTTGGGATGTGCCAATACGGAGCGTATGGCCTCGCCAAGATGGGCGTCAAATACGACCAGATCATCAAGCATTACTACACCGGTGTCGATCTCACCCCCGCTTATTGATCACCTCTACCTGATCCCGACCAGCCCCTGAACCGAATCGATCAGCTTCGCACTGTCGTATCCGACACCGTCTTTGAACACGATCTCGACATTCTCTATGTCGTTGATGTTTTTTGATGGGTCACCTTTTACGACCATCAGATCCGCCTGCTTACCGGCCGCGATCGATCCGATCCTGGCCTCTTCACCAAGGAACTTAGCCCCGTTCCACGTGGCGATCTTTATCGCCTCGACAGGCGTGAAGCCGGCCTCGACCAGTAGTTCGACTTCGCGCTGATCTCCGAACCCCGCGACGATGCCGCCGTTACCCGTCGGGTCGAGGCCCGCTATCAGCAGTCCTCCGGCCTTGTAGAATGCGCGTTCGAAATCCATGGACTTACGCACGAGAGTGGCATAGTTGGATGTTGCGGAGACCCGCGAACGCGAGGTGAGGTATCGAATTCGCGCGTCGTTACCCATCGTGTTGAGCATCCGGGGATTCAGTATCGACCTTGCCGCACCGATCCCGGTCTGAGCTACGGGCGCATTTGCCTCAAAGACGGGAAGCGTCGATGTGAGAGCGACATTTTTCGCAACCAGCGTCTTGATAAGGTCCTGAACAGGCTGGCCGTTGATGTCGAGATTGGCCATTGCTTGGTTGATCGCGCCGCCGGCAGGGCAGACATCAGGCTTTTTATTTGCAACGAAATCTGAAGCAGGAAAGAGTCCGTGCTCCAGGTTGTCGATGCCTATCGCAGCTGCCTCGCGAAACGTAACTGAACACAGGTGACCCGTGACTTTGAGCCCGCGCTTGTGAGCCTCTTCCACCACAGCACGAAGCTCCTCGCGAGTGATGTTCATGTAGGCCTTGAAGCTCGTTGCTCCTTCGTCAGCCCAGAAGTTCACCATGCGACGGGCATCGGCCGCATCTTTTAGCTCATGCATTACCGGCGTGTAGGCGCCCTTGCCCTCCATGTACGGAGCTGTGACGTGTATTTTTGGCCCCATCATCTGACCCGCATCGATGCGATGTTTTATTTCGAGATCAGTGAAAGGAGCGACGCTGCCGGTGGTCCGGATCGTCGTGACACCAAGCGCGAGATAGAGCCGCGGAAAACTGATGCCCATGTCCGAATAGATCGGCGGATTACCACCCATAGGGAAGAATATGTGGTCGTGCATTCCAACAAGACCCGGCATGACCGTGTAGCCTGTCATGTCAAGCATTTTGGCTCCATCCGGTGGCTTCGTTGTTGACGCGGCACCAACAGACTCGATCTTTCCGCCGCTGATCAAAACGGTCTGATCCTCCGCCGGTGCCGCGCCCGTGCCATCGATGACGCGGACATGAGTAAGGGCAAGGACCGGTGCGTCGATACGGATGAACTGTTGGCGGTCATTCTGGGCAAAGGTCGCGACATGTATCGCCAGTATGACAAGGATCGCTGCTGGTTTGGTCATAAGTTTTGTCGTTTGTGGACCCGGCGCAAGGACACAATAACAGATTCGGAAGGGGTGGTTGCACCCGCTTGATATTGTGAATGTTCAACGTGATCACAGCATACCGTCTTTTCACACGGTTTGGCATCCGTGCGGCTGGCATATGCGGGTGGCAAGCAACTCTTCCCAACCCGAGATTGTGTCCTGCTCCTGCATAACGCCCGTCAGTCGTGTTGCCTAAGTCTGGTGTGATCGTCGTCGGATCATCTCCATCGCCGGCTCGCTGACAAACACCTTCGCATGAAACTGCTCACCCCACTCCAATGCGGTCACCTCGCGATACTCGTACGTATTCTCGACATCATACTTTGGTCCGTATCCCGGGTGAAGCTTCTTTCTGATGGACGCACGAATACTCGTGTCTGCACCATTATTTAGGAGCAGTTCGGTAAATGGGGCGACGAATGGACCTCGGCCGTTGTAGTTCATCCAAAAGTTTGGCTGTGAAACTACGGTGCAAAATAGCGCGGTGTAACCACCGAAACCATTCTCGTCGATCGCCGATCTAGCGTTTGCATCCGCCCCCTTAGCTATTAGCCATTTAGCGATTTCCAGTTCGTCAAAGTCGACACACATGTGCAGGAGCGTGGTGCCTTTTAGCGGAGTTCCTTCGGTTGCGTCTTCCTCATTCTCTCTGCACCCCATTTCTCTCGGATAGATTTCCCGGTGCGTGAATGTCCGGCTTAGCAATCCCGGATCACGGTCGAGATGTCGTTCGAGCAGATCCAGTCGTCCGCGGTGCAGTGCCATTACCGGCGTGTCAGGATACTCAAGTCCATGATCCTCGTAGAGCTGAAGAATTTCGTGTTTACGGCCCGGACTGCGACTGTCAGTCTGTAGCACCACGTCGACTGGAGCCAGACAACGACTCTGGGCGTCGACGACAGGAACGCCGATCTCAAGTGCGAACCGTGTTCCGGGCACGCTCAACGTATACGCGGGGCCACCTAATGCTCCATCAGGAGGCGGTGGCGATCCGAGCAGCTTGTAGAGCATCGCCGCAGTTTCGATCTTGCTCTGTAACATGGCCCTGCCCATGCCATGCTGCAGATCCATCGAACCCATTTTGTGAAGCAGTCTGATGATCTCGTCACGCCCGAGGTTTGCCGCATAGCTGAGAGGCGGGCCCCAGTTACTGTTTCGTATTCCGGCATTCTCATGAAGTAGTTGGGGATTCTGTTCAACTATGCGCCGGACCGCATCGACGTCGTCGCGCCAGATCGCATCTATGAGTTCACAAGCCTGAACAAGTCGGGGCCATGAAGCAGCGCCGTAAACGCGTGCAAGTGCGAGTTGCGCGTCGGCGAGCTTTGCGTCGGCTGCTTCAGGAGCATCGGGATGAAAGGTGTTGAATTCGTCGAGCGCGTCCGGTTCGCCGTTACGAACCGAGCGCAGCAGATCCTTTGCTTGGTGTCTTAACTGATCTAGATCGGGTCGAACTGGGAGCCGACGCTCCTCGCGTGAGGGTAAAGACATTACGAGCCTCCTTTGGTCATGTGCCCGTGTCCGCTAAGTCGGGCGAAAAGGAGGTCCGCAACTTCGAACCTTTTCTGATGGAGTCAACAGGTGGACTCGGTCCTCTCCGCGGACGGGAGGCGTCCTGTACGCCTGGGCTCATAATAACGCGCCGGCGCGACTATCGTCCAGCTCCATCGCATAGTTGTCAGGTCTTACTTCGATCGTCTTGTCGATTTCGGTTTCAGGGTGCTCGCGTAATTGAAGCTCATGCGAAAGTACGGAGCCAGTTCGGCGATATTGTCGAGCACGGCATCAGGCACCTCGACATATTCCGTTTGCACTATTCCGTATTGCTCGGTGAGTTTCGCGGCATACTTCTCGATAAACCTCTCACGTTCTGCTGCAGGTAACCGCAATGATACGCGGCCGTTTGGGAGCAGCATGCTGAACATGTTTCCGTTCAGCGAGGTGTAAGGATTCGCCGCGCCTTTGCACTCGACATCAGGGATGGTGGCCACGAGCTGTTTGTAAAGCTCGACTCTCTCGGGTGCTGCGTGGGGTGCCGGTTTTGCGATGCGATCAATCCTCGTCCTCCTCGAAGGCGAGCGTGTCGTCGATTTTCTTGAGCTGCACCCTGTTCCAGTCGGGTGGCTCGACGCCGAGCAGGTGATGGACAAAGAAGTCGAACCGCTTGATCTCGCCGTATTGCCCGCCGTTAGTGTGGCCCGCACCGGGGATCACAAGCAGGTCGAATGTTTTGTTTGCCTTCATCAAGGCGTTGACCACCTGGAACGTTGAGGCTGGGTCGACGTTGGGGTCCATTTCGCCGACGACCAGCAGTAAGTTGCCCTGCAGGTTTTTGGCGTTATCGACATTTGATGAGGCGGCGTACTCCGGCCCCAGCGGCCAGCCCATCCATTGTTCGTTCCACCATATCTTATCCATCCGATTGTCGTGGCATCCGGCGGCGGCGACCGAGGCCATGTAGAACTCGGGATGAAAGAGCATGGCACCGAGCGCGTTCTGTCCTCCGGCCGAGGTGCCGTAAATGCCTACACGTGTGATGTAGTAGTAGGGGTATTTGGCCGCAACTGCCTTATGCCAGAGAATGCGATCAGGAAAGCCGGCATCGCCAAGGTTTTTCCACGCGACGTCGTGAAAAGCCTTCGAACGGTTCGAGGTCCCCATCCCGTCGATCTGGACGACGATAAAGCCAAGCTCCGCCTGGGCCTGCATGCCGTTCCACGCCGCAAAGGTTTTTGGTACAAAGGAATCCTGCGGGCCGGCGTAGATGTTTTCGATCACCGGATATTTCTTCTTCGGGTCGAAATTGGTCGGCCGAAATACTACGCCCCAGATATCCGTTTTGCCGTCGCGGCCCTTCGCGGTAAATACTTCCGGAGCGTGCCAGCCGGCCTCGGTCAATGCGGCGACATCCGCCTTTTCAAGCTCCATCAGGACCTTGCCGTCCGCGACGTTTCGCAACTGCAGGACCGTTGGCTGATCGACCCGCGAGAACGTGTCGGTATAAAACTTCATGTCGCGCGAAAACGCGACCGCGTGGTTGGCGTCGCCGTCGGTCATCGATGTCAAACCGCTGCCGTCAAAGTTGATCCGGAAATAATAATTGAGATACGGATCTTTACCCGCGTGCATGCCGCTCGCGTGAAAATATATCTGGCGGGCCGCTTCATCTACCTTGTCGACACCTCGTACGACCCACTCGCCCTTTGTGATCTGGTTCTCTATCTTCCCCGTCTCGCCGTCGAAGAGATACAAGTGGTTCCATCCGTCACGCTCCGACATCCAGATGACCTCTTTTCCGTCATTCACGTCGTAGCGGTACTTTTTGCTCGAATAACAAAAGAACGTCTTCGGCGCTTCGTCGATCACTGTGCGCGGCTTGCCTGTGACAGCATCGACCTGTATGACGCGATACTCCTGATGTCCACGCTGGTTGTATTCAAACGTGAAGGCGTGGTTGTCCTTTCGCCACACGAGCGGTGTCATGTCGTACGGATTTGGGAAGGATGCGTTGTCTACGACGATCTGCTGCTTGGTATCGATCGAAAAGAGTACGGGCTGCTCAACATCGACGGTATCGCCGGGCTTCGCATACTCGATCGACCAGTATTTCGGCTGGAGCTGGTCGATGGGCGATGATTCGACGTACTGGATCTTGCGGTGATAACCAGGCTTTACGCGATATGCCGCAATCTTTTTTGAGTCCGGCGACCAGACAAGCGAAGTTAGCGTATAGTAGTTACCCTCGGAGCCGTCATAGCTCAGCATGAATTCGGTCTTTTTGTCCTTTGAGCGAATAAAGATGTTGTAATTTCGGATCGATGCTTCCCAGTTTCCGTCGGGTGACATTCGCGGCGTATCCGTTCTCGGTGTTGGCGTCGGACGCAGTTGTGCCGGCGTATTGCCGCCGGGTGGGAGCCCCGGAGCGGGCCGCAGCTTGGTGCATTTGTAGCTGGATAATTCGCACTTCCAGTGTCCTTCGTTTGCATTGAACTCGATGGCCTGCTCGTTGTCGACAAACGTCAGGCTCGCACCCGTGCCGCCCAAGGGTAGTCTCAGGCCGGTGTACGTTTGTCCCGCAGCGGCTGACAATGCGGCGGCAAGCTTTTCGTGATCGAACGCAGGGCGCCGGGCGAGACTTGCCGCATCGACCCAGACGATCTCGCTGCCGCCCCTTACGGTCCGTCGGTACCAGAAATGATCCGTACCGCCGATCCAGGTGACGGGTCCGGGCACGTCGAGGGCCGCCGTTTGGAACTTAGTCTGTAGCTCACGCGCCCGTTCATAATCCGCGAGCGTGCCCTGAGCAAGCGAAATGTGGATAGAGGAAGCAACGACGACTGCTGTGAAGAGCAGAGAAGCACCACGCTTTAGCATAAGAGCGAACCTTCTTTTTTGATCTAAGATTTGCGTTGATATTAGGGCAAGAGTCGCTGCGACAGCAAGTATGAACATGTAGGAAGGCTAAGAAAAAGTGACAGCTCTCAGCCGACAGCTGGCAGCTGTGTTCTAATCGGTGAAAACGCCCCTATAGCTACATCATGACCAAGTGGCGGTCGACATGCTGGAGTGCTGGGATTGCGATACTGATCACCGCAAGCCTAACGCTGCTTGCGCAAAGACCGCAGCCCGCGAAGGTTGAGCTCGGATCGACTACGGCAAAGAACGGATTCAAGAACGAAGACGAGATCCGCGATAAGTTCAACGCGTGGAAAACAGACGATGAGGCTCGCCAATGGCTGCAGATAATGGGCTACAGGGCGGACGAGATCACGAATGTTACGGCTGCCAAACCGCACGATGAGAAATCGGACGTCGATGTCGTGGTGACGACACCGGCCGGTACGACGAAGCACGGAATCTCGATAAAGCTCGTCAGCACTGCAAACGGATTCAACCAGATCGATAAACGCTGGATCTCGCACTATGCAAAGTTGTGGAGCATGCCGCCGGACGTCGAGACAGCACTCAAGCTCTTTGTGGGCGAGACGGCGCCGCGGCAGGGGTCGCGCGAGGCAAACCGGATGTTTCTGGATGAGTTGACCATAGCAGAGCGGACTTCTATCTTAAGATTTTTCGAATCGAACCGTGAGCGTATCCTGCACGACCTGTTTTCCGGCGACGGCCCCCACGCTGCGGGTTGGTTCGTGGTCGCTCAAAAGACCGATCGCACCAGATGGCTACTTCGACGCGACACCGATGCAATTCACTTCTTCGGCGATGGCAAGATCGAACTGACGGCAAACGGCAATCTAAAGATCGGCCGCATCACGATGCAGCGCAAGGGCGGCGATGGCGGGCGCGAGACTGCCAAGATGCTGCAGTTCAAGATCAATCCGGCGCTGCTGTTCAATAGCCCCGAGCCCGAGCAATGGTCCGGGAATCCGATACTGCCGGGTTGGTACGCCGATCCTGAAGCGCGTATTTTTCAGAATGAGTATTGGATCTTTCCCACCTACTCCGCCCCCTACAATGAGCAGACATTTCTCGATGCATTCTCTTCAAAAGATCTGATCACATGGCGAAAGCACGAGCGGGTGCTGGATATCAAAGATGTCCCTTGGGCAAAGCGGGCGGTGTGGGCGCCGTCTATCGTGCACAAGGGCGATTGGTACTACCTGTTCTTTGGTGCGAACGATATTCAAAACGACCAGCAGATCGGCGGCATCGGCGTTGCCCGCTCGCGCCGGCCCGAAGGCCCCTTCATTGATCACCTGGGCAAGCCGCTCATCGACAAATTTCACAACGGCGCACAGCCTATTGACCAGTTCGTCTATGAGGACCGCGATGGATCCTACTACATCATTTACGGCGGCTGGCGGCATTGTAATATCGCCAGGCTGAACAAAGACTTCACGGGGCTGGAGCCTTTTCCAGACGGTACGACGTTCAGAGAGATCACCCCCGCAGGTTACGTAGAGGGTGCTTTCATGTTCGTTCGCGACGGGAAGTATTATTTCATGTGGTCGGAGGGCGGCTGGACAGGGCCTGATTATGCCGTCGCGTATGCTGTAGCGACGTCACCCTTTGGCCCGTTCACACGCGTAGGCAAGATCCTGCAGCAGGACCCTACAGTCGCTACCGGCGCAGGTCACCACTCGATCCTGCACGCTCCGAACTCGTACAAATGGTACATCGTCTATCACCGACGGCCACTCGGAGAGACTGATCGCAACCACCGCGTCGTGTGTATCGATGAACTACACTTCGACGACAAGGGTATGATACTGCCCGTCACCATTACGAAGACGGGCGTTCCGCGCGATGTGATCAGATAATGCGAAGAGCACGCTATTCGAGCCGCGTGAGTTTGAATGTGGTCTCATTGGCCGCACCGCCGGGTATCGGGGCGATCTTGCCGCCGATACGAAAGTAGAAGTCGCCGTTCTTGCTCGTAAGCCACATTGTGTTGCCTTCTTTTCGCACTCGATAGGTTGCATAGCCACCGCCGCTAAAGCCGGGGTTGCGTGCGACCGTCGGACGTATCGTGAGCACATTTCCCTTGAGGTCGTACATACCGGCGTTCGCAAAGAGTGTGTCGAAGGCCGCAATTTTTTCCTCAGGCGTGGGCGTTGCCCCGGCATAGGGTGGCCGCTCCTGGTCGCTCGCTACGTACATGATGCTGTAGTACTTTTTGCCAAACGTCATATAACCGGGTTGCGGGTTTGAAAGCGTGCCGGGCTTATCGCCGGTTACGGTGATCTCCGCAACTTTCCAGACGCCGGATATCGACCCGACGTTCTGCGCCTTGGTTAGCCCGGTAAGGGAAAGTGCCGCGAGCAATGTAAATAAAGCAAGCTTCATATGATCGTCCTCTTTGAAAGGTTAGAAAGCTTTATACGTCGATCGCGGCAGAAGGGTTACATGGCCTTCATCGAATAGCGGAGGATATCTTTCGGTTTCGGCTCTGACGCGGTCAAGACGATACGGCTCACGGGCCTAGCCCATTTGGTCGCAAAACTACTGTACTCCGGCCCCTGTGTAGATGGCTTCTCAACTGAGGCCGTCCATCCGCCGGGTGGATAGGTTATCGTGACCACTCTCCCCGTTGGTGTCGTAAGCTTCAGACGACCGGGTGTACTCATATCCACATCGCAGATGGTCATAAAGACCTGCTGCAGCGAGGTTGGCGATCTTGAGAGCGAATAGTCGTCCGCGACGGTGACGTCGTCGCTTGTGCGATCGAGGGTCACCATTCTGTTCCAGGACTCGATGCCCGCTTCTTTGGGATAAGCAGCCGAGATGTCCATCGACAGCGATGCTTTCTCGCCACCAGTTTCCTTAACGGATCTTGCCGCAAACTGCCGCCCCGCCGATTGCCCTATACCGTTGATGACGGGCAGATTGTGATATTGCGACTGGGTGAACCACAGCTCGTAACGACGGGATGAAAAGGTGGTCGCGGTGTAATTACCACGGCCAGCGTCGATGATGACGGGCTCATTGCCGAGATAGACGATGAAGTCACCGACGTCATTGTGGTTGTGACTCTCGCCGTTGTGGCCGGCATGCGTCGCAAGGAAGAGTCCGCTCTTCGTCCGGGCTGTCATCACCTGGATATCTGATAACCAAGCCTCTTCAGCCGGCGCATACGTCACCGCTCCGGTTGGCATCTCCTTCAATGCGAGCAGGTTGCTTAAGCGTCGCGGCTTCTGAAATCCCTCACCCTGCACCAGCGAATTCTTTGCGTGCATGTACTGGCCAAAGTGCATGAGCGTGTCGTCACGGATCGCCTTTCCAAATCGGTATAGCATCACGCCGTCGGCCGTGAATTTGGGGTCCGCATCGGCAAAATTGACGAAATAGTTGTCAGCGATGTGCATCTTGTAGATGTACGACGCCATTTTGCGAATGATCGGCTCCTTATAGACATCTATGTGATCTGCCGTAGCACTCCGGAGCATCTCCAATGCATCGAACACGCTCGCTCCGGCGGCAAACCAGTAGCTTGGTCCTTCGTCACATCCGCCGTCCTCGCCGAGACCGTTTATGTAAACGTCAAGTAGCTTCATGTACTCATACAGGTTGGCCGCGCGTTTTGCTTCATCATGTTCGAGCATGAGTTCAGCCGTCATGGCGTTGGATACGATCCACGGATCCCAGTTATTTACCGCCTTGGTTGGGTCTAACCAGCTGTAGCGTTTAGTGTCTTTTATCGGATCCAGGATCTTTCGGATGGTCTCGCTGTAAATGCGTTTACGTATCAGTGGATTTACTTTGTCGAGCTTTGGACCGACGAGATAATCCGTGAGAGCCAGCGTCGCAGCCGTCTCTGCGCCGAACAGTTCGACTATCGGGTCCTCAACATCAGGTAGCCCGTTCTTTGCTTTCTGCATGCTCAGATGCGCTGGCACGCCCCAGTACGTCTCTTCACATATTGCCCAGACGTAGTTCGCGACCGTGTCGGTGAAGCGGCCCTTGTCCTCGACAGTTTCGGCGAGGACAAGATCCATTAACTGGTTCCGGCGTGCGAACGACTTCGCCTCGTAGTTTGACCGATTGCCTGTGCGGACGTACTCGAGGAAGAGCGTAGCCGATACGGACGGCACTCTTTGCCCAAAAACTGCTCACCGCGCTTGATCAGCTCCTGGGCAACATTCTCCGGCAAGCTCGATCGCCATTCGGAGGCTGCTTTGGGATAGGGCTGCCAACGATCGCGCGGCACCAGTTCGCGTCTAACCTCGTCGGCAGAGAAATGACCAGCTAGGACGTTGCGTTGTGTGACCTGCGCTGAAGCCGTGAGGACGCAGGCCAGAAGAAAGATCAGTGACCGGTACATAGGAACATTAAAGCATAGGCGCGAGAGCGATCACGTCTGTGTTGAAGCTCGCTAGTCAATGGACTTCCACTGTCTGCAGCCTTTGATCACCGGGGTTGATCGGTCATGTGAAAAACGATCCTTCCTCCGCCCGTTATGTCCGAGTACGTAACGTAACGTCTGGTCAGCCGCTGTCCATTTACGTCTACATTCTTAACGTAGACGTTCTTGTCGCTTTGGTTTTCCCCTTCGATCGTCAGTGTACGCCCACTTTCGAATCTCAGGACAGCTTTCTTGATCGACGGGCTCCCGAGCATGTACTGCCCTGAGGCTGGCGCAACGGGATAAAAGCCGAGTGACGAGAGGATGTACCAGGCTGACATCTGTCCGCAATCATCGTTACCGCCGAGGCCATCAGGAGCGGCCTTGTACTGCTTTTGCAGGATCATGCGTACGCGCTCCTGCGTTTTCCATGGCTGATCCGTCCAGTCGTAAAGATATGCCACGTGGTGCGAAGGCTCATTACCATGGATGTATCCACCGATAATGCCGTCGCGGGTGATGTCTTCGGTCTCGGCAAAGAACGAATCCGGCAGGTGCATGGTGAATAATTCGTCGAGGTGTGCCGCAAACTTTTGTTTGCCACCCATCATCTCGATCATCGTCGTGGGATCGTGCGGAACGTACAGGCTGTAATTCCAGGCATTGCCCTCGATAAAGCCCTGGCCCTCGGTTTTCAATGGATCGAATTTTGGAAGGAAGTTCCCGGTGGAGTCCTTTGGCCCCATAAATCCAACGGCGGGATCATAGAGTTTTTTCCAACTCTGCGATCGGTTCATGAACTCGTTGTAAACAGACATTCGTCCAAGCTTTTTCGCGGCCTGAGCGATGGCGTAGTCGTCGTAGGCGTACTCAAGAGTTTTCGAGACCGATGTCGAGTTCTTGTCCTCCGGCACATAGCCCAGCTTTTCGTAAAACTGTATGCCGTCATAGTAGCCGACGTGAGCCGTCTCGATCGCGTCGTCGAGGGCCTTGTTGGCCTCAGGTCCCGTGAGCACACCCGTAACTATCGCGTCTGCCACCACAGACGCGCTGTGATAGCCGATCATGCACCAATTTTCGTTCGCGTAATGCGACCAGACCGGCAGCATGTGCTCCGGGCTTTGATCATGATGAGCCATCATCGAGCGGACCATGTCGCGATTTCGCGAGGGCTGGATGATGTTAAAGAGCGGATGAAGAGCGCGATAGGTGTCCCACAGCGAAAAAGTTGTGTAGTTCGTCCACCCGCTTGTGCGATGAACGTTCTGGTCGATGCCCTTATACTGTCCATCGGCATCCATGTAAACGGTCGGTGAGATGAACGCGTGATACATGGCCGTATAAAAATTGACCATGTCATCGCGGGGGTCTGCAGTGATCGCGATCTTTGACAGCTCCCGATTCCATGCGGCCTGGCCTTGTTGTTTTACACGATCGAAGTTCCAATCTGAGATCTCAGATCTCAAATTTGAGATCGCACCTTTGATCGACACAGGCGACAACGCAAATTTGATCTTGATCTTCTCGTTAGCAGCGGTCTTGAAGTCGAAATAGGCCCGCAGCTGCTTGCCCGCCATCTCAGGGAAGTTGTGGTTCTGATCGAACTTTCTCCAAAACCCGCGGTAATCCTGTCGTGCAAACTCGCGATACCCATAGCTTGCGAATGGCTTCGAGAATTCCATCGCGAAATATGCCGTCCGCGTGCGCGCCCAGCCGTTCGTCTGTCGAAAACCTACGACAGTGTGATCGTTTACGATGCGCACGTAGGTCCAGACGTTCTTGCCGTCGTAGTCGTAGATGCCGTGCATCAGGTCGAGGATGATGTGGGCGTTGTCCGAGGCAGGGAAGGTGTACTGGTGAAAGCCGACGCGTGTCGTCGTCGTCATCTCAGCGATGATGCCGTCGTCATCGAGCCGCACCTTATAGTAGTCGGGCTCGGCGACCTCGGTCGAGTGGGAGAACGCTGACCGAAAACCGGTCTTAGGATCCTTCTTGTCACCCGGCTCAAGCTGCAGCGGCCCGACCGTCGGCATGATCAGAAAGTCGCCAAGATCGGAGTGACCGGTGCCGCTAAAATGCGTGTGCGAGAATCCGACGATCGTATTGTCGTCGTACTGATATCCGGCGCAGTAACGGTATGTTTCCGGATTGTACTTGCCGCCGATGTTCTGTGGCTGCTCGTCCGTGTCAGGCGAGAGCTGGACAGATCCAAACGGAACAGTCGCTCCCGGGTACGTATGACCCATTCGCAGCGTCCCGATCAGCGGGTTTACATACTGGATGTAATTCGCTGATGACTGCGCTGCGAGTGTAGACGCGAGCGAGGCAAGTACGAACGCGAAGCTGATGAGTCGCATGATGTGACGACTACGCCTCGAGCTGAGCATCCATCGTTATCTCGGCTTTGAGCACCTTCGAAACAGGACAGCCCGCCTTCGCATTGTTTGCAGCCGTCATAAACGACTCGTTGTCAGCCCCGGGTACGCGAGCCCGGACCTCGAGATGGACGGTGGTGATCGCAAACGCGTCATCCACCTTGTCGAGCTTTACGCTGGCCCTTGTTCTTATGCTTTCTGCCGTCAGGCCTGCTTTGCCGAGTTGACCTGACAGCGCCATAGAAAAACATCCGGCATGGGCCGCCGCGATCAGCTCTTCCGGATTGGTGCCGATCCCGTCCTCAAAACGAGTGCTGAATGAGTACTGAGTGTCAGCGAGAACGCCACTGTCCGTCGATATCCTGCCCTTGCCGTCTTTCAGCCCACCGTTCCACTCCGCCGATGCGTTACGAATCATAAGTTCCTCCTGGTGTGTATAGGTAATTTACTCAATGGAGTGCACAACCACCAATGGGCGACCGATCGAAGCTGCGGAGCAGCGGTATATCTTTAGCCCCACGTGGAGCGAAGCGGAACGTGGGGTACGCTGACCCGAACATCTCTAAGCCCGTGGAACGGGCGACAGACTATCGTCAACTACCGTAGCGATCATTTTTGCACTCGCTCTGTCGCCCGCTCCGCAGGCTCTTTTCCTCACCCGGCATCGCACCCCACGTTTCGCTACGCTCCACGTGGGGCTACAGATATGCCGCTGCTCCGCAGCTCTCTAACAACCCGGTGTCGCATTTGACGCTAAAATATCTATGTGCCGCAGCCAACAAGACCTATCTTCGCCATCTCAGGCCCGACTGCTTCGGGCAAGACAGCCCTCAGTGTCGAACTTGCACTCCGCACCGGAGGCGAGGTGATCAATTTTGATTCGGTCCAGATCTATAAGGGCATAGAGATCGCGACGGCTAAACCCACCGAAGAAGAAAAGAAAGGCGTGCCGCATCACCTGATCGGCTATGTCGACCCAAACGTGAATTACACTGCTGCCGACTGGGCCAGAGACGCAGCTGTAAAGATAGCCGAAATAGAAGCGCGCTCGCGCATCCCCATACTTGTCGGAGGCACCGGCTTCTATCTTCGCACACTGCGGCAGCCGCTTTTTGAGAGCCCGCCCACCGATCACGCTCTACGCGAGCGGCTCCGCTCCATTCACCGCCGACGCGGGGCCGAACACCTTCACCGGATGCTCAAGCGAGTAGATTCGGCACTTGCGTCCGCATTGCCCGAAAACGATTACGCACGCGTGATGCGCGGGCTTGAGGTGTACTTCCAAACAGGGAACAGATTGTCAGAAAAACAGCCGCACCGGCTCGATCCGCCTGAATTTGCGTCGAGGATCCAGCTTTTTGTCCTAAACCCACCGCGAGACGAGCTATATCGCCGAATAAACCTCCGCACAGAGCAGCATTTCGCGTCCGGCCTGATCGATGAGGTCACCCGCCTCCGCTCCGCCGGCCTACGAGACGACACCAACGCCCTCGGCTCCCACGCCTACCGCCGCGTCTGCGAATACCTCCGCGGCGAACGCTCCCTAGACTCCGCGATCGAGCAATCAAAACAAGATGTTCGAAACTACGCGAAACGACAATTGACCTGGTTTCGGAAGGAGCCCGACGCCACCTGGCTGCAAGGATTTGGGGCCGACGAGGAGGTCCAGAGCGCCCTCTTTGAGACTGCCAAGGACCTGCTAGGCTTGGAGTTACGCTTGACGTAACGCGTATGTTGAACTACCGTTGACTCTGGTGATCCTGAGCTATCGCGATAGCCGAACGAAGAATTTTGCCGCCGGCAAACATGTAAAGGCATTCGCAGCGATCGAGCGGCGCGCAAGAATGAAGCTAGACCGCTTGGAAGCGGCGGTGTCTATCCACGACCTTGCGGCTTTGCCCGGTAACCGGTTCGAGGCCCTGAAAGGTAACCGAAAAGGGCAATACAGTGTACGGATCAATGACCAATGGCGTATCTGCTTTGAATGGCCGGACAACTCCAAGGGCCCGTTGAATGTCGAAATAGTTGGCTATCACTAAGAGAATGCATCATGTCTATACCAGCAATACACCCCGGTGAGCACCTGCGAGAGGAGCTCGAAGAGCTTGGCATCTCCGCCGCCGAGCTGGCTCGTCGTCTGGATGTCCCCACCAACCGCATAACTCAGATCATCAATGGCCGGCGGTCCATTTCAGGCGACACGGCGCTTCGTCTCGGGCATTTTTTTGGCACCACCCCCGAATTCTGGCTTAATTTGCAGTCCATCTACGACGTTCGCCTTGCCGTCGCAAAATCATGGACATCGATCAAAACACTCCCGACCCTGAAAGCTACCACTCCTGCACACCCTTAGCTGGGCGACCACATTCTTAGCACACTCCGGCTGCCCACGCCTACCGCCGCGTCTGAGAATATCTCCGAGGCGAACGCCCCTCGATTCCGCCATCGAGCAGTCAAAACAAGACGTCAGAAACTACGCCAAACGACAATTGACCTGGTTCAGGAGGGAGCCGGACGTCATGTGGCTGCACGGGTTGGGCACCGATCAGCAGATCCAGAATACTCTCGTCGGAGCAACGAACGGCTCATCAGCGCATAGTTATCAGCGGGAGCGAGGTTAGTGGATCAGAAAGGTGGCGGTGCCCGTCTCTGGATGAGTGGAGCTCAAAAAGTCACTCATGCTTTCTACCTTCCTATTTATGGGTAGATCGGTCGGCTTGTGCATACCGTTGCGGCTCGGAGGCAACTTTGGAACAGGCGAGACAGTTGTGACGTCATGAGTTCAGCTTGTCTACCACCTCGTCCTCTTTTTCGGGCGTTAATTTCCCGACCCAGTAATTTGTGATCTCGCCCTTTTCGTTGGTTAAGATTAGGGTCGGCGTCCCACTCACTTCGAAGGCAGAGATCGGCGCCTGTCTTACCTCAATATCACCGATCCCAAGTTCAGCCAAATGTGTTTTGCTCTCCTCGACCGGCTCAGGAAAGAAAGCAACAATCTTGAACTCCGTAAATCTCGTCATCTCAACTAACCGCCGATAAAAGGGAGCACTTTCGTTGCAGAAGTGACACGTCGTCTGTAGAGCGAGAACGATGGTTTTGTGCCCGGTTGACCAACTCTCTCGGGGAAGGCGAACGGATTTGCTGATCGATCTCGAGAATGGGTTTTCGATAGGAAAGTTCCTAGATGCGTCCGCGACAAAGCACAATTCAACTACGGCCCCGATACTCATGACGCCGATTACAGCAATCACGAGAACTGACTGGCCGTGTGTCGCGAGGAAGTGCTTCATTATAGTGCCGTACGTATCCGCGGCACGAGGAAAGTGACACCCGCGGTCTTAGTCGTCTTTGTCGGCCAGGGGACGGTATCGAAAGAATTTGTTGCCAATACGATCTCCGCGGTGATTTTGATCTCCTTTTTCTGTATCAGGTCCGAAAGATCGCTGACGGCGCTTCTATTGGTCTTGACTAATTCAGCTAGAGCCGGTTGGAGACTATAGTTAACCATCATGGCGGATGAGACGTAATCAAGGTAGTTTTTGGTGCCCGGCCTGTCCTCAACGGTCGGTGACGGCATACTGTTTACAGATTTCGCGATTAGCTTCGTCAATTCGAAGACGCGGATAGTGTCGAGTTTCTGCGCAGCCGGCAGCATTCTGACCAGATTCACAATACCTTCCGGGGTAATCTCAACTTTTTTTGCGTTCGTGACGGCCTGGTCATAGGATCTGAACGCCGAATCGAGGTCATTCTTCTCAAGGTAATAGCTAGCGAGCTTCGAGTGACCTCTGACTCTCGCGAGTACGTCCGTCATTTTCTTGATGGCGTAGCTGGCAGCCGAAGGTTCGGTTGTCGCGAGTGATTGAACCACGACATCGCCATAGAACTGGTCGGCGATCGCGGTCCTGATATCCTTCGAGCCCTGATTTGGAATTTCGATTTCTGATGCCTGCTCCATCAGGTCAACCGCATAGGTAAACTTCTTCTGTGTGAGAGCGATGTATGCCGCGCTCTTGTACAGCACACTCTTACGAGCCGGATCTTCTTCGCGTTCGGCCTCCGCGACCGTTGCTCCAAGCCTGTCCGGACTACTCTTCATACGCTCGTTGGATTCGTTGGCTGCGCGAGTCTTCTGGGTAATCTGGGCACTGAGCAAGGTGTAAACAGGTCCTGCTTCGGCGAGAATTTCCGGGGACTCTGCGGAGAGGTCGGGGAATAGCCTCTCGAATACGCCGTAGCACGCGGATTGATCAGTCGTAGAAACAGCCGCCACGTTTCGGCACCGGAAAACAGCCAGATTGAGGAACTGCCTTCGGATATCGAGAGGGACACTTGGCTTGGCGAAGGCCCCTGCATACATCAGAAGGTTATTGGTCGAGAGTCGGATTCGGCCAGAAGCTTCAGCCGCAAGAATCGCCGCGAGCAACCTGGTCAGCTCTCCGGATTCCCTTGATACGAGCGCCATCAATAGACCAGCGAGGTCCGGGCCTTTGTCATTTTGCGCTGAAAGAACGTTGACGGCAATGTCCACGGCACGTCGTTCGCCGTTCTTGCTATTAAGTAGGTCAGATACGAGCTGGAGGTCATCTTGGGGCGATATCGCGTAGCGTAATCTGATTTGCTTCGCCCGATCGGGTGCGTGCGAGTCTAGAAGGGAAAGCAAGCGAATGCCATAAAGGAACTGAGGGGGTATCAACTCCTTATTTCGATAATGGTCGTCAATCCCTTCAACAGCAATGCCTTCGGCGGTCTCGCTCTCGTCTTTGCCATCCTTCCAGAGCCAGCCAGCAACTTTGTACCGAGCCCAGACCCGTACTGCGGCCGGTTGGATGTCCTTGATCTGACGGTCAAGATCTCCGACTAAGAGTTGTTTCTTTAGACGCAATTGCGCCAACTCGTCTTTCTGATCAGCGGAAGGTTGCTGACCAGCGCACGTTAAAACGAGTAGAAGTAAAAGGCTCGACAAGATCGGCGGTTTCTTTGACATAACACCCTCCGCGTTGGCCTTACACTCCGCTAGATCGGCCATTGTTGCGGAAACTTCGGACAAACAGCCGTATGTACCTACTCAAGGCGATGGCCATGACAGGACGGTTTTAGAACGTGAGATCGAACTTCTCAGTCCACAGACCCGACCAAACCCTCTTCACCTCGCCGTCGGAGCCGATCGCAAGTGTCATCGGGGTAGCCAACAAATGCGCCGTCACTCAGTTGCGTTGCGGCGGCGCTCATTCTGGCCCATTTGACGTAGGCTTTCGGAGTCAGGTGGATCTTCTGCATGTCCGGGCCGTGCACCACGACGACTCTCTTGAAGAGATTTGAGAAGTAGTTTGGTGACACGCCGGCTATCTCAGCCATCTCGCGAACCGTCCATTCCCGGGCAGGATCGTCGTCGATCTTTCTGATCACTTTGTTAATGGTCTCGATCATGAGCGGGCACCTGGTAGGAGGATATGCCTCACGACGCACTGCGGCCGATCTCCTGCTAAGGCAGACCAACAGCAGCCCACGCCCTGTGAGAGTCTAATTTGCGATCGGGAAACGAGCCGGTCGGTCATGTGGAGTATGAAAACCGTACTGCTACGAAGAACCTAATGTATACCCCCCCTGCGATATGTTAATTGAAATATTGACTCCCAGCCATCGTCAGTCAGTGGCAACTTCGACCCCTTGCCGCAGATACAGCTTATTCTCGGTTGCATACATAAAATATACAACCAAAAATGCATTACGCGAGTCTTAATACGTAAAGCTCTTCCATCGAGGTCGAGATCGATCTTTGATAATTGATTTAAGGCGGTTAGATGCCGCGCGTTGCGGCGTTAAGGGTCGAAGATCCTTGCTCGCAGTTGTATTACAAATGCAATACAGACAGGAGGTGGGCCATCTTCCACCGTACGAGTAAGTCGTGTATTTACAATAGTTGCGTGAAACCGGTGCCTCGTGGCGATTTTTTTCTGTAAAATGGCCGGACAGTGTGAAGACGAGCAGTTAAGTTCTTTGCTATCAGTCAGTTACATGTCCCAACGGCATCTGGGACAGCTCTGGGACAAGCTGGGACAGGATTTCACAGCATTGAACGTGTCGCGAACCAGGCTCGAGATCGCCCGGTCTTTAGCCCATGACCGTAAACGAATGCAGAGGCGAGTTTTTCAGCACCACGGATCATGGCACCACCAGGTTAGCGCGCGCGAGATAAATTTATTCCCGTATCACGCGCATTTCGTTATACTTGACTGTTAGCTTGGCTCTAAAACTTGATCTAGCTTGAGGTATTGCAATGGAGAAGCAGGTTGCTCAGAACATCCAGGATGCCTTTTTAAATTCGGCGCGGAGGGAACGTGTCAATGTGGTCATCCACTTATTACAAGGGGCTACGGCAGCGGGACGTATCAAGAGTTTTGACAAATTTTCCGTGCTCCTCGACGTAGGCGGTGCTGAAGTCTTGATCTTTAAGCATGCCATTTCATCGATCTCGCAGGAGCGAAGGCCCCCAGCACCGCCTCCACAGCACTCGGTCCACACGTCGCAGCCTGCGCAACCCCCCGCTACCGAAACATCGTCTTGAGGGGTAAGTTCATAACCTTTGAGGGCATCGACGGCAGCGGTAAATCCACCCAAGTCGCGATGTTGGCCGAGGCCCTGCGCTCGCGGGGCATCGATCCCGTCATAACGTGCGAACCCGGCGGTACGCCGCTCGGCCGGCGGCTGCGTGCTGCTTTCCTCGAAACCACCGAAAAGGTCGCTCCTATCGCTGAGCTGCTTGCCTTCGCCGCAGACCGTGCTCAGCACGTCGAACATCTGATCAAACCGGAGCTCGCGGAAGGAAGGGTGGTGATCTCGGACCGCTATGCCGATGCGACGGAGGCTTATCAAGGTGCTGGCCGAGGATTCACAAAAGACCAGATCCGCGATGTTATAGAATTCGCGACCGGCGGCCTCAAACCCGATCTCACGCTTTTCTTCGACATACCGGTCGAGGTCGCCATTAGCCGCATGCAGACACGCGAGGAGTCGCATACCAAGAAGAACCGCATGGATGAGGAGACCGCGGACTTTTATACACGCGTACGCGAGGCGTATTTCGAAATAGCCGCGCGTGAGCCCGAACGATTTCGAGTGATCGCCGCGGATCGTCCTGCCGATCTGATCCAACCAGATGTCTTTGCCATAGTTGCCGATCTGCTTTCAATTCCATCCCAGGCTGTGAGCTAGGTCACACAACACCGGAACACTATACACGTAGAGTTCGTTATAGCAATTGGAGGTGAAGTCATGCACATCAGATTTGGCACGAACTTCGTCATCTTTCTTCTCTTCTTTGGTATCGCAGCTCTCGACGCTATACAGGCTCAAAATTGGCTCCGTGCAGCCTTTTGGTTCGCGATAGGCCTGGTCTTCTTTCTCGCGGACAACGTCGGCGAGATACGAAGGCCCACAAGGTAGCGGTTGTACCTTTCTTCCTTGGCCTCGACGTACCTTAGAATGAAGGTGTGTTCGATCGCCTGCTCGGTAACGAGAACGCCAAGATAACACTCCGCCGCCTGCTTAAGGGCGGCCGGGTACCGCATTCGTTCCTCTTTGCCGGCGACGAACGAGTGGGCAAGCGCCAGTTTGCGCTCGAATTAGCCAAGTCCATGCTCTGTCGCGAATCGGTTGACGGTGAGTCCTGTGGTGTGTGTCCGGTCTGCCGCAGATGCGATGTGTTTGCTTTTCCGAAGTCGGACGATCGGGACGGTCACCGGAAGGTGATACTCAGCGAATATCTCGATCTGGGTACTGTCATCCCCTATAACCGCAACATCCTGGTCGATGCCATTCGCGATCTGGAGAAGGAAGCGAATTTTCTGCCTTACGAGGGGACGGCGCGCATCTTCATCGTCGATGACGCGGACAAAATGAATGATTCGGCAACCAACGCGCTTCTTAAGACGCTCGAGGAGCCGCCGGCGACCACGTACATATTTCTGGTCACGTCGCGGCCTGACAAGCTGCTCCCTACCATTCGATCGCGCTGCCAGACACTCCGGTTCGGTCCTGTAGCGATCAATGACATAGAGCGTTTTCTCATAGACGACAGAGCCTTCTCGCATGACGAGGCGAGGCTTGCTGCACGCCTCTCGCGCGGCAGCATCGGCAGGAGTGTTCACATGGACATCACGGCAACAAAGGCTCTGCGCGAGCGAGCACTCGGTGTGATGAAAGCTGCCATCGCGACACCCGACCGGGCGAGCCTGTTGAAAGCGTCGGAAGAAATGAGTGACGCCAAAAACAAGGATCGATTTGAGGAGAGTCTGGACATCCTCGAGTCATTGACCCACGACATCTGGAAGCTTTCTGCCGAAGGCGATGAAACGCATCTGACAAATGCAGACCTCTCATCTGAGATAGCCGCTCTGGCAACGCATGCTGACAGTGAGAGGCTGATCTCGTGGCTTGCCGCGATCGAAACACTCCGTGCTAATCTGATCGTCAACATCAACAAAAGAGTATCGACCGACGGACTCTTTGTTTCCATGACCGTGTAAATGCAAGCCGAGGCAGAGATCAAAACAGGTGGGCTGTCGCCCACTTACGAGCGAATGATGGCCGCAGCTGCAGTGGCAGGAATGACGGCGGCGTCAGCTGCGGTGGCGTACTGGGACCCCTCGAAAGAGAACTTTTTCCCGGTCTGTCCGCTCTACCAGATGACGGGTCTTGCTTGTCCGGGCTGCGGGCTGACGCGTGGATTCCACGCCTTGTTTCACGGAGACATCCTCACCGCACTTGATTTCAACGCGTTAGTGCCCGTGTGGGTGGTGATCCTCGGGTATGTGTGGATCGCCCTATTACTGCTTGCGATCACCGGACGAGGCCTGCCCATGTGGGCGACGAATCCGAAGTTCCTGTGGGGATTTATGATCGTGCTGGTCGCGTTTGGGGTTTTGCGGAATATTCCCGCTTACCCACTCACGATCCTATATCCCTAAGGCGGAAGCCCGACCGGTAGGGAGGGTGCGCAAGGTCAACGAGTGACGATCTTTGGAGAACAAGCGGCACAATGTCATTGGGAGGGTGAAGCAGGGAAGAGTCGTTCGAACGGTGCTCCGAAGCATTGAGCTCTACCTGGCGCACCCTCCCGACCGGTCGGGTTTTAAGTGATTTGCACTAGGCCAGGCTTCTCGATGAGAGAAGTGGCAGCCGAGCCTTCTTTCCGCAGCATTTCGACCTCTTTTACAAACTCTTCAACGATATCCTCGCCCGACACTCGACGCATCGGGACGCCGTTCTTGAATATCATCCCGACATTGCGGCCAAAGGTGATGCCGAGCTGCGAATCATGTGCTTCGCCCGGACCGTTGACCGCGCAGCCCATGATCGAGAGATGCAGAGGCTCCTCGACATGAGCCAGTCGACGCTCGACCTCTGTGACGATCTCGACGAAGTTGTCTATATCAAGGCGGCCGCACGTCGGGCACGCGACGACTGTCACGCCGCGTTTCCGTAATTCGAGCGATTTTAGTATCTCCCAGCCGACACGAACCTCTTCGTGCGGTTCGGCAGCAAGGCTAACTCTTATGGTGTCGCCGATCCCTTCATGCAGCAGGATGCCCAGCCCAATTGCCGATTTGATCGTGCCGCCAAATGGCGTTCCTGCCTCGGTCACGCCGAGATGAAGCGGATAGTCGACCTTCTCAGCCATCAGCCGATAAGCCGCGACCATACGGTTTACGTCGGAGGCCTTGAGCGAGATGACGATATCTCCGAACCCAAGATCCTCGAGGATGCGGACGTGCCGCATGCCGCTCTCGACCATCGCCTCAGGAGTTGCGGACCCGTACTTTTTTAGTAGGTCCTTCTCCAACGAGCCGCCATTGACACCGATGCGGATAGGAACCTTGCGAGCCTCGGCTGCTCTGACTACCTCGCGAACGCGATCGATATGGCCGATGTTGCCTGGGTTAATACGCAACTTGTCGATACCGGCATCAAGCGCTTTCAGGGCCAACTTGTAATGGAAATGAATATCCGCCACTATCGGCACATCCGTACGCTTTCGGATCTCGTACATCGCCGCCGCTGCGTCGTCATCCGGCACGGCAATGCGGACGATCTCGCACCCGGCCTCGACCATCTCATTGATCTGCTTTAGCGTCCCCTCGACGTCCGTAGTGTCCGTCTTGGTCATCGACTGCACCGCCACAGGCGCACCGCCACCGATCTGGATGTTTCTTACTTTTACTGGTCTTGTAACTCTCGCCATACAAGCGTTAGAGTGCAAGCTTCAGCTTGTACACCCGTTGCAACCTCCGTACAAGCTGAAGCTTGCACTCTGAACTTTAGTTTCCAACCAATCTCGAAACGTCGAAAAATATCACGGTCACCATCAACAGCAATACGATTCCCAGCCCGGTAAGTTGTATCCGTTCCTTTGCGACCATCGACAGCGTTCGGCCGAACCACGACATGACCTTGTCGATTCCGAGCACAAGTATTTGCCCGCCGTCGAGCATCGGGATCGGGAACAGGTTGAAGATGCCGAGGCTGAGGCTTATGCCGGTGAGGATCAGTAGAAATCCATCGAGGCCCATCAAACGGGTAGCCTCTGCTGACTGCTGAAATATACCGATCGGACCTCCGATGCCAGAGTCTTTGACGGATCGCCGTCCTGCGAATACCTGACCGAGAACTGAGCCAGTGGTTTTGATGGTCTCCACGTTAGTAGACAATGCAAATGCTGCCGCCGTGCCAACTGTCGCAGGTTCGAGCGGCAGTTCGGCACGTTTGAAGCCAAAACCGAGCCGCTCTGTACCGTCTTCGAGCTTGCGGACCGTGGCAGTCAGGTTCATGGACGTGCCGTTTCTTTCAATCGACAGCGACAGCGGTGCAGATTTGTACTTGTCCACGAGCTCGCGCGTACGGCTCGGATCGCGAACGGACTCTCCGTTGATCGCGACGATGTGATCGCCCGACTGCAAACCGGCCTCTTGCGCCGGCGTGTTTGGCTGTACCTCACCAACGACGACGGGCTGAGCACCTTTGTCGGCATCGGCGTCTATGACACCTACATACTGACCGGCAAACAGCTTCTCCTTACGCGGGGTCAATTCGATATTCAAGCGCTGACCGTTACGTTCGACCGTTGCCGGGAGCTTCCGCTCGGGATTTACGCCAACCTCGACCTCGATGTTTCGCCAAGTGGGGTTCTCGATGCCGTTGAAGTTTACGATGCGATCACCGACCTGCAGACCTGCTTGGGCAGCAGGACCCTCAGCGACAACCTTGCCGAGGATCGGAGCTTCCATTGCGGGGATGCCTTGCACAAGCGCCGTTCCGAACGGTATGGAAAACGCCAATACCAGGTTCATGAAGGGACCGCCGAGCATGACTAGAAACTTCTGCCACCGCGGCCGCAACTCGTAGAGCTCAGACGTCTTTACCGGCTCCTCTTTGGGGCCGTCATCGGCAATATTGCGCTCGGCCATCCACTCTTCCAGATCAGGCGACTTGCCGCCCTCGAGCGGCGCCGTGGCTTCGTCACCGTAGAGCTTTACGTACGCGCCCAGCGGTATGGCGCTGATCCGGTAATCGGTGTGACCAAACTTGAAGCCCCAGATCCTTGGCCCCAGCCCAAAGAACGAATATGCCTCGACACGCATGCCGAAGAGCTTGGCAACCAAAAAGTGACCGAACTCGTGGATATTGACGGCAATGCCCAGCACGACCAGAGGAACAAGGACGTAATAGAAGAGAATATTTAGAACGGCATCCATAAGAGGGTTAAGATTCAGCTGGAGGGGCCTTGCGTTGTAGGTTAATGGGTGAGGACGGCCGAGGTCAATCTAAACATGCACCGTCTCCCTCTTCATTACGCCGTGCAAGATCGCCGCGGCTTCTGTCCGGCCCCACTCATCGGCACGAAGTATGGCGTCCAGATCCGGAGCCGAAACAGAGTCGTGGCCGGCCATTACCTGCCGATTTATGTCTGCGATATCTGAAAACCGGATGGTCCCATCCAAAAAGGCCCCAACGGTCGTCTCATTGGCCGCGTTCAGTACCGCGGGCATGGTGCCGCCGAGGCGAAGCGCCTGATAGGCGAGGTTGAGACATGGGAAACGCCCGGTGTCCGGTTCTTCAAATTCGAGTTTACTCAGTTCCGTAAGATCAAGCGGAGGCAGCGGGCATTCACGACGATCAGGGTACGTGAGGGCATATTGTATAGCGTGCTTCATATCCGTCACGCCCATCTGCGCGATGATCGAGCCGTCGACCATTTCCACCATTGAGTGCACGATCGACTGTGGATGAACGATGACCGAGATCTGGTCGGCGTCAAATCCGAAGAGCCATTTCGCCTCGATCACCTCGAGACCTTTATTCATGAGCGTGGCCGAGTCGATCGTGATCTTGTCGCCCATGTCCCAGCAGGGATGATTTAGTGCTTGCTCCCGTGTGGCGTTCTCGATCGCGTTCTTTGGCCAGGTACGGAAAGGGCCCCCTGAGGCCGTAAGGATCAGGCGGCGAACCTCCGCTGGGTTCTCACCACGCAGGCATTGATGGATGGCATTGTGCTCGCTGTCGACCGGCAGTATTTCGGCACCCGAGTCTCTCGCAGCCGAGGTCATGAGCTCGCCAGCCATCACCAGCGTTTCCTTGTTTGCCAAAGCTATCCGCTTGCCCGCCTCTATAGCACGGAGGGTCGGTACAAAACCTACGGCTCCCACGGTGGCTGAAACGACCGTCTCCACCGCCTCATGCGTAGCAACGGCGACGAGCCCATCTTGTCCGGTCATGATAGTCGGGAGGCTAAAGCCTTTTTCGCTTAGCCGTTGTTCAAGGTCCTCAGCACACGCAGCATCCAGGCATGAAACGAGTTCCGGCTTATGCCGTGCTATCTGCGTCGCAAACGCGGACATGTTTCGCCCGGCCGACATCGCGGCGACACGTAGGTCACCTAGATGATCGACTATTTTCAGGGTGTTTTGACCGATGGAACCGGTCGAGCCGAGGATGGAGATCGCCTTCATAGACCAGTTCTTTAGCTTAACACAGCGGCGGAGGGGGCAGCCCTCAGGTTTGTATTTTGGCTAACATTCGGATCCGGGAGCTTTTACCAAACTTTACGTTAGGAGGGGAAACGGGCGTCCGCAGCTCGGGCGTCTAACAGTCGGAACACCGCGAGTGTTCGCAAATAACAAGGAGGTAATCATGAAGAAACTACTGTTATCAACCGCAATACTGGGTTCTATTGCATTAGCCGTACCGGCGGCAGAAACGTCAAGCTCAGCTGCCTCGATCGAATCGCCGCAGATCCGCGTGCAGATCGGCCGCGGCCGACACTATCGTCGGTACGACCGCTTTAACCGGCGCCCACGCACGACCATCTCGACCCGCGTGGTCGGTTTTGGCCGCTTTCGCACGCGCGAGACGATACGTACTACCTATCTCCCCAACGGTCGTGTCATCACGCAGGTGATAAGCCGCGACCGGATCCGAGGCTAGGCCGGAGCTTCTACTCTCCCCGCTCCTTTAGACCCCCTGCAAACTTGATCACCTCATTCAACCTCTGAATGGCCGGCGTGGAGGAACGATCCTGCTTAGAAAGAAACTGATTGAATTCTGCCGACCTGTTCTTTGGCACGCTCAAAGTCTGCCACTCCGAGCCTTTGAAATGCTTGGCAAGTAACACTATCTGCCCAACGTGATACGCGTAGTGCGTAAGTTGGCGGTTTACGGCTTCCACCACCGTATGTGCCTGGCCGCGGATCGTGACGGTTCGTGAAAAGTCATCCTCCGAGAGCGGCTCTACATTGTCGAAGAGTGTTTGCCAGCCTGCTTCCCAGAACTTCATCAGCGACTCGCGAGTATCATCGATCAACTCAAATTCAGTGTCCCTGTTACGGTCCGGCTTCTCGCCGTCTGTCGTCAAAAAGTACCGCCACCGCGAGTGCAGATTGCCCGCGACATGTTTAACGATGTGGGCGATAGAATTCGATTCGGAATCGATCAATGCAAAAAAGTCGGTATCCGAAACTTGCTCGAGGGCGAGTTCGGCAAGCCTCTTGTAATTGCGAAACGACCGGATGGCGTCTGCGTGATAGTTTTCGATCATCGAGTTCATGTAACGCTTCGCTGCGATTTTGCTGGTTCCGCTTCCGTATCACCGTCGCCCGAAAGATACCTTGTCGCGATCTCGAGGGCGCCAAAGACGTCGCCGGCAAAGTTCTTCTTTCCAACGACTTCGACCAGACCGCTTCGCCGCATCACGCGATAGACGCTGCGGGAAACTGCAGAAAAGACTAAAACGAAACCGTGTTCGCGGCCCTCATCGGCAAGTTCCTCAAGGATATGCACGCCGCTTGCATCGATCGTGAGCACATTGCGCATGCGCAGGATCATCACCTTTGGCTTCTTGCCCACGATACGAATCGATTCGCGAAATTGGGCGACCGCTCCGAAGAACAGTGAGCCATAGACCTCAAACACCTCTACTCCCTCAGGGATATCGATCTTCGACATGTCACGGCCCTGGAACTCATCGTCATCCCGCAGATCTGCTGACATCGACGCCACGTGTGTTTCCTTCGACATCTTCTGCAGGAACACGAATGCGGCGAGGAGGATACCAACCTGTATCGCAACCGTGAGATCGACGAAGACCGTCAACAGAAATGTCGCCACAAGCACAGCGACGTCACCGCGGGGGCTCTTTAGCAAGTGTACGAATTCCCGCCAATCGCTCATGTTATACGCGACGACGACCAAGACGGCTGCGAGTGTAGCCATTGGGATCAGCGCCGCCCATTGGCCGATCAGTAGCAGTACCGTGAGTAAGAACACGCAGTGAATGACCGCCGAGACCGGCGTCTTTGCCCCGCTTTTGATATTCGTAGCGGTCCTAGCGATGGCTCCAGTCGCTGGAACGCCGCCGAATATGACCGAAGTAATATTCCCCACTCCCTGCGCGATCAACTCCATATTCGATCTATGCCGAGTGCCCATCATGCCATCGGCCACGACCGCAGCAAGTAGCGATTCGAGAGCGGCAAGGATCGCGATGGTCAGCGCTGGTGAGAACATCTGCTGGACCATCTCCCAACTTACCGCGGGCAGATGCGGCGTCGGCAGTCCGCTGGGCACGCCACCGAAGCGGCTCTGGATGGTCTCGACAGGTAAATGGAAATACTGAACAACGAACGTGGCCACAAGTATCGCGATCAACTGCCCCGGAACTCGCCGAGTCACGTATGGCCAAAGTACGATGATGAGAAGCGATACAGAGCCAACAATGATCGAAGAGAGATCGATCGTTCCGAAGTTTTCGACGTAAACGATCCACTTGGCAAGAAAGTCGGCGGGAACCTTCTCGATCCGTAAACCAAGTAGGTCGCTAACCTGCGATGAGAAGATTATAACGGCGATACCTGCCGTAAAACCGACAACTACTGGATAGGGCACGAATTTCAGAAAAGAGCCCATTCGGGCCAACCCCATCGTGATCAGGATGAGTCCTGCGATCAGTGTTGCGACAACCAGGCCGTCATAGCCGTACTTTGCGACTATGCCGTAGACGATGACAATAAATGCTCCGGTAGGCCCGCTGATCTGCGCCCGGGTGCCTCCGAGGACCGCTATTACGAAGCCCGCAAATATCGCGGTGTAAAGACCTTGCTCCGGTTTAACCCCTGAGGCTATCGCCAGGGCGATGGAAAGGGGAAGCGCGACAATGCCGACCGTTAGACCGCCGAGAAGATCCCCCTGAAATTGCTTCCAGGTGTATCCCTCGCGGAGAAGGGATATCAGTTTGGGCTCGAGCTTTCGGTACATGTTTTCGACGAACGCGGGTTCATCAGGTTAGGTGCTGTGCGACTGATGAACGAGTGACGGAGACTTGCTCGCCGGTCTTCATGTTTTTGACTGTTACTTTGCCCTCGGCAATCTCATTCTCACCAAGTAGACACACCCACGGAATGCCGACCGAGTCGGCGTATTTAATCTGTTTGCCGAGCTTTTCCGCTTCGGGGTAGACGGTGACGCGCCGACCGGCAATACGAAGTTCCCGGGCAAGCTTGAGCGACTCTACTACCGTTTCATCACTCCAAACGGTGACCAGAACGTCCGCAGGTGTCGATCCGGCGATCTCTGGTGGGAACATAGTGCGCTCATCCATGACGACAAGGATTCGTTCGAGTCCCAGTGAAAAACCGCATGCGGGTATCTGCTCTTTGCCAAACATGCCGATCAACCCGTCGTAACGGCCGCCGCCGCCTAGGCTGCCGGCAAGATCCGGCACATTGATCTCCATGATGGCGCCTGTGTAATAAGACAGACCGCGGGCCAGGCTGGGGTCGATCAAAATGGGGGCACCCGGAGCATACTGAAGGATCTTGCCGAAGTCGCCAAGCACCTCATTGCTTACAATATTGATCAGATTGCTTACGATCGTCCGATTTACATCGGTTTCCTGGGCGAGGATCTCGGACGTTTTTTGAAAGATCTCCATCAGCATCGCCGATGAGTTTTCGTCGACGCCTCGCGACGAGAGTTCGGCCGCCACGCCCTCCGGTCCGATCTTGTCGAGCTTATCGATGGCAACCAGCGCATCCATGTGCAGTGCTGCGGGGACATGAGCCGTGTCCAGAATATCGGCGAGCACCTGCCGGTGATTCAACCGTATGGTGAAATCGGCGAAGCCCAGACGCCGCAATATCTCGCTTACGGCAGACAATATCTCACCCTCAACGATCATTGACGACGATCCGATCGCATCGACGTCGCACTGATAAAACTCACGGAAACGACCGCGAGCGGGGCGATCTGCTCGCCATACTGGTTGTATCTGATACCGTTTGAAAAACTTGGGGAGCTCGTTCCGCCGGTCGGCAACGACCCGGGCCAGGGGAACTGTCAGGTCGTAGCGTAAGGCAAGGTCTGCGAGGTCTTTTGTCTCACCCGCTGCGATGGCTTCAGAGAGCTTTTCTCCCCGCTTGAGGATCTTGAAGATAAGTTGATTGCCTTCCTCGCCATACTTGCCCATCAGTGTGTCGAGGTTTTCTACCGAAGGCGTTTCGAGAGGCTCGAATCCGTAGGATCCATAAACCTGCTTGACGACACTGATGACGTACTCGCGTTTGCGCACATCGGCTGGCAAAAAATCGCGCATTCCGCGAGCCGGGTTGGTCTTGGCCATAAGACAGAGATTTAACCACAGATAAACACAGATGCACACGGATCAGAAGAACATCTGTGTTTATTTGTGTGCATCTGCGGTTTCATATCTTTGTTTCAACTCCACGTAGTTTCGCCATGAGCGGTCGAGGAACGAGATCTCATCATCGGTCAGCCCGCGCTTTACGCGCGCAGGTGAGCCGATCACGAGTGAGCGTGGTGGTATTTGCGTGCCGGGCGTGAGCAGGGAACCAGCCCCGACAAGCGACTCGCGGCCGACGCGTACGCCGTCCATTACGATCGAGCCTATGCCGATGAGGCAGCCTGACTCTACATGACACCCGTGAAGAACGACGCGGTGCCCGACGGTTATCTCGTCCTCGAGTATGGTTGGATGAGTTTTTGAGGTGACATGAATAATAGTTCCGTCTTGGATGTTCGTCCTCGCTCCAATGCGGATATGATTTACATCGCCACGGATCACTGAAGCGAACCAAACACTCGAATCTTCGCCGATCTCGACATCACCGACGATGATAGCGTGGTCCGTAACGAAGGCGGTCGAGTGGATCCGTGGTGCGATGCCTGTAAACGATCTGATCATGATGACCCTATGCTGAGTCCGGCCCGGTGTCGTCGATCTAGCCTGCAAGTCTGCGCTTGAGCATTCCAAAGAGCTGCTCGAGTTCGTTCACCCTGAGCAGCTTGGCAATGACTACGAATACCGCACCGCCGAGAGCCATCGGCGCGAAAACCTCGACGGCTTTCGCCGTGTATGACGAGATGCCAAGACGACCCACGATGAATTCATACGTGAAGTACGAGACCGCGAGCAATGCAGCTGATGCAGCGGCGATCTTGACAAAGGAGCGAGCGATCGAACGGCCGTTCAGCCTTTGCACCCGACGCCGCATGAACCAGACCAAAGCGATAAAATTGATTAACGCCACCGTCGAGGTCGCAAGGGCAACGCCGACGTGGCCGTAGCCGTGAGGCGTGTCTGGCGTAACGCCATAGTTGGAGAGCAGTTCCCGGAAAGCGTAGCTCGCCGCCGCGTTCACGCCGATGGAGACTATGGCTATGATCATCGGCTTTTTAGCGTCGTCGAGGGCGTAGAACGCCGGCGATAGGACCTTAATGGCCGCATAACCTGATAGGCCGATCGAGTAGCCGGCAAGGGCCAGTGCCGTCATCGGTACATCCGACTCTTTGAACGCACCGCGCACATAGATAAGTCGTATGATGGGTTCGCCGAGTGCGATCAGACCACATGCGGATGGCAATGTCATCAAAAAGACCAGGTTCATCGATGACGAGAGCGTGTCGCGGAAATCTTTTAGTTTCCCCTGGCTAGCCATCCGTGACAAGACGGGGATCGACGCGGTGCCGATCGCCACTCCGAACAAACCTATCGGGAATTGCATTAGTCTGAACGCATAGCTTAGCCATGACACGCCTCGGTCGATCTCAGAGACGAACATCGTGTTGATCAACACGTTTATCTGCACGGCGGATGTGCCGAGGATGGCTGGGGTCATCAGCCGCATCACATGTCTGACGCCCTCGTCACGAAAGTTCAACCCGAAATGAAATCGAAATCCGACCTTCCACAGTGAGGGCACCTGCATCAGGAACTGAGCAGCACCGCCGATCGTGGTTCCGATGGCCATGCCGATGATCGCCCATTGTGTCGCGCTTGAGGGCACGACATTGCTGCCGGTCGAGAGTTCCCACCCCCCGCCCGAGAGCCAATACGCGAAGCCCAGACCGAAGAGGATAGACGTGATGTTGAATACCGTTGACGCCGATGCCGGTATGCCAAATATCCCCTTTGTGTTCAGTACTCCCATTGCGACTGCGGCCATCGCAACCAGAAGAATGAACGGAAACATTATTTGGGTGAGCGTCGCTGCAAGAGCGGCCTTTTCCGGCGAAAAGCCATGGGCGACGAGACCGACAAACTGCCGCGAAAAGACCATTCCAACGATGCAGACGACGCCGAGAACAACCGCCAATGCGTTAAGCACCAGGCTGGCAAGACGCCAAGCTTCACTTTCGCTCTTGTTGATCTGATAGTCCGTGAAGACCTTTACAAAGGCCGCGGATAAAGCACCTTCGGCAAACAGGTCACGAAGCACGTTCGGAATACGAAACGCCACCTGATACGCGTCGTAGATGAAGCCCGTTCCGAAGTACCGGGCAAATACCATCTCGCGGACCAGGCCGAGCACGCGCGAGAACATGACCGCTATCGAAACGATCCCGGCTGAGCGGGCAACGCTTGATTGTTTTGTGGATGGGGAAGCTGACTCGTCGGGTTCTGCCAGCGATTCGGGAACCTGATCGTCGGGCAATGGCTGTGGCGGTTCGCTCATTTGATCAAGCGGAGATTATCGCATCTTAAGGCAAGCGGCCGCAAAATAAACAAAAGACGCAAGAAAGCAGAGCACTCTCTTGCGCCTTATATCTTTGTGCTGACGAATTCCTATTCTCCGCCGCTCGTGCTGACGGGGTAGCTTACCCGCGACCTTGCGAGGCGTGTTTCGAGCGATGCTGCGTCGTACGCCATCGGGAGCGGACCCCCGAACTGCCACTGAACAAGGTTGATGAATGTATTTTGAAAACTTCTAAACCGGGCTACGCCGCCGTGCTGGTCAAAAATGACGAAGAGGTAACGGCCCTGCTTAGTGCTGATCTCGCCTGAGAGGGCGCTTGCACCGCCATCGGTGCGGCCAAGTGTGCCGGTCTTTCCGACCACGCTGCCGCGTTCCCAGTCGGCGTCAAACCGCTCCACGAGCGTCCCTTTATCGATACCTGCGACCGGCATGATGTCCGCAAACGTCATCTTATAACGTGCGAGGTCGGTTCGAAGCGCCCTCAGCAGCTTCATCATCGAATTAGGTGTGACCCGGTTGATGCCCAGTCCGCTGGATGTGGCGAGTGAAAACTCCGACGGCGGCACGTTTGCGCCGTTCTGCACAAGTCTTGCGACGGCGTACGGTCCGCCTACGAGGTCGCCGAGCCGCTCGGCCAGGAAATTATTTGAATAACAAAGGGTCGCCTTTAGGATCTCGCGTATCGGTGTCGATTCATGCGAAAACAGCAGATGGAGGTTGCTCGGTATCGGCTGAACATACGACGTTCCCGTAAAGCTGACACCCGGCACGCCCTGCACCTGACCGAATTTACCCGAGTATGAAAGATAGTTCTGCCATGCTCGCGTCGCGGCGGCAGGCCGCTTGACGGAATCCATCGTCGTTATCAACGCTCGCGATGAATTCGCGGGTGACGACGAAAAATTCATGACGAAGTTGTCCGTGACGACGAGGTCGCCGCTCACCGAATAGACCCCCATTCGGTTCAGCTCCTGGGCCAGCGTCACTGCGTGTTCGTAAGCGAAGACAGGGTCCTTTCCGGAGATGTAAAGGTTACCCATCAACTTGCCCGTCGAGCGGTCGATCACTCCATCGGTGTAGACGGTCGTGACGAAACGAAATTCCGGCCCAAACGTCTTAAGCACCGCATACGCTGTGGCCACCTTTACGTTAGACGCGGGGTTGAAGGCAAGATTCGCGTTGCTCTCGATCACCACCTTCCCGTCAAGCGACTCGACCAGCACTCCCGAATATCCCGGTATCTGCACCGAGGCGAGAGCGGGGAACATAGTCCGGATGGTGCTGCTTCCGGACGGCGGCAGCGGAACTCCCGCGTTGGCCGGCGTGGTCGCCGACGAGCTGCCGGTCTTTTGGATCAGGGGTGTAGGGGTAGGAACTGCACTAGTCGCGACCTGAATATCCTGAACGAGAGGGGGGCGGACGTCCTGTGCATTTATGCCGATCGCAAAAAGCGACGAGAATACGACAGCAACTAGTTTGAACAAAGAGCTATTCATCTCGACTTCGGTGTTAGAAAGAAACGGGGCAGGGTTCTATCGGCGCCACCAGACGCATCTGCAAGCTTAGCACGCCTTGATCGAACAATGCCACCGCTTTTTCAAAAGACCAGCGTTATCACGCCCGGTCGGTTCCGATTAGATGACACGCCTTGCGGCTAGGATGCCGCAGTTTGCACGTTGCGTGCGATGTCGATGAACTTGGTGAGTATGATCTTTGTTCCGTCGTCCGTGTCTTCGATGTGGACCTCATCCATCAGTCCCTGCATCAGTTTTAGACCCCACCCACGGCGTCCTTCCTGCGTAGACACAACTCGCAGTTTCTTATCGGCAAGTCTCACGCCACGATTAGATATTCCGATCGTCAGCCTGTCGTCGTAAATGGCAAAGGTCTCATATATCCTGCGATCAGGGCTGAGACTGTGTTCGGCGGCGTTGATACACGCTTCCACAACAGCCGTTTTTATCTGGTTAAGCGCTCTTTGCGGCAGCTCGTATCGGCGGCCTATCTCCTCGATGGTTCGGGCCGAGATCACCTCGCCTTCCTCACCCATCGGAACGACCACATCAAATTCCTCGATCGGCCTCGCTGATGTGTCGAGCGCGCCGTCTGTGAGAAACCGTCGCAGTGTCTCGACCTGTGCAACGCTCGACCCGATCGCATTTCGCTCCTTAAGGAGCTCCATTGCCTCGTCATCAAACCCTTCGGGGGCCACCAGCCAAAACCGCACGCTCTCCAGCCCATTTGCCGCAGCCGCCATCTCGAGCCGGTCGCACCAGAACTCCGCCGCCTCGCGTGTTGCTTCCAGCTTTGAGTCGACCTCGACCGCGAGCATAGCTTCATCCGACGCCATGCCCACAGCGGAGCGTTCCCGGTCGGACAAGGTGGCGATCTGCGGGTATATGTCGGCCGTGTAGACGGCAAAGTGCACCTTTGGCAGCTCAAGTCGATCGGCCTGCCTGCTTAGCTTCCCAAGTATGGCGTCGGCGCCCAGACCCTTCAACTGCGACTTGTAACTGGAGTAATCGAGAGCTGATTTCGGTACGCTCTGCCCTCCGAAGCTGGCTAGGATCTCTCTCAGGCCAACTGCAGATCGCCTGCGGTACATAGCTGACATCAGTTGCGGAGCACGAGCGATGTTTGAGAGCACCGCCGACCCGACCGCCGCAGCACGCGGCAGATCATTCGAGAGAGCCAAACGCGCATCGACCACGTCGGCAAATGCGATCTTCGATGAGTCGATCGTGATCCTGCCACCTTGTTCACTGATCAACTCGGAGTTGTGAAGCGACCGCAGCAACCGGTCGAGGTCATCGCCGGGCAACGCAAGCTGCTGCCGCCAGTCTGTCGCCAGTGTGATCGATCCCCTCGATCGCTTTAGTAGATGAAATAGCTTTTGATCAAGTTCTCGCCGCAGTGATCGGCCGATATGGCTCTCATAATCAAGGGCGATGCGTCCGCCAAATACTTCGTCGGTATACACTCTTTCGACTGAAGCAAAACTATCGAGCGCCACTCCTTTTTCTGCAGCCGATGTGACGAGCGAATCAATGTGTTTCAGGTCGCGGTCAAGCTGCAGAGCTATGAGGTCGCATGTCTGATCGTTTGCCGCAATACCACAGGTGGCGGTCATCGACGCGACGATCTTCGAAGCGTCCTCGTGGCTCAATCGCTCTAATTTCATTGACGAAAGCGGGGTGATGCCATAGAGCACCCTGCGCGGACCTGCGATCGCAAAGTTTGTTGACGATCCGGACGCCGCATCCACAATGGCGCTGAGCAGGCGATGACCATCGCCTAAAAACATGGCCTCAAAGAGCCCGTCGATGAGCACCAAGTTCGGAGCACCGCCGGCCAACGCACGCTGAGGAGCCGCGAAACATGCTCTGATGAGGTCTTCGCCGCCTGATCTCGAAAGACGTACAAGCTCGCTAACCCACTCGGTGTCAGCGGAAAGGCAGTGCTGCTCTATCTCATCGAACGTGAGCGATGCCTGCAGCAACCCGTGATCACGGCGGCGAAACGCGATCATCTGTGCTAAGAATGCACGTAAGAAGCGTCTAGCCGAGTGCTCGGCCGTCTCATCGCTGGCCCTTACCTCAAAATATATGGGGGCGACGCCGCCATCCTCTTTAAAGATCCGGTCGTAAGTTTGTCTGAGAAGTTCTGATGCTCCGGCGCCGGGCTGGCAGAGCAATGCGACAGAGGAACCTGAGCCGTTCTGACGGCTCAGGACGACGAGCCGATGCAGCTCAGCCTCTCGACCGACAAAATCCCCTGCCTGACATCGTGACAGGATCCGTGTCGCGTGGACGTTCATTGCTTCCAGTTATGATCTTCGAGCCGCTACCATCGTGTCATACGAGAGTACCCGATTTCGGCCATGTCGCTTTGCTTCGTAGAGTGCCTGATCGGCGGCTGACATGAGGTCGGCCGAAACACAAAGCTCTGCGGAGCAGCTTGCCACACCTATGCTTGCGGTCACGCGCCGAAGCGGGAAATCGGCAAGCTCCATATTATGTCTGATGCGCTCGGCAATGGCGAGAGCCTCGTCTGAGGTGGTCTGCGGCAGGAGTATCGCGAATTCTTCCCCGCCCATCCGCGCCGCCACATCAGCACCGCGCAGGGTCTCGCGTATGACACTGCCGACGAGCCTCAAGGCCACATCGCCCGCGGGGTGGCCAAATTCATCGTTATACGATTTGAAATGATCAACATCGAGCATCAGGAAGCTCATCGGAAATCCATGACGGTTCGAACGCTTGATCTCCTCGGTAAGGCGGGCTTCCATGTACCGGCGGTTAAGAAGTCCCGTTAATGAGTCGGTCACCGAAAGCTGCTCGAATTGTCCTGCCTTTTCTTTTAGCGTCGCCCGATCTATCGCCACTGCCAGCTGCGGTGCCATTGCCTGAAACAGCTCGAGCGAATTACGGTCGAACGCACCGTCGCCGACGCGGTCGGAGAAGTTCATCAAGGCGAGGTTCCTGCCTGCGAGCGTGATCGGAAAGCTCATGAAGGAGCCGGTGCGATAGCCCCGGGACGGCCGCTTTGGCAGCGGTGTTTTTTCGATATCGGCGACCACCACAGGATGACCGGCGGAGAATACGGCTTCGGCGATCTTGCCGCTGCCTGAGCCTTGCGGCTCAGACCCCATCTCTGCCCCGACTAGAGCCTTGAGCTTGAGGTCATCGGCCTCCGGGTCGAATACAAGCACGCTCGCGCGCTCGGCCTCGAGCATTTCAGCCGCGGTCTGCGTCAGGTCCATCCAGAAATCATCCGAATCGATGTGACGCACCGCTTCTCCTATCCTGCGGACCGCGTTTCTTAATAGTTCGCTGCGTGCAATTTCGTCTCGGAGCTTCAGGATCTCGACCCGTGGTGCGATCGAGACACAGATCCTGGCGATCTCACGCAGCTTTTGCTCGTCCACCGAATCAAGAATGCCGAGCGCCGAAGAAATATCGTTTTCAACACCCAGAGGTATAACTACCAGAGCCCTTGTCGAACCGGGTGATCCGTTTCTACGTTCCGCCAGCTCGAGCCAGGCATTGTCATTTAGTGCGTCCGCAAGCCGACCATCGTCCGGCTTGAGCCCTAGCTTGATACGGCGGTTCTTCAGATCTCCGGCACCGGCTATCGTCTCAAATCGGTCGTCACGTCTGTCCAGCCATATGAGAGCTTTGAGCCCATATCGATGGCCGATCAGCTCGGTTATCGACTGTGCAGCATTCTTGTAATCGGTCTTTAGCAGCGAGCCAAAGAGAGCCCGCCAGGCACGCGACTCGTCTACATTGTCACTCTCATCGGCTGTCTGTGAAGGAGTAGCGAGATCCTCGTACAATTCAGGCTGCTGTGGGCCCGGAGTGACGTGGATCTCCTCTTCGGAGGCCGTATCCACGGGGGCGGAGTCTATATCTGGGACTTCATCCCGGGGCGGTTCGGTTGTGACTGCTGCAGGTGCCTCGACGCCGGAGATCTGGGCGACCGGCTTAGGCACGCTGGGTGCAGTCTTTTGGAGTGCCTCACGGTCCTCACGGGCGATCCTCTGGACCACGTCCTCGATCTCCTGCCGAGTGCCGCTGATCAGGATGTTCTCGAAAAACCTGGCGGAGGGATATTTCTTCCAATCACCCGCGATGGCCCGCTCGGTCACTTTTCGGTAGTTCTCAGGCTTGATGAACGTGCGGCCAACTATTGCGACCAGAGGTTTCTCAGCGGAACGAACAGGAACGGCTATGCACTGCAGCCCGGCATGGCATTCATACGCCACCGCTTTATTCTTGTCGAACGACCGATCGAAGGCCTGGCCGCAGTACATTGCGCAGGCACGCGAATACCTCCCCGCGGGGTTGAGGGTCGCACAAACCGAATTGTTGTTATACGCGGCGGTCTCATTTCCCTCGGCGTCCGTAAGCGCAATAGCAAGATTGCACTCATCGGCCAGCGCGGAAAGGGGATCGCCGGTCGTGAGATCGTTCGGTTTTTCCATCTGGTAAATGCCTTTTGTCGGGTCCGCCGCTGACGGGTGGCGGCCGCTTTCAGCTCATCTTCGGCTACAACGTTCTGGCCCAATAAACAGCCAATCCGCTGTCAGTTTCACTAAAAAACGGACGGGTTGAACCCCGTTTACGGGTGCTCGGCCGGCATCATCTTTGTGTCAGGTAGCAGACTTATCTGCCGGCCCCTATAAATTATCTTGGGTTTGGATGTAGAGGACACCGGTCGAGACGCCCTGAACTTACCCGGAGCCGCTCGTCTCCAGAATACTGGTAACACGTTCTTATATGAAAAGGCGGAGGTAATATTAATGATCAACGATTATGACGTGACGCAACCGATGAACACGGATGCCGGAAACGCGGGCTCGCGTGGTGAGAGCATGGGCAATGATGAGGTCATCTCGACCCTCAATAACCTGATCGAGACGTCGCGTGACGGGCAAGAAGGGTTCAGGGAGGCAGCCGAAGGAGTCGAACGATCTGACCTCAAAACCTTTTTTAATGCCTGCTCGCTCGAGCGTGCCGGTTTTGTCGGCGAACTGCAGGGCCTGGTCAGGGAACTCGGCGGCGAGCCGGCCGACGACGGCAGCTTTGCCGGGGCGATCCACCGGGGCTGGATAGACATCAAATCAGCGATCGCGGGACGTGATGACGAGGCGATCCTGGCCGAGTGCGAACGTGGCGAAGACTCAGCAAAGAGCAACTATAACGACGCGCTGAGGCAGGGGCTGCCTGAGAACGTCCGCCGCGTGGTCGAAACCCAGGCTGTATCGGTCCGCGACAAACACGACCGCATCAAAGCCTTACGCGACTTTACCAGCGATCACGGCCGGTCTTCGACCGAAAGCACGACCGACCACGTGCCGAATACCGGCTACGACACGGCTCGTCAAGGACTGAGCTAACCGGCTCGTTTCGGATCTCATTTTCATTCTCCTTTGAGAGGCTGTCGCGTGACAGCCTCTTTTTTGCCCCCGGGACCGCGGCGGCTCGTCCGCAGGCGTTGTCATCGACCTCGATTCAGCTACCCTACGCAGCCTATTACTGCACGTAGCAGCGGACGAGCCGTCCGCGGTCCCGGCCTATACGTTGGCTAAGCTGATTTCTCGACCCGCCGTCCGGCCGCGGCATTTTCCTCAATGTTCGGGTGTTCGGCTGAGATGCGGATGCAGGCGGCTTCGTGGCGGGGCTTGATCTCGACAAGCTGCGGTACGATCTGACTGCACTCGGGGATCGCGTACTGACATCGCGTATGGAATGGACACCCGGATGGCGGGTTGATGGGGGAGGGAACGTCGCCGCGAAGGATTATCCGTTCGCGTTTTGCTTCGATCTCGGGGTCGGGGATGGGAACAGCCGAGATCAGGGCCTGAGTGTACGGCATGAGCGGGTCGCGATAGATCTCGCGAGCGTCGGCGAGCTCCACGATGCGCCCCAGGTACATCACCGCGACGCGATCAGAGACGTGACGGATCGCTCTTAAGTCGTGTGAAATAAAGAGATAGGTGAGGCCGTTTTCCTGCTGCAGTTTTTGCATCAGGTTCATGATCTGCGCCTGGATCGAGACGTCCAAGGCCGAGATAGGTTCGTCGGCCACGATAAATTCCGGCTGAACGGCGAGAGCACGAGCAATGCCGATACGCTGTCGCTGGCCACCCGAGAACTCGTGCGGGTAGCGCTTCATAAACCGCCGGTTGAGCCCAACCGTCTCCATCAACTCTTCGACCCGCTCAGTTACTGACCCATTTGAAAGGCGAAACGTGCGGATCGGCTCACCGATGATCTGACCGACCGTCATACGGGGGTTGAGGCTCGCGTAAGGATCCTGAAAGATCATCTGCAGGTGCTTGCGCTGCTCTCGCATCGCTGATTTTGGCAGGCCAGCGAGATCGGTACCGTTATACACGACCTTTCCGCCAGTAGGCTCGGTCAGCCGCAGCAATGCTCGCCCTAAGGTCGATTTACCGCAGCCCGATTCCCCGACGAGGCCCAGCGTCTCGCCCTGTCTGATATTGAGTGAAACGCCATCTACGGCCTTTACCGTCTTGGCCGCGCTAAATAGGCCGCCGCCTGAGCGGTAGTGCACTTTTAGGCCCTGGATCGAGATCAGATTGTTGCTGCTATCCATCTAGCTTGTTATCAGAACCGGTATGAACTCACAGATGAACACGGATGGACATAGATCAAATGATGGGATAGACGATTGCGCCGAGCCATTGTATTTATCTGTGTGCATCTGTGGTTTTGATCGGTTTTTTACGTATTCGGCGCGTCGATCGTTACCGGCGTTTCGGTATCGTAATCCACGGTCATCTCTTTGAGCATACCGTTGGAGTATTGTGCCATCACCCTCAGCGGCACTCCTGTCGACTTGTTCACATACATCTTCGCGGTGAACGGGTAATCGCCCTTCGGGGTCACGTTCTTGTAGCTGTAAACCAATGCAGGCTTTCCGTTTACACTCTCTTCACCCTCGAACTTGGCGTCGGTCATCGACTTCAGCCCTTCTTCAGTAAACGAGTCGCGCAAGGTGGGCATCGAGGCTCCTCCGCCGGGCGACTTTGACCACTTGCCGCCCGCAGGCTTCATGTACATGTCGCTGCCGACAAAAATGATCTCCATGCCGGCTCCGGTGCCGCCCTGATACGTGACGTGGTATTTATCGGGGGCGACATAGTCGACCTGCTGTTTGATCTCCGTCGTTCCCATACCCTGCATCCTGGCGGACAACGACTTCAGATCAGCAAGTTTCTTTGATGCAGAGACCAGATCGCCCTTTGGATCAGATCCGCCGCTCAAACCGCCACCGGCCTTTCCGCCACTCGTGCTGCCTCCGTCGCCACTGGACGACGAGCCAGTGAATTTACAGCCGAGTGCGACGGCCAGGATCAGCAACAGGACCGCGACAGTGTTTCTCATATCTCCTCCAGTTTCCCAAGAATTTAACGCATGCCTACTGCCTCTGCGTGGCACCCCTCTTTACGGGACATGGTCAGATCTTCTCCCGCAAAGACGCAAAGGAAGAGCCGTCCATTTACGTCGCCACGGCACTACTTGCGGCCGATTCAGCATATACCTGCTCCGCAAAATGACACAGGGAATGATGACCTTCATTGATTTGCACGAATGGCGGAAACTCTTTCGCGCAGATCTCCTCAGCCCGATAGCAACGGGGCTGAAACGGGCAGCCGGGCGGCAGGTGTGCCACATCCGGCGGCAGCCCTGGGATCTGGTAAAGATCGGTCCCATGTTCATGTGCCGGGTCCGGGACGCTTTTGAGCAGGCCCTTCGTATAAGGATTCGCCGGTGTTGCGAAAAGCTCCCGCGTCGGGGCCTGTTCGAAAACCTTGCCGGCGTACATGACGATGATCTTCTCCGTCATACCAGCCACCACACCCAAGTCGTGAGTGATGAGTATGACGCTGGTCCCCATGCGGGCTTTGAGGTCCTTAATAAGCTCCAAGATCTGGGCCTGTATCGTTACGTCAAGGGCCGTCGTTGGCTCGTCGGCGATCAGTAATTCAGGGTCACAGCTCAGGGCCATGGCGATCATTACGCGTTGACGCATGCCGCCTGAAAACTCATGTGGGTACTCGCCAACACGCGTTTCCGCGTCGGGTATGCCCACGAGCTTGAGCATCTTGATCGCGTGCTCGTATGCCTGTTTCCTGCTGTGGCCGAGATGGAGCTGGGTCACCTCCATCAGCTGCTTCGAGATCTTTAGAAACGGATTGAGCGACGTCATCGGGTCCTGAAAGATCATGGCTATGCGTTTGCCGCGGATCTTGCGGACGTCGTCGATTGGCAATGCGAGCACGTCGATGCCGTCAAAGTTGATATCGCCCCCGGCGATCTCACCTGGCGGCTCCGGGATGAGCCGCATTACGGATAGATTAGTTACGGATTTTCCCGAGCCGGATTCGCCGACGATGCCGAGCGTCTCGCCTTTTTGGAGCACAAAGCTGATACCGTCGACCGCCTTTACCACGCCGTCCTCGGTGTGGAAATAGGTCCTTAGGTCCCTGACTGTAAGAATCGTTTCGCCGTCCATCAGCCGCACTGCCGGATGCCGTTCTTCTCAAGGATGTCTATCTCAGAGATGATCTTACGGTTCCCGTATTTGTTGTAATAAAAATTGATACCGGGGTATTCGAGCCCGTCCTTCGATTTCCCGTAGAGTTTTTCGGTGTCCTCCAGGGTGCTTTGTCCCAGTATCACGCCCTTGCTAGTTTTGCCCTTGAACGGCGCTTTGGTCTCGATAAGAAATATCACCTCATCCTTATCACGCTGGCACATGTAAAACGAGAGGCCGAGCCAATCATAGGTCATCTGATACGACCACTTCTTGTTGACCTCCCAACGGTAGACCGGACCGAATTTTTTGATGACGTCCTTCGATGTAGACTTGCCGACGACGATCCCGTTGATGCCGAGGCCATCCGTTATGGGGGCATACCGGGCGGACGACTGCGCTGCGGCTATCAGCACCGATAGACCGATGCTCAGGGTTAGGATCAGCGGCTTAGATCTGGTTACCAACATTCCGTTCAATTTAGAATTTCCGCGTTTGCGGATCGAGTGCATCCCTAAGGCCATCGCCCAAAAAGTTCAATGAGAATAATGCCAGTGCCATCGTGACCCCGGGGAATATCAACTGCCACGGAAATATTGCAACGTTTTTGATGCCATCTGAAGCGAGGCTGCCCCATGATGCGTATGGCGCCTGAACGCCAAGCCCCAGGAACGACAGAAATGCCTCTGTGAGCATAACACTTGGTATCGTGAGGGTCGCATATACGACGACGGGCCCAAGCGCATTGGGCACAAGATGTCGAAAAACGATGCCGAGCGTCGACACGCCCGTGGCCCGCGCAGCCATCACAAACTCCTGATTCTTAAGGCTCAATATCTGCCCGCGAACGACTCGGGCCATTGTCAGCCACGAGACCAGTCCCAAAGCAAAAAACAGGAGGAAGATCTGGCTGAGGCCTTGATTGCCTTCGCCGCCAACCCGCGACGAGGTCCATCTGATCCACTCCGGCGTATTCGGCCCGCCAAAGACCGACAAAAGGACTATGACGATCAAAATGTAAGGGATCGAATAGAGAATATCGACAAACCGCATCATGAAATTATCGATGCGGCCGCCCAGGAACCCCGCGATGGCCCCGTACGAAACCCCCACGATCAGGGAAACGACCGTCGAGATCAAACCGACCATCAACGATATTCGCCCGCCCTGCAAAACGCGTGTGAGAATGTCTCGCCCCGCGTCGTCAGTTCCCATTAAATGCTGCCATGACGGGGGCATGGATTTCACAAGAGCACGGTCGGTGGGGATCAGGTCGTATGTGTATCCGGTTGTCCAATAAATTATCGAAGGCCCGACGAGCACCGCGGCTACCATGATGCCAAGCACGAGCATGCCAAAGACAGCGAGCTTATTTTTGAGCAGGCGCCGCCATGCATCCCGCCATAGCGAGATCCCTTTACTGGTACTTTCAAGCTCTGCCGCCATTTGTTATTCGTACCGGATCCGGGGGTCAAGAAAACCGTAGCTCACATCCACGACGAGATTGAAGACCATTATGAGCAAGGATATGAATGCAACTATTCCGAGGATCAACGGCTCGTCCCGGTTGAGGACGGACTGGATGAAGATATTGCCGAGTCCCGGAATGGCGAACACCCTCTCGACTACCACCGTGCCCGCGAGCAAGGCGGCGAGCGCAGGACCCGTAAATGAGATCACGGGGATCAGCCCGCCTCGTATAGCGTGCCGCAAGAGCACGGTTCTTTCGTCCAGGCCCTTAGCTCGGGCCGTGCGGATATAATCCGACCGCATCACCTCGAGCATTCCGGCTCGCGTAAGACGAGCTATGTACGCGGCGTATATCGCTGCCAAAGTGACGACCGGCATCACTATAGCCGAGGGGCTGCCCCATCTGGCCGGCGGAAACCAGTAAAGCCAAAACGAGAACACCAGAACAAGCAAAGGCCCCAAAACAAAGTTTGGGACCGACAACCCAAGCATTGCGAGCGACATCGAGCCGTAATCGAATGACGAGTTTTGCTTGAGCGCGGCCGTTATGCCGGCGGTTAGCCCGATGGCTAAAGCAAGCAGGTACCCAAGAACACCGATCGTGGCCGAGTAGGGAAGATGTCTGAGGATGATCTCGTTTACTGATTGCCCCTCGTACTTGAGCGACGTGCCAAAATCACCCGTAGCGATGTTTTTGATCATGATCGCGTACTGGGTATACCAAGGCTTGTCCAAACCGTACTTCGCTCGTATATTCGCCTCGACAGCAGGCGATAGTTTCTTTTCACCAGAATAGAAATTCCCAGGTGCAAGGCGGATCAAACCCCAGGTGATCGTAACAACGATCAGTGCCATTGGAATGATGACAAGCAGTCTTCTGAGAATGAAATAAGGCATCTACTTTGAGCTTGCGACCAGCTGCTTATCCGTTTGCGTACTTGTGAGTGTCCTCAGCTGCTCGTCCACCATCGGATCGCTCTGGACCATGATGTTGTCGACGTCGTGGTCCCACTTCGCGGGGTCCTGTTCGATGTACACAAACTTCCACGGCAGCAGCGTCCCGGGATTTGGATACATGCCTTTAACATAAGGCTTTTTCATCCAGTTGGTCGCGTTTATCGTAAGCGGAACAACGATCGCCTGGTCGAGGAGATAATACTCTGCGCGTGCGAGCTTTTCATAACGAATCTGCGGGTCGAGTTCCGCATTGGCCTCATCCAGCATCGCATTGAACTTTGGATCGTCAATACCAGTGTCGCCCGCGCTTTCCTTACCGTAGTGCAAGCTCAAGAACGTGTACGGGTCCATGTAGTCGCCCGACCAGAGCAACTGGGCAAAGCCTACGTACTGTTTGGTGTGACGCTCAGCGAGGAACGTCTTGAACTCCATAGTTCGCAGGGGCACCGTAATGCCAAGATTACGCCGCCACTGTGCCTGAACAAATTCGGCAATCGCCTTGTTGTTCTCGTTCGTATTGAAGGTAAGCGAAATATTCTCGACCGGGAAGGTTGGACAGGCCCACCCGTCGCCCTGCTGCTGGACCGGATACCCTGCCTCGGAGAGCAGCTTCCGAGCCCGTTCAGGGTCAAAGAGCTTTGTCTGCTTCGCCCATTGTTCAGGAGTTTGGCCGCTCTTCTGACGAAGTTCTTCCCCTACCTTCTTCATCGCAGCATCGAAGTCCGGATACGTTCCTGTAGGCGTTACTCCAAAGAGCGGTTTCGTTACCTTTCTGAAGTCGGACACAGCGTCCTTGTCCACGGCCAGAACGAAAGCCTGACGAAGCTTTGGATTGTCAAACGGCGGCTTCGTCATATTGATCGCGTAAGACGCGGTCGCGTTTTCCGGGAAGTTGAGATATTCATCCTTGTAAGGCTTGATCTCATCAACCCAAGACGAGAGCACGGTGTGATTGAGGAACGCCTCGATCGAGCCGGCCTTGTAGAGATTAAGCTGCGTGGCATTTTCCTCGATGGGGTAGAATTCGATGCCGTTGAGATGTACGTTTGCGGCGTCCCAGTAATTTGGATCCTTTTCAACGATCAGGGCGTCGTACGGCCGCTCGGTCTTGATCCTGAACGGGCCGCATGTGACGATGTGCTCCGGGCGTATCCAGGCTCTTCCAAACTGGCTCACAACGTGTTTTGGAACGAGCCGAAAGAACTGATGTGCAAGGAGACCTAGAAAATATGGTGCACTTTGCCGAAGCGTGATACGGAGGGTGTATCGGTCCAACGCCTCGACACCAATGTCCTCGGCTTTTACAGGAACAAACTCCGCACCGACTACTGCAGCTTTTAGTTTGGGATCACCATCGATCTGCTTTTGTCTCTTCTTTTCGTCTCCATCTAGCGTCAGCCTATCTGCAGAGTGCAGTACGCGTGAAAGGGCTGTTTCGGGGCCGAACGTCGGCTCAGGAGGTTTTGTTTCTCCTCCGAAGTCCTTGTCGAGAAGGTACGTTTCTCCTTTCTTGACGAAGACCTGCCCTCCATTGAATGCCTCGGAATACTTGATCCCGGTGCCTAAGGATGCGGTACGCGATGCTGTGTCAGGATCGAACCCCCGGCGCATGGAGTAAACGAAATCGTCAGCCGTTATCGGCGTGCCGTCGCTCCACTTACCGTTATCGCGAATGTGAAAGATAAACTCATCGACCTTTGGGCTTATCTCCCAATTTTTGGCGAGCGCAGGGATAGGCTGCTGGTCCTTTGGGCCATACTCGACAAGACCTTCATATAGGGCCATGAGTATGCGAGCCTCGGGTTGACCGTCAGATATCTGGGGATCGAGCGACTCAGGCTCGGACCCGGAGATATAGTGAAGAACGTTGTCCTTCGGTGGGACCGTCTTTCCAAAATACTTGTCTGATCCCTTTGGCGCACAGGCTCCACTGATCAAGGCAAGTCCCATGACCGCTGTTAAGAACTGCCTTCGATGTTCGCGCATAAGCCAATATAACTTAGGAGAACCGGAGAGAGAAAACTTACGTTTCAAGCGGTCAACGCGCTGGTTGCCAATTGCTGTCAACGCTTACATACTTCAGCGACGGAGCGCCAAGGATATTCATACTGAACCCGTGAACATAGGGTTTCACTAGGGAATACGACATCGGGAAATAGAGCGGTATCGCACGCGCCTCATATAGCGCATCATCCTCCGTCATGAGTTCCGGCTCTGCGGCGGACTTTGGCTCCGTATCAGGCTTTGGCTCGTCTGACACCGATGGGCCCCCCTTCTTTGCCTCCGGAGCGGCGTGCGGGGTGGCAGTGGGCAAAGTACGAGGCTCTTTCAAGGATGTTCCAAATACCGCCTTGAGCACAGCCATTTCGTCCAGTGTTGGCAAGACGATGCCGCGACGGATGACATCGTAATCACCCGACGTCCTAGTGGCGTCAATATCGGCGAGCTCTTTCACCACGATCTCGGTCTCAACACCCAGGTTTTGCTTCCACATCCGCGCGATCGCACGAGCGATACGCATCTGCGTGTCATTCCGGTTGACCACAAGTCTAACGGCGGGGAAGTTCTCGCCGTTCGGATAACCGGCCTTATCTAAAAGATCGCGGGCCTTGGCTGCATCGAACGATAGGGTCGTTACCGCCCCGCCGCCAGCGGGCGACAAACGATCAGCGGCTTGTGTCGAGCCCTCGAGTTGACCATCGGCGATAAGATCACGGTCGATCGCCCGGGCAAGAGCCTCGCGCACGCGCCGATCATTGAAAGGTGCTCGCGAGGTGTTTACCTCGTAAAAATTGAGGGCACTGTGAACCGTCTGGCGGAAGTCCTCATACGGACTTAGCAGCTTGAGGGCCAGTGGCTCGAAATCGGCATTGGTAACGGCATCCAGATCACCTGCCTTATAAGCGTTGAGAGCGGCCTCCGCCGAGTCTTTCGAGATCAGCCGGGCTCTTTCGAGCTTGACCGCGGATCGATTCCAGTACGTATCCGATCGTTCGAGCAGGACTGTATCTTTCTCCACAGTTGCTACCTTGAACGCACCGTTCGTGATGACGCCATCGTCAAGCGGATCGTCTTCGAACTCGTCGCCATCGCCGTAGATGGGAAAAAAGATCGGATTCGCCACGAGTTTGGGGAAGTCCTTGTCCGGGAGTTCAAGCGTGACCTGCAGGGTTGCGTCGTCGAGAGCCTCCGCTCCGAATTTCACCTCTTTAGGCTTAGTTCCCTTGCGCCCCGGGACTGTCTCCTCATGCGGAGGATCGTTCCTTGGAGGTGCTAAGGGCTCACTCTTGAGCTGACTCGCGGCCGGGTTTACGGGGATGTGTGATAACAATTGATCATGTTCGCCAGCGTTCGGCACCTGGGAGGGTGGTTCGGCTTTCTCGCCCTTCGCTCCAACGATGTTTTGGATCAGCTCACGATGAGCGACCTTATCACCCAGGGAAACGAGGCGTCGCCATGAGCTGACAAAATCCTCGGCCGTCAGTCGATCACCATTCGACCAGCGCAAACCCTTTCTGAGGTAGAACGTCCACACCCGTTGGTCGTCGCTGGACGACCACTTGTCGGCCACGGCCGGCTTTGCTTCAAGGCTTTCGCCGTCGATCTCTGTCAGGCCCTCGAACAATGCATTTGCAACGTCGGTCTCTGGTGCGGCGGCCGCACGGGCCGGATCAAACGTTTTGGGCATCTTGCCGTTCGACCATCGAAACTCCTGCTTGACTGGCGGCGAAGTGGCGGCGATGAAGGGCTCTGTGACGGGTCTTTCCACATTGGTGCACGCCGCAAGGAACAAAGAAAAAAATAGAGCGATTCCTTCTCGCCCTACTTTTTGTCCGATTTGTTTTGCTACCTTGTTCAAGTGACCAACTCCCTGAGTTTTCGAACAACATCGATCACCTGGAGACGCGTCGGTCCGAATCCGTCAGACGTGTCGATCAGGTGATCCGCGAAGCGTTTCTTCTCGTCTTGCGGCATTTGTGCGGCAATTCGCGCTTGTGCTTCGGCCTCGCTCAACGTACTGCGTAAAATCAATCGTTTCAATTGTATCTCAGGCCGACACCACACAACAATCAGCTTGTCAAACCGCTTGTACCCGCCAGACTCGATCATCAAAGCGGCGTCAACGACCGCGATCCCATCGGGATCTCTGGCCTCGGTGACTCGCAGCCACTCGTTCTGCGCCTCGATAACTCTTGGATGCACGATCGAGTTGAGAAGTTCCCGCTTGTGGGAATTGCTGAAAACGATAGATCCCAGCTTTGGCCGGTCGAGCTCGCCACCGGGCGTCAGCACTTCGGGGCCGAAGTTTGAAACGACCTCCGCTAACCCCGGAGTACCTCTCGCGACGACCTCACGAGCCGTAAAATCCGCATCCAAGACATGGCAGCCCAGCTCGCGGAGTACTTCGCAAACGTAGGACTTTCCGACTGCTATGGAGCCTGTTAGACCAACCTTAAGCACGAACGTCTGATCCGAAGAAACTGAAAATCGAAAACTGAAAGCTGAAAAATCAGAATGCCTTTGCTCTCAGTCCTCAGTTCTCAGTTCTCTGTTTCTTTGGACCTATCTGCCGTGTCGCTTTGCCAGTTTATCAACGTTATAGTCAGCGATCTCTGACAAGGTGATCCCCAATTCATCCGCGCAAGCTGAGATGTACCAGAGTACATCGCCGAGTTCGTCCTTGAGCTTGGTGCGTATCTCGTCATTGATGGCACCGCCGTGGTCGCGTTGGATCTTTTTGACGATGTTCGCCACCTCACCTGCCTCGCCTGTAAGGCCGAGCGTGGGATATTCCAGGTTCGACATCCTGCGCGGGTAGTGTGCCGTCTGGCTAGCTTCACGCTGATATTCTTCGAAGTTCATCTTGGGGACCTATTCGATGCCTCTCCTGAGTTTTGCTGCTTTGATGGTGTTCTTCATCAGCATAGCGACGGTTAGCAGACCCACTCCTCCGGGTACGGGCGTGTAGGAGCCTGCGCGATCTATAGCGTCCTTGGGCTTTACGTCTCCTACGAGAGTAAACCCGCGCTTCTCTATAGCTGCCAGACGTCTTTCGCACTCGTCGGTCGGGAACATCTCGGCAGCGGAACCGGGATCATCCAGCCGATTGATACCCACATCTATAACCGTTGCTCCATCGCGGATGTGCTCCCGGCGCAGGAACCCGGGTCGTCCGATCGCGGCTACCAATATATCTGCATGACGGCACATCTCAACCAGGTTGCTGGTTCGCGAGTGGCAGATCGATACCGTTGCATTTTCGTGCAGCAGAAGCATCGACATTGGTTTCCCAACGATGTTGCTTCTTCCAACCACCACCGCATGCTTACCGGCTATCTTGACATCAGACCGCTTTAGCAGCTCGATCACTCCCGCCGGGGTGCACGGAACGAGGCACTCGCGGCCCTGCATCAGCCGCCCGCTGTTTACCGGATGGAAACCGTCAACATCCTTGGCCGGGTCGATCAGATCGATGATCTTCCGCTCGTCTATCTGCGGCGGTAGCGGAAGCTGTACAAGAATGCCGTCCACGTCGTCACGTGAGTTCAACTCGTTGACAGCATCGATGACTTCCTGTTCGGCGATGTTCTCGTGAAAGTGAAGGTGCTCGGAGCGCATGCCCAACTCTTCAACTGTACGGACTTTACTGGCTACGTAGACCGCGGACGCCGGATCCTCGCCCACACGGATCACCGCGAGAGCAGGCGTGGTCTCATAACGCTCCTTGAGTTCCGCAACCTCGAGCGCGACCTCCGCCTTGATGGCCTCGGCGATGGGCTTCCCACTCAATATTCGTGCTTGCATGCTATAGAGCTGATTCTATCTCAAACCACAACGGCTTTGCTAAAATCCCGCTTGTGAAGCCCGTAATGATAGGTATGCTGCTGCTTGTGGTTGCACGGAATGCTGTACCCGGCGATGATCCGCGGCCGATCAGCCCCGCCGACTTTGCGACAACGATCGCCGAACTTGAGAACATCCGGAGAGCAGATCCCCGAGCATTCGAAGCTGCAGATAAGGACTATTTGCTCGCCCGCCTTGCCGAGAGAGACGGTGAGCTTGCCGTTGCTCTGCGCAATTTCCAACTGGTCGTAGGACGGCACTCGACGCTCAGCCCGTTCGCACTCGCTCATATGTCGCGTATAGCCGCATCTACCGGAGACCTACTGTTGGAGAGGTATTATCTTGCACGTCTGCGGATGGAACATCCGGGGAGCCTCCTATCGAAAGGGGCGGGTGACCGGCTGGCGCTCAGCGCGCTTGGATCAGGAGATGCGCGGGTCGCCATCAGCACCTTAACGAGCTCTGGGGCAGTTTCCTTCGGCCAGGCGAACGTTTCAGACCTACGCCAACGCACCGCACTGCTCGGCAGAGCCTACATGATGACGGGTTCAGCCGACACGGCTCGACAATTATTCACGGGTTTGTGTAGCTCGATGCCTAATCCTAAGCAGCCGGATGGCGGTTCTCAGATCGCAGTTCGCGGTCTTGACACACTTGATGCTGACGACGTCGCGGCGGGTAGACCTGCTGCTGGTCTTTCCGTTGAGGATCACATGCAGCGCGGCGCCGTTTACCAATTTTTTCGCGACTTTGAAGCTGCACGAGCCCATTACACGGCTGTAGGGGAGAACTTCCCGGCAAGCACATCCGCACCCGGGGCCCTCGTGCAGATCGGTCGCGGCTTCGCTCAATCGGGCGATCATCAGCAAGCGGTCGCGTGGTTTGATAAGGCTATAGCGAAGTATCCCGATAGCCCCGATGGCAAGGACGCGATACTTGGGGCCGCTGCGTCCGAATCGCGCCTCGGCAACTTTCAGGCTGCCATAAAGCGCTATCAAGCCTACATCGATAGATACCCGACAGATGAGCGCGTAGACCGGGCATACTTTAACATCATCGATGTTCTCCGCGACTCGGGTGACGATCAGCAGGCACTTGTGTGGTGCTCAAAAGCAGCGAGTGTATTCAAGGGCAAACCTGCGGAGGCTGTAGCGACCTTTACCGCTGCCCGTATCTACATCGCTCGCGAACAATGGCAAGCAGCTCTCGACCGGCTCGAACAGCTCAAGGGTTTTCCGGACCTCGGCGGCTCAACGATTCCGGGCGGCACGAATGCGGCTGAAGTAGCAAATCTTCGCAGCTTTCTTCTAGGAAAACTGGGGGTGCTGGCTCCGGGGACCACGAACGGCTCGTCCGCTTCACGCGCAGTACCGACGAAGTTCACCCCACCCACGCTTTCTCCGTCATCACTCTGGCGCGCTGACCCGACAGCCCAGCGCCTGATCGACCTGAAGCTCTATGACGACGCGATGGTCCAGATCAGTGCCGACAAAAGTGTGCCGCCGGTTGAACTCGCAAGATATGCACTCCTTGGGGATCAGGCATACCGCACACTCACTTACATCGAGCCCATCTTGCGGGGTGCACCGAAAGACTTCCCGATTGATCAGATCCCGAGACAGCAGGCGGAGATGCTCTACCCGGTCGCATATCGCGATGAACTCCTCCGGGCCGCCAAGCCGCGCGGGGTCGACCCCAGGCTGCTTCTTGCGATCATCCGACAGGAGTCTCGTTTCCAGCCGGATGCGAATTCGAACGCTGCAGCTCGTGGGTTGATGCAGTTCATTTCCACGACCTCAAACAAGATCGCCGGCGAACTTGGGGCGGCGATTGATCAGGACGACCTTTACGACCCAGAGACCTCGATCCTTTTCGGCGCCCAGTATGCGGCCGACCTTTTCAAACTGTTTCCGAACCAACCTGAGGCAGTTGTCGCCAGCTACAATGCCGGCGAGGACAATGTCGCCCGCTGGATAGCGCGCTCGCGGTCGAGCGACCCCGCTCGTTACGTGCCAGAGATCATGTTCACGCAGACAAAGGACTATGTGTACAAAGTAATGGCGAATTATCGGGCATATTGCTATCTGTATGATGAAAGGCTTCAGCCCATCGGCAGGTGATCCGCGATCAACCACCCGCTACCCCAGGTGATATTCGACACTCGCCTCTCGGAGGTCACTCTGCTATTTCTATACTCTTGTTCTTAAAATCCATGCGACCAACATTATTCATCCTCTGCGTCTCACTTTTCTTCTTCGGCTGCCAGAAGCCTACTGCCCCTTCCTCGACCGCTCAACGTTATCAACTAAAGGGCAAGGTCATTTCAGTCGACCGCGCCGCTAAGACGGCCAAAATTGAGCACGAGGCTGTTGAAGGCTACATGGGGGCGATGACAATGGATTTTCCTGTTCACGCTGATTGGGCCTGGGATGTTCTCAAACCCGGTGCGGAAATCCGCGCTGACCTCGTCGTGGATAAGGACGCAAAGGAGCCATATTTTCTCGATAACCTGGGCATTATTGCAGCTCCTGATCCGAACAACCCTGTTCAGACAAATCCGAGCTTCGCTCAGATCGGCCAGCCCGTACCGGACCTTACGCTGACCAACCAGGATGGCAAGAAGATCTCGATAAAGGACTTTCGCGGCAAGGCACTCGCGATCACCTTCATCTATGCAAAGTGTCCGCTGCCTGATTACTGCATCCGCATGTCAGCGAACTTCAGCGACCTTGCTCGCCAGGTGGCCGCCGATGCTCAGCTGAAAGACAAGATCCGTCTGTTGTCGATCTCGTTCGATCCTGAGAATGACACGCCGGCGAAACTGCGTGCTTACGGCATCGGGTATCTCGGAAACGACCAGAACGCAAAATTCGATGTCTGGCAGCTTGCTGTGGGCAGCGACGACCAGGTCCGTAAGATCGCGGACTTCTTTGGTTTGCAATACGAACGCGATGCTGCGGACAAGACATTGATCAACCACTCATTGCGGACAGCCGTGGTGGCCCCGGACGGAAAGGTAGCAAAGATCTTTCCAGGAAATGACTGGACTCCGGCACAGCTGTTAAAAGAAATGCAGGGTACGCTTGGTGGAGGATCTTAGGATCGCTCCCGGTGGATGATGAAGAGCGGATCCTAAACTTCGTTTTGTAATATGCTGGCCCGGAATTACCATGAGACTACCAAAGCGGCCTCAAGCGGCCGCACTCTAAAAAAATCTCTGAAGCGGGAGTCTTTAGCTATGCGTAGACCTTTAGTTGCGGTCCTCTGTCTAATTGCCATTTTCGCTTTCACTGCTGCCGGGCAAAAGCGAAATATTACGGAAAAAGACATCTTCGATTTTGTATGGGTGGCCGACCCGCAGATATCACCTGATGGGTCGACGGTGGCCTTCGTTAAGGTGACCGTGAACGCTCAAAAGACGAACTACGACACGTCCATTTGGGCTGTCCCGACCACTGGGGGCGATCCGCACCGGCTCACGAGTGGAAATCACGATGCAAGCCCGCGTTGGTCACCGGATGGGAAGTACATGACGTTCGTACGTTCACCCGACGCTCCGGGAGCGAACGCGGCACCGCAGCTTTACATGATGTCGATGGCCGGGGGCGATTCGTGGGCGTATACGAGTTTGCCGCGCGGTGCGGGCGGTCAGGCGTGGTCGCCTGACGGTAAATGGATCCTGTTTGGCAACAGCCAGAACGATGAAGAGGTTTCACGCGGCGGCAAGCCGGCACCTTCACCGGCCGACGGTCACGAGTCTGATGTGAGGGTCATAACCAGAGCCGGCTATAGATCTAACGGTTCCGGTTATAACGATTTCACTCACACCGGCCACATTTGGGTAGTCGCGGCCCCGCACTCGCCGGAGGATAAGGTCACGCCCAAGCAGCTCACGAACGGCATCTACAATGAAGGCGGTGCTGTCTGGGCGCCGGACAGCAGCCGCATCTACTACACCACGAACCGCAATCTTGAGCCTTACTACGAACTCGGGACCACCGAGGTCTGGTCGGTCAGCCCGAGCGAAGGCAAGCCGGCGATGCTCACCAAGGTGACCACCATGAATTTTGGCGGTCTGAGTATCAGTCCTGACGGGAAGCGGTTTGCTGTACTCGGTTCTCCGAATCAACCGGTCCGCTCTTACGCCAAGACCGATCTTTGGGTGCTCGACAACGCTCCGAATGCACAGCCGAGAAACCTCACGGGCGCGATGGATATCGAGGTAGGCGGCGGCGGTATCGGCGGCGATCAGGCGCCACCTCGCGGCGGCGGCGGTGGCGGTGTGATCTGGATGAATAATAGCAAGGACGTCGTCATCGAATACGGCAAGGAGGGAAGATCCCAGCTGGCCCTTTTCCACGCCGACACAGGTAAGACCAGCGATCTTACAAAGGGAGATCAAACCATCCAGAGCTACTCTGCAGTTCGGGACGGCGGGATCATCGCATACACGGTCTCGACCCCAACCAGGATCGGTGATCTTTACGTGCTCAACGGCAGCGGAATGAAGGTGCAACAGCTCACCCACTTCAACGATGCACTCTTTTCAAAGCTCAACGTCACCGAACCCGAGGAGATCAAATATAAGAGCTTTGACGGCAAGACGATCGAGGCCTGGGTGCAGAAGCCGCCTGACTTTGACCCGTCGAAAAAGTACCCGCTGATCCTCAACATCCATGGTGGCCCTCATACGGCATACGGCTACACGTTTGATCACGAATTCCAATGGATGGCAGCCAAAGGATATGTAGTTCTGTACCCCAATCCACGCGGTTCGACCAGTTACGGACAGGATTTCGCCAACATCATTCAATACAAATACCCCGGTGACGATTACAAAGACCTGATGGCCGGGGTCGACGAGCTGATCAAGCGCGGTTACATCGACGACAAAAAGCTTGGCGTAACGGGCGGCTCGGGCGGCGGTCTTTTGACCGACTGGACGGTGACGCAGACGCAGCGGTTCGCGGCGGCGGTAGCACAGCGTGACATCACGAACTGGGCCGACTGGTGGTACACGGCCGACTTTCGCCAATTCGAGCCGAGTTGGTTCAAAGGAGCTCCCTTCGATCAGGAGGAGGATTTTAGGGCACGATCGCCGATTACCTACGTCAAGAACATCAAGACGCCGATGATGTTCATTCTGGGCGAAGCTGATTACCGCACGCCGCCCGGAGCGGGAGGCGAGCAGTTTTTTGTGGCTTTGAAATACATGCACATCCCTACCGTGATGGTGCGCTTCCCGAACGAGAGCCACGAACTTTCACGCTCAGGCCAGCCGTGGCATCGCATCGAACGGCTGCAGCACATCGTTGGCTGGTTCGACAAATGGCTGATGGGCATGCCGAAGCCGGAGTATGAAGTAAGATAGCTCCCGCTATGCATGGGCCCGGTCGTAGATGACCTCGCCGGCGACCAGCGTCTTTATAACGCTCGGGCCGCTCGTCGAGAAGACGAGCGAAGCCTCAACATCGTTCAGAGGCTGCTGAGATGGGGCGGTAAGCGAAATTGCCACCAGATCAGCCGCTTTCCTCGGCTCCAGCGTGCCGATCAAATGATCGAGACCCAGAGCCCTAGCTCCACCAAGAGTCGCTCTTTCGAGGATCTCACGTGGCGTGATAAAGCGCATCGAGCCGCTACGGTTGCGTGCAGCAAACGACGCAAATCGCCCTTCCTCGAGCAGATCGCAAAGATTGTTGCTTACGACCGAATCGCTTCCGAAACCTACCTCTATATTGTTATCGAGCATAGCCTCAAAGGGCGCGTAACCGTGCCCGAACTTCGCGTTCGATTTCGGGCAATGAGCGATCTTCGCGCCGTTCGCCTGTATCCTTGACAGATCACTGTCTGACACCTGCACACAATGGGCAAGGAGCGGCTGGGCCGAAAGAACCCCCATGCGTTCCAGGTATTCCACAGGAGTGCACAGCGGGCTCTGCCATTCGACGTCGTACTTCTCGTAGACACTCGCAAAGAATCCGGTGCCGCGCGTCAGTAACTCGTACTCGGCGGCGGACTCCGCAACATGTATGGTTAGCGGTATGCGATCGATGATCGACACTTGGGCCAACATCTCGAACAAGCGGGAGCTCACCGTATAGGGTGAATGTGGTGACATTCCGACGCGGACAAGATCGGTCTCGCCGGCTCGCAAGATCTCGTATTTCTCGATTAGCCTCTTAAGATCCGCGTCGGCTGTGCGGTTGTCTGGTGAGAACTCTGTTTCCTGAAATGAGATGCCGCGTAAGCCGACAGTTTTGATGGCGTGCAGCCCTGCAGATCCCATACGTCCAATGTCCCCAAAACAGGTAACGCCTGCGGCGGCACCTTCCCTCGCGCCGAGCACCGCAGCGGCCGTGATGTCTTCCTGGGACATCTCGGCCCTCAGGCTATTGAGCCGCAGCAACCACGCGGTGAAATCATGTTCTACATCTTCCATGGCACCCCGCATCGCGGTTAGCTCGAGATGCGAGTGACAATTTACGAAACCAGGCAGGATAGCAGCGCGGCCGAGATCATCGATCTCAACATCTCCGCTCGTGTATTTGGGTAGAAGTTGCGAACGCGGGCCAGCTTCGATGACCTCTGCACCCGTGATCACCACGGCACCGTCCGCTATCGGGGGGGTGGACACCGGAAGCACCCAGTCGGCGGTCATGATTTTCATTTGGATGCAGTCGCCTCGCGGTAACGGTTTAGGATCCTTGAGACGTAGGCCTTTGTCGAGGGAATATTGATGTGCTCGATGAAGTCGCTTTCAGGCAGATTGGGCACGTCCGTACCTCGCGTCCAGTCTTCAACACGGCTTGCACCGGCATTGTAAGCCGCGAGTGTCATGGCAGTCTCGGCAGCATCGCCACGGTACTGTTCGCGAAGCTTTTCGAGATACCAACACCCGGCTTGAATGTTTCGCTCGGGGTCAGCCAGGAAATCGTTTACATTTTCGTTGGCTTGGCGCTCGTACTCCTTGAGTCCAGTTTCGCGTGCCCACTGCCTGGCGACTGTGGGTGTCACCTGCATCAGACCGACTTCCGCATCGTTGCCGATCTTCCAAGGACGAAAATAAGTCTCTTCGTAGATCAAACTCCACACAAGCTTCTCGTCCAATCGATAAACCCGCGCCTGCCGTGCTATAAGGTCATCGAACCGGTGCAGCCAGTAGCCGGGAAAAAACAAAGTCGCCGATGCAAGCGCGACGACCGCGATGATACAGATCGAGATCAGGTACCTGATCATCTGTTGCTCTTTACCCTCTTTCCTTCAGCGACGCTCTGTGCTTGGGCGGCCTTGTCCGAATCGACGGGGTGAACGCGTCGACGGACGGTTATACCCGACCGAGCCATCTCGGCGAAGAGATCCACGTCATAATCAGCCTCGTGAGCCATCTCCTGACGTATCTCTATTAGCCGCTCGAGAAATTTGGGCCGTCGGTACACAACTCAATGATGACAGTTGTGGCCACGGCAGCCAAGCGCCTTCCACAACAGCTGCTGAACTTAAGATCCTACTGAACGAGCAGGCCCGTAGGTATGTCTTCGACGAGAGACGAGAATATCCCGGTTGTATGCAGGCTCGATATAAACTGACGGAGATCCTCGAAGCACATTGCCGGTGCGTACAGATAGCCTTGCGCTGATTCGCACCCGAGCCGCCTTAGTACCATAAGTTGTGTATCGGTTTCTACGCCTTCGGCTATGACCCTGAGATCCAGACTTCGAGCCAGCGTGATAATAGCCCTGACAATGTCGTCGTTAGATCCGTCCTCATCTATCATCGAGACAAAGGAACGGTCGATCTTAAGAGCCGAGATAGGAAGCTGCGTTAAATAACCGAGATTCGAATATCCGGTGCCGAAATCATCTACGTTGATGTCGATCCCGCGTTCGCGGAGCTCGTTCAACATCGCTACGGCGCGTTGCTGGTGTTCGAAAAACACTGACTCCGTGATCTCGAGCTTCAGGTCTCGTGGCGAGAAGCTCGTTTCGTCCAGGATCCGGTCAATGTCCTGCACGAGTGACTTCTGATTGAATTGTCGACATGACAGATTCACGCTCACTGAGTAATTCACTTCACCGGTGCGTCGCTCGTGGAGTTGAGATATATCGCGGCATGCGGTTCGCAGTACTTGTCTGCACAGCTCGTCGATGAGCCCGATCTCCTCCGCCAGCGGGATGAATTTAGCCGGGGCGATGGAACCGAGTTCAGCGTGCTCCCATCTGGCCAACGACTCGAAGCACTCGATCTGTCCGCTCGCGATGGAGTAGATCGGCTGATAGACCACATTGATCTCGTTGCGATCCAAAGCGCGTCGCAGATCGGTCTCGAGCCTCAAGATCTCTTTCGCGGCATTGTGCATCCGCTCATCGAAGACCTCATGACGCGCTTTACCGGCGCGCTTCGCCTGGTACATCGCGGTATCGGCATCGCGCATTACGTCTTCACTCGTCAGGTGCTTTTCGGTTGCGTGAAGGATCCCAATGCTAGCCGAGCTATAAACCTCGTGGCCTTTTAGATCGAATGGGATACCGAATTTTTTCTGGATACGTCCGGCGATGTTGTTGACCTCACCCTCGTCATACTGTCCTTCGATGAGGACGGTAAACTCGTCGCCGCCCAGTCGCGCGACAAGATCGGACGGGCGCATGCAGTCGCACAGGCGGTCGGCTATCGACTTAAGAAGCTCGTCGCCGATGACATGGCCGAGACTGTCGTTGACATACTTGAAACGGTCGAGGTCGATGAAGAGGACACAAACCTTGTAATCGCGGAGTTCCCGGGCCTTGCTCAATGCATCACCAAGGCGGGTCATGAAAAATGCCCGGTTCGGAAGGCCCGTCAGGGCATCATGCGAGGCTTCGTATTGCAGCTTTTCTTCAGCAAGCTTTTTGTCAGTTATGTCCTGTATCTGAAAGATCAGATTTGGCCTTCGCGAGCCCATCTCACTCGCTGCCGACACGCTCCAAGAGGTCCATACTATGCGGCCGGTCTTGTGGATGTACCGCTGTTCAAGCTGACACGTAGCCATCTTGCCGCTGATTATGTCGTGGACGCGAAGGAGTGCCCGTCCAAGATCTTCCGGAAGCGTTATCGACTGAAAATCGGTCTTGCTTAGTTCATCCTCGCTATAACCCAGGATCTCTGTCAGAGCACGGTTCGCCTTGAGCCAACTGCCACCGGGGTCCGCGAGGCCGATCCCGATCGGGGCGTAGTCGAAGGCGCTCCTAAATCGCTCTTCCGACTCCCGCAGTGCGTCGGCCTGTATCTCCAGCAGCTTCGCGTATTGTTCTGCCTGCTCAGCCTGTTGTATCGAGATCTCGACGTTCTTCATGTACATCTTGTAGGAAAGATATACGAGAAGGATCACCGGGAATATCGCGAATATGGCGAGCATTCCGATGCTGTCCGCTAGTTGGACCAAAACACCGGCTCCGATCACACCGGCGAAATATGAGAAGAAGGTCCAGATGTACTTCGACTTCCAGGTGTCCCATAGCGGAAGGGCGTTCTTGAGAGAGTCGTAAACCGCGGCGAGGGCGGTATTTACGCCAAATTGTGTCGTAGCGATCAATGACAATGCGATGGCAAACCCGCCGAGATGGTCGACTTGCCCATGTAACTGTTCGTCCGTATAGAGCCCCGCGACACGCAGCAAGGCATATACCATGCTCGTGGAGATCGCCATGGTGGCGGCGTTGAAGAAGACGGTGATCTTGCGATTGCAAAACCTCCATGAAGAGAAGAACGCCTCGACGGCCGAAACGATAACGGCGAATTCGCCACCGTATAGGAGCAATGTCAGGAAGATGAATGTATCGGAGACCGCTATGTGAGACTTGAAGCGCGGTATGCGGATCGTGACCCGAGAACCCACGAGGACCGTCAGGAAGCTTAGGATCGGGAAGTAAACATCGAGCCGCCTGACCGGCATGCCCGCAACCGCCATGCCTAAGCTGAGAGCCCCAAGCAATATCACCGCTGACATAAACGTGCCCGATGCTCTACGATCGCTCATTATTCGATGTGCTGAAGAGGCGAAACGATCAGGTTTCGGAAAGTGCGGACAAATACGGAGTTGTCCCAGGTCGGGACCAGCAATTAGTATGAGGCAATAAACAGTGTTTGTCCACAATAAACACACATCAAACACAAAAAGACCCGCCATAGAGGCGGGCCTACGAGCGGACTGGGCCATTTTTGGCTCAGATGTTAAGAATGTCGACCAGTTCCTGTACGGCGGCAGCACTCTTCTGCAGTGCCGAGCGTTCCTCATTGGTTAGATTGATCTCGATGATCTGTTCAACGCCGTTCTTGCCGAGCTTTACGGGTACACCCACGAATAAATTGCTAACTCCATACTCACCCTCGAGAAAGACGGCGCACGGCAGGATCTTTTTCTTGTCTTTAAGGATCGCTTCGGCCATCTCGACGGCTCCTAAACTAGGTGCGTAGTATGCCGAACCGGTTTTGAGGAGTCCGACGATCTCCGCACCGCCGTTCGCCGTACGTTTGACGATAGATTCGATCTGTTCGGCCGGCAGGAGTTCGGTGATCGGTATGCCGGCGCAGGTGGAGTAACGGGGCAGTGGTACCATTGTGTCGCCGTGACCACCAAGCACGAACGCGGTCACATTCTCGACCGAGACATTCAGCGCCTCAGCGAGGAAACATCGCATACGGGCCGCATCGAGCACACCTGCCATTCCCATGACACGGTTCTTCGGAAAACCAGAGCGGCGAAATGCCACCTGCGTCATTGCGTCGAGTGGATTTGAGACGACGATGATGAATGCATTCGGACTGTATTTGGCGACCTCATCGGTGACCGCTCCGACAATGTCTGAGTTGGTCTTCAAGAGGTCGTCACGGCTCATGCCGGGCTTCCGCGGCAGGCCTGCAGTGATGATGATAACGTCCGAATTTGCTGTTTCCTCGTACGAATTCGCTCCGACTAGCTTTACGTCGAATCCGTCGATCGGGGCAGCCTGTGCTAAGTCGAGCGATTTGCCTTGCGGTGTTCCCTCAACGATGTCGACCAACACGACGTCCGCCAGTTCCTTAGCGGCGATCCAGTGAGCAGCCGTTGCGCCTACGTTTCCCGCACCGACCACGGTAACCTTATTTCTTCCTGCAGCCATTTTTATTCCTCTCTGTATTGAATAGATAAGTTAATGCTTTGCTGTTAAACCCTAAATTTTATGATGTTAGCTTAACAACGCCAAATCAGCGGTTCTCGTTTGTCACGTTATGCAAGTCGGTATATCGCCATCCGTTCAACTAATACGCCTGAGGCGTATATGAATCCGAGTACCTGTCTATTGGTCTGCCTGGTGTCGCTAACCCCGATCGCAATATTTTCGCAGGCACTACCGCGGTCGGCGTTCTGTCCGATCGAGCAAGCTACGTCCGCAGACGACGTCCTATTTAGCATCTGTACGGCGGAGCGGGGAATGATCGTTGCACCTCAGCCGCAGCTGTACTTCCGAGTACATAAGGACGGCGTCGTTGAATACGAGCAGCCGGCCGAATCAAACGGCCGTTACCTGCTGGCCACGAATACATCGATCCTGGCCTCCCGTGAGGTGAATGAGTTTGTCGAGATCGTAGCTGACCCGAAGTGGAAAGAGGCAAGGTCCGAGTACCCGGTCTTAAGGCAGTGGGACGACTCTTCGCTGGTCACGACCTTAAGGTTGGCTAACAGATCGATCATGCTGCGGAACTACACTCCGGACCTGTTCGAGAACCGCGATCATTACCCGGCTCCGCTCAATAAACTGATGAAGCTTGCAAAGCAGGTGCGTGACCGAGCCATGGGGATCGTCCGTGAAGTGCCGAATATCAGCTACTGCGAACTGCTGATCAATCGCGAACGGTACCTGGACCAAACGGTTGCGATCTACGCTAACATGGAACACCATGCGAACGTTCTGGCTTCGGGTAAGGTCGTAAATGACTATGAATCTCTAAATGATCCCGACTGTGACTCACCCAACGTGGGAAAAGCTCGGACAAGCGAAAACATCCGGGTTGGATATGAAGGAGAGCCGGCCCAGATCGAAGCATTGAAAATGCGAGCCAAGGAACTGCGAGAACTCGACTATGGCGGGCGAGCGAGGGTACTGGTCATCGGGAAACTTGCCGAGCCGGTCGGGAACACAATGTTCAAATTGCGCTTCGACATTACCCAGATCAAAAGTCTCGAGCGCGTGATCCTACCATTTGATGGCGACCTTAAGCTCGGATGGTTTTACTCCGATACTTTCCAGGGCGGCGAAGAGTGGAAGCTAAGCGCCCCCCTCAAGTTGCCGCTGCACCACGCAGCAGCGCTCGACTGGCGTAACGCGAACAAGTTCCCAATACTCAAAAGCCGCGGCCTGCGTCATATCGTCTTTCGCTGCATGTCTGAAACTGTCCAGATGATCAGTCCGGGGCGTTGGAACTCCACGTACGACTGCGAGATCTTCGAAGCGGGCTGACGCGGTTGCTCAAGGCGCGTCTTGGTGCTAACTTTGGCTTGCTCTCGTTCGAGATCAAAGCCTTATGAAAATGCTCCGTCTTGCGGCCACGATCGTCGCGTTCTGCATATTTGTATCTACTGCACTCTCTCAGATCAATCCCGCTGGAATAAGTGGTAAACGCGTCAAGCGGCTGGTCATTCGAAATGCGACAGTGGTGGACGGCAGCGGAAAGCCTGCGGCCGGGCCGTACGACATTGTCGTCGAGAACGACACGATAACCCAGATACAGGCTCTCGATCCTGTGGCAGTAAAGGCAGGCACGGCCAAGCGGCCCGAGAAGGGCGATGTCGACATCGATGCGACTGGTAAATACGTCCTTCCCGGTTTGATCAACATCCATGCGCATACGCAGGACGAACGTGGCGGCACGTCCATGCCCGTCGAGTACTGCATGAAGATGTGGCTCGCGTGTGGCATAACTACCGTCCGGGACGTGCTCGCGGGTAAGAAGACGCTTGATTGGCGCCAGCAGGTCGCATCGGGGCAATTGAAAGGTCCCCGAATGTTTGCTTACGCGGTCTTCGGGTCGGTTAAGAATGCTGACGAGGCACGTGCCCGGGTCAGGCAGATAAAGGCCGATGGCTATGACGGCATCAAGCTTTTCGGCATCGACCGGGATTTGATGGAGGCCATGGAGGACGAGGCCCACAAGCAGGGTTTGCGGATCGCACACCACGTTGGGGTCGAAGAAACTAACGCCTGGGACGACATAAAGTTTGGTACGACAAGCGTAGAGCACTGGTACGGCATCCCCGACGCTGCTGTAGAATCGGGTCGTCAAGACTTTCCACCCAACTACAATTACCTGAACGAGGTCGACCGCTTTCGCTATGCCGGCCATCTCTGGCGCGAGGCCAACTGGGACCGCCTGATGAAGGTGCTAGACGGCATGATCGCCGCTAAAGTCGCGTGGAATCCTACCCTGGACATCTATGAAGCCTCTCGCGATCTGCAGCGAGCGCAGACGAACCCCGCCTTTGCCGATTACCTTCACCCGGTGCTTGAAGAATATTTCAAGCCAAATCCCGCAAATCACGGCTCGTACTTCATCGGATGGACGTCCACTGACGAAGCGTTTTGGAAAGAGAATTACCGCATCTGGATGCGAGCGTTGGTCGAGTTTGAGCGACGTGGCGGATTGATCGGAGCCGGTGACGACGCCGGTTTCATTTACGAGATGTATGGTTTCGGCCTTCTTCGCGAACTCGAACTTGAACAGGAGGCGGGTTTTCAGACGCTCAAGATCATTCAGCACGCTACCAGCAATAACGCACAAATCCTGGGCATGCAGGACAAACTTGGCCGCGTTCGTGTCGGGTACAAGGCGGACCTGATCGTCGTGAACGGAAATCCGCTCGAAAACTTAAAAGTACTTTATCCAACAGGCGTTGACGAGATACGCGAAGGCAAGGTATTCAAAACCGGGGGGGTCGAATGGACGATCACTGACGGCATTCCCTATCACGCACCCACGGTTGCCGCCGAGATCCGCCAAATGGTTTCAGCTGCTCGTGCAGGCCGTCGAGGGTAGGGGAATGATGGCCGGGTCGGCGCGACGGACGGCCGTAGGATCGGCAGGGACGAGCATTCCCAAAGGAGGCGGAGATTCGCCCGTTGAAGTTCTGTATTCTCCCTCTGAATTGTCTTTTTTCCCGCTGTCGGGACAAGACTATTCCCTCGCTTTCCGGTGTGCGGCTTCCATAAGGTCTATAAGTCAGGACGATGACTATCAGGCCAATAAAGCTGATAGGGATCGAGCCGGTTATTTCCTATGGGGTCTTCTTTTAGGGTGCAGTCTTTACGTTTCCTGGGCGGGGCGAGGATCCCGCGACGCAGCTGATCAATATAGAAAAAGCCCGATGTGCTCTCCCCTTCACACCGGGCCTCTTCTGATTGGCCGAAAGATTCTCGCCAACGGCCAAATCAAACTTGATTTTTCATCTGCGACAACTTTGTGGTCGCATTACTTGTACTAATAATCCCGCACAGGCAGTATCACGTCTTTTCTCAACTCGATCTCCAATTCCTCATTCTTCAGCAGACGCCTGTCTTTGCCTTTTCTGGCAAGTGCTATGCCCACACCAGCTCCGGCACCGATGCCGGCACCGATAAGAGCTCCCGAGCCAGGACGAGCTAAGCTTCCGATGACCGCACCGAGAGCCGTACCGCCGATGACGCTGAGCACACCCGGTAGCGATGAAGAACTCTCCGTGCGACGACCTACTAGTTGCCCATCGATCGAGCCGGCGGACATTCCCTCGAGCTTTATCGTCTCGAAACGCACCTCGAGAAAGCCGTCCTGAACGCCGCTGCCCGCCGGAGATGCTTTCGTGACTCTCCCTTCGAGCACTGTGCCGACCGGAAGAACGAGAACATTACGCCTCATCACCGGTCGAGATACAGATGCGATGAACGTGTCATCGACGCTAGCAGCCCTTGAGCTTAGCTCAGCATCCATTCGTAAGTGGATGCGCGTGCCCGCTGGCAAACGATATATCGGATCATCCTGCGATCTGATAGCTATCGAATTTCCAAAGATCAGAGCGAAAAGGATAAGTGACCCTTTTAAGGCGAATCGGTTCATTTCTCTATGACCCTCGGTTTCGCCGGGCTTTCCTTCACCCGCGAAACCATAAAGCAATGGCCGTGCCACTGAATGCCAATATGGAAAATAGACTGAAATTCACTTATTTGAGTACCGATCGGCACGGCCGGTTGCTTGTGCGACTCACTTTTTGGTCAGTCCACGACCCATGTAGTGCACGAAATGGGTTGGCGGATGTTTGACCAGTAGTTAGTAGTCGGTAGGCGGTAGTCAGTAGGGAGTCAACACACGTGGTCGGACGGATAGACGGATCACTGCCTACCGCCCAGCAACTACTGCAATATCGGATGCGAGCCGCCCTTGCTGTGGTCTTTCGTTGCTTCGAACCGGCGGCGGTCGTTGTGATATAGCACAAGGTGCTCGCCCTCGTAGCGGACGACGTTAGCCATGCGATCAAGGTCCTTTACGTGCTCGGCGATCAAAAACGCACAAGGGTCGAGAGAGAGCACCAAACCGGCGACATACATATAGCCGCCCTTATCGTACACACTCCCTGCATACTGCCCGGTCGCTATTGCGACATCGGGCGAATACTGGCCTTCGCTATTCTGTGTTCGATCAGCTGTTGCAATGAAGACGCTGTAATCGCCGTAGTTTAGTCGCTTCGAATATCCATTTTTCCGCGCGACAGCAAACAGGTCTGTGAGTCCGCGGTCTATGGCCGCCAATTCCGCAGCCGACGGTCGGGTAACTGCATATACACTCGCTCCCCTTGGCGTTCGCACGCCGATCGGGAAGGTGTCACCCGAATTTCGAGTCGCCGCTGCCAGCAGCCGCGGATCCTGCGCCATCAACCGGGTGACAGAAAGTTCGACTAAGCCCAAGACCAGAACGCATAAAATAATACTTCTCTTCATGACTGTGAAAACTCCCGCCGCAATAAGTCGCAATAAGCGTACCACGCGCGAGTGATGGCTCCCGCTGCGTCGGGTACCCATCATCAGCCTTCGGTTATCGATAACGCTGCTTGTAATCGTTGGCGAGGGCCCGTGCCTTGCCACAGTCGCCCCGCTGGGCGGCTATCGATATCTCAAGAGCGGCCTGGATGCGGGCGGTATTCTTTGCGCTTCGTGCGGCATCGCGCTCAGCTTGCGCCCAGGTGAGGACATCGCGGCAGCCGCTCGAGTCCATGATCGCACGCGGGTTCTTCTGGAGTTCCTTCTGGATGTCCGCAACGCGATTTTCTACGTCAGATCGGTCGACTGCGTTGGGCGCGAGCCTCAGGTAGTTGTTCGCATGATTGACGGCCGGAATGAGCTGATCGTCAGCCTCGTATAGGAGAGACAAGTTGTAGTTCAGATTGGGCGAATCGGGCGCCAGGTTATTGGCCTGCTTGAGCATCATCAATGCACCCGAAATATTCTGCTGCTGGACCATCGACTTGGCCTGCGAGAAATAGCCGGCGATATCGGCTGCCGCGTTTGAGAAGTCGAAATCCTTAAGCAGGCTCGGGAGCATTGCAAGGTTGAATGCACGGATTATCTCACGCGGGTCGGCCGCGGATGCCGAGAAGCTGCGTCCGCCGGTCATCGACGAAATATTGTTGAGATCGCCCTGGGCCTGCTGGTTATTGCCCACGTCAAAGCCGATCGTGCTGACGGGAATATTGCTCGTCCGGATCGAGGCCGAGGCCTGCGCTTGTTGATCGCGGCACGTATCAGCGCCGTCGCTCATCAAGATCACGTTGCGATTCTTGCCGTGACCATGCTCCTGAGCATATTTGACAGCAGCCGCTGTCGATAGGTACATTGGCGTGCCTCCGCCCGGCTGCAGTCCGTCGATCGCTGTGAGAAGCGTGTTCAGATCGGTGGTAAAGCCGCTCGCAGGCTGCATCGAGGAGGGTGAACAGTCGCCGTCGAAGTGGAGGATCGCCATCTCGGTGGTCTTGCTCACCTGCCGGGCGGCACGACGGGCGGCGTCCTTTGCCTGGTTGATCTTGTTGTCGTCTTTCATACTGCCGGAGGTATCTATAAGCAGCACGATCGATGCCGCGATCTCTGAGGGCTTGCGTTTTGCGAGTGCCTCGACCCTCTTGCGCAGCGCCTCCATCTGCTGGCGTTCCTGCAGGCATTTTGGCGCTTCTTTTTCGGCCTGGATCAGCGCACTCGTAGCCTGCTCGAGGGTCGCACCCACGCTGGTCCAATTTACCGGCTCTGTCGTCGAAGCTTTGTCAGCTGTGTTGGTTAGACCTTCGGCTTGCCCCAGAAGGTTTATGGCATTTCGCTCGCGCGTTTGCAGGTCAGTGAGGATGGGCTCATTCGTACGTAGCCAATCCGTGATGTAATCCTCCCGCGGGCTTATGAGCTTTATCTGAGCTAACAGCCGGGCGGCCTCTTTGTAATCGCACTTCTGCGTCGCGGCCTGCACCTGCTCGGTCAGGTCGGTAAAGCTTTGTCGCTTTTCAAGCTCCTTGAGCAGGCTATTGATCTGATCGAGCAAACATTGCGGCACACCGGGCACCGCCTGTGCCTGTTTGAGCGAGGCAATAGCGCCTTTTACATCTTTGTTTTTTATGGCCTCAAGACCCGGGATGAGGAAAACCCGCGCTTTGTCCTGGGCCTCGGCCTTTGGTCGGAGTTGCTCGAGTTCGGCGGCGCTGATGAGCGCGGGCCTGATCTGATTGATCTGCTGTGCCAGCTTGTATGCCCCCTCGTACTCGCACTTGGCCGCGGCCGAATGGATGTCGTTGACCGCCTGCTGCAGAGCCTGCTCAAATTCGCGCTCAACTGCCTGAAGGTCCGTGAACAGCGCGGGCGATACGTTACGACACGTTTTCTGAGCCTCGGCCAGCTTCTGTGAGGCTTCTAACAGCCGCTTTCCGGCGATAGCCTGTCGCACCTGGCCGATCAGATCACGACAATTACGTTCCTCTTCCGCGCTGGCTGGTTTGCCCTTGCCGTACTCGGTGCGGAGTTTCTTAGCCTCGGCGACCATGCACGGATACGCGGCCGCGATTCCGTCGATCTGGGCGAGTATCTTTTCGGCCTCGTCGTAATTGCGTGCTTTGTCAGCGACGATCAGATTGTCGACAAGGCCGCGGATCTGCTGTTCGGCGCGGTAGCCACGCTCTATGTCAGGGAAATTGGCGACGATCCAAGGATGTTTTGGATATTGTTTTTGGATAACGAGCGCCGCCTCATACGCCCCGCGATAATCGCATGTCGATGCGATGTCGCGCCAGCGATTCTTCGCAGTCGCGAGATCGAACGAGATCTTGTTTGAAATATCGGTCCAACGTTTCTCTACCGCGCTGGTATCACAAGGATTATTCTTGATCCTGGCGATTATGACCGTGGCCCCTTCAAGATCGCCGATATCGAGGGCCTCATTTATCTTCCTTATCTGCGAATCGCAGTCCAGACGGCTCTCGCATTGCTTGACCTTCTCTTCGGATCTGACGATCGTCTGAAGGCCAAGACCGGCAAACGTGACGCTCTCGACGATACGGTCGAGCAGGTCGTCGCGCGGCGTAATGGTACAGACCGCGTTCTGATACTGCTTGACGAGCGCGTCGGCCTCGCCGCTGATGGTGGCAAGGTTACCCAGCGTCTTGGCGACGTCGACCGCCGGCTGGCCGCTCGAGACGCCTGCGACCAGCGCCTCGATCCGAGCGTTCAGACCGTCTAGTCGCTGCTCCGTCGCCGGCGGTATCGACGAGGTCGGATACGCCTGCCGGTGCTTGAAGAGCTCGGACGACAATGCGAACTTGGCATTTTTGATCTCGGTCTCTAAAGCCGAGAGCTTTGCATAATCGTCCATCGCGTCTTTGAAGGCTTGTCCGGCGATGTCCTCCTGCTCGTGAATCGCTTTGATCAGCCCTGCACCCTTTGAAAGTTCGGGCAGCTCCTTCAACGATTCAGTCTGCAGCCGTTTTAGCTCGTCGTTCAGCTTGCGGGCCTCCTTCACGGGGTCGACGAGATCATCGATCAGCTTGCGGAGTTTTACGGTGTCGTCCCGGATCTTTTTGACGTCATCCGAAGTCGCACACTTATCTATCAGGGCCAGGATCGAATCGGTAAGATCTGTGACCTCCTTTTCCTTCGTCGCTATCGCCTTTGCGATAGCTTCCATGTCTTTGTTGGTCTTTGTCGCGTCCTTACACAGCTGCTCGACCCTATCCACCGCGGCCTTTAGTTTCTTGAGATCGTCGAGCAGCGAGCGCGCCTTGGTCTCCGCAGCGGTGACCTTAGCGACTATGTTGGGCGAGTTTGTCGATCGCTTTATGAAGTCGGCTTTCTTGCCTTCGGCGACAGCTATGCGCGCCTCGATCTCTTTCAGCTTCTTTTCCCACTCCGCGAGGTCGACCGGGTTGACGCCGCCGGGCATGATGTTAGGATCTGCCTCTTCCGGATTGTCCGGGTTGCGAGTGAGCGTCATGCTCCACGCGACAAGGTTGTCCTTGACCTGCGAACCCGGAATGCTGTCCTCCTTGTCGCGGAAACCGGTGAAGGTCACTTTTACTTTCATGCCGGCCCGGGCAGCGGCACCGCGTCCGGGCGGGTTGTCGACGATCGTGAAAGTCGCCTCGCCTTTCGCTCCAGCCGAACCTGTTATCTTTTCGCCATTGCTGAGCGTGAGCGTCACAGAGGCTCCGCTAAGATCTCTCCGCTCGCCCGACTTAAGTATCTCGTTGACGTCGATGATCACCGTCAGATCAGGCAGCGTAGCCGGATCACAGTTACCCGCGGCAACCTCGGCGAGTGCCGGCTTGCTGCGAAAGCGATACACTCGGGGCGAGCCGTTCTTGTTCTTGATGGGATCACTGCCGAAGAAATTTGACGTGCCGGTCAGGGTCAGTTCGCCTTCGATTATGCTCTCCTGGTTGTCCTTGCTAACTATATTGGCTCGGCTCGCGGTCGAGCCCGGTCCTGTTACATAAGCGACGTGCTTATTTGAGCCAAATACCACCACGTCACCGGCTTGATAGCCGCTGGACACCTCCTCGGCAAAAACTGAGAGGATCTCTCGGACAAACTGATCGGCACTAAAATAAGTGTTGCCGATGCCAAAGTGCCGCTCCATCACGAGCCCGGCACAATTCTGTTTATACGTAGGCGAGCCGGTGATGCGATAGCCGGGTGAATAGAATTTGCGATTAGCGTCTTCCTCCAGGACAGGATCAAACCCGCCGGGCTCGCCTGTGGGGCGCCAGAGCTGCACCACGAAATTCTTCGCCTGGCCATCGATGCCTGTCCCGGTCACCCGGTAAGATTTACGGCATTCCGGCGTCTGCGGCTGCATGGGTCGCGGCCAGCCGAGCACGAGCTGAGCAGTGAAGACCAGCAGGATGGTAAGGGATATCTGTCTCATGGCAGCACCTCACAAGCGACCGCTCGATCGCCGTTTAGGCCGGTGGCAGCACGCCGCGGCCCAACGGACCTTTTTGCTGAACCGGTGCGACGCGGGCCTTGATCTTCTGGAAATCCTGGCTGTCGGTGCGAAATTCCTTTCCGTCGGCCGGGAAGCTGTCGAGGTAATCCATCATGTAATTTGCGCGGTCGAGGATCGGCGGGTGAGTGCTGAGGAACCTGGGGGGCTGCTTGCCGCCGGCCTTGCTCATCTTGAGAAAGAAGGACGAGGCATCGAGCGGCGAGTATCCGGCGTTGAACATCAAATGGGCGCCGTATTCGTCAGCTTCTTTCTCTTCAAAGCGACTGTATGCACGGCTGAAGAGCGTAAGGCCGATGTTCGCACCCAGAGTACCGAGGATCTGGGCGGTCGCATTTTGCGGGTTTACCGCCCTCAGCACAGCATTAGCGATCATTTGGGCCTGATAGTTCTTTATCACGGCGCGTGCCTGGTGGTGGCCGTAATTGTGAGCGAGTTCATGGGCGAGCACGCCAGCGAGCTGGGCCTCGTTATCAGCGAAGGCGAAGAGCCCCGTGTTGACTATTACGTGTCCCGGCGTGGTCACGGCGTTGACCTCTGCCGAATTCACGATCGTCACGCGGTAGGGAAAGCTCAAGCCGGGCGACTTGCTGACGAGGCGGTTTACCAGGTTCTCGAGATATGTCTGTATCTCGGCGTCGTTTACGGTCGGAGCACTTGCCGTGAGCGAGGCAAAGCCCTGTGCGCCGAGTTGGAGCTCGAATTCCGGCGTGGTCTGAAAGGCTATCTCGTTCTTGAATGTCGCCGGGTTGTATTGCTCGATCCTCGATTCCTTTGACTGATAAAAGTTTGCCTGACGGTTCCAGTTGGTAAGAAATGCCTGTTGGCTTTGCTGCAGCACGGGCGTTATTTGGGCCGCGGTCTGCGGGTCGACGGACGTAAGGGCAGATTTTAGCGATTTGTTCGCCTCGGCATAATGGCCGCTGTTGTAGTAGGCGTAGCCGCGATAATAGGCAAGGCGTCCGTTGGACGGAAACCTCGCCAGCCCTTCGGTCGCCGTTTTGATGCATTCGTCGTAGTCTTTGGAAAAACCGAAATAAGACTGATATAGGTATGTCTGTGTCAGCATCTCGACGCACTTCTCACAGGTTGGCGTGTCTTTGAGAGCCTTCTTGACGAGCCTTTCGGCTTCCTCAAGGGACTTCTTTGCCGCCTTCTTTTGGTTATCGTCCTTCAACGTAAGGTAATCGTTCCCCTGCTGCCGGGCCTGCTGTAAAAGCTTCTCGACGTCGGAGACGACGTCTGCAGCCGAACCGATCTGCACGAATATCGCGAGAAAAAGAACCAGAGCGAAAGTTGAAGTTGAATGCTGCCTCATATCGATCCTCCTGACGGCAATTTCATCGAGGGAGACCGTCTCAGCTATGTAATGTCAGCGGAAGAAAAGTATTTCAAACTTTCTTGCCAACCAATGAACTGCCCCAGCCGGTGACATAACCGGGTGCCTAGGAAACCACGAGTTGTTCGCGTGTACAGGCGAAATCTAGCACCAAACGGAGCCGAGTACAAGGGATTTAAGTACCCCTTGCACTGGTCCGGAGTGCGGGGCCGAACACCGCATCCCAATACTACTCGCCGGGTTTGTAGGTGCGCTCGGTGTGGCCTTTCAACTGTTCCGGGTAGTAGTACACGGGGCGAAGGTTGCCCGTTGCGTAGCGTTCGGCCTGGTCGTCGAAGTGTTTTGTGCCCACCTTACCCGATTCACCACCGGCAGTCACGGCAATGGCTCGGACCTTTGGACCAAATTCGACGACGGCAACGAAGCTGTTACCGCTGGTGCCGTAGATCTTTTTCGACCCCTTGTACGGTGCGGCCCCAAATGAAGCAAGTGAGCCCCAAGTCGCCGACGTGAAACCGACGGGGATGCTGGGCCCGGCGTCCGTAAAGGGATGAACGATATCATCGGTAAGCCGCTGAAAGCGATTGATCTCGCCCCATGGGGTGTTCCATTTGCCAAAATCGACCGTAAGCTTGTCGCACGCCGCAACGAGCGCATCGAGCAGTTCGTGAGGCGTCGCTTGGGTCGTGATATAGTCGACGACCGGCACGGGACCGGTACGAGCGCCTGACTGTCGCCCGACACCCGCACGCTGCAGCTGCTGGGCCCAATAGATCGCGACCGAGGTGGGCACCGAATCGACACGCCATCGCTGGTCCCATGGGCGAAGTACGGCGATCTGGTCTTTCGTCTTCTGCTTTAGCGCGTCGGAATCTGGAAGCGAATCCCACGCCTTGATCAACGCAGGCAGCGGTCGGTCAAACCACGTAAGATAGCTGTCGTATGCGGCCGCGCGAAGGCCCTCGAGAGTAAAATCCTTCTTATTCTCGAGCACCTTTACCGCATGTTTTCCCCGAGCGGATGGAACACCGCTGTCGACGTACTTCGGAAACTCGGACTGCTTGCGGCTGCTCGAGCCCGCAGCCTCCCATGGCCAGTCGTTACTATTATAGAGCCAGCCGCTGTCGGGATTGAACAGGTTAGGCGCCTCATCAACCTTGAGAAGGCCTTTGTAATCTGTAGCCGGGTCTGAGCCGTCGACCGGCTTCGTCCAGTCGAATTTCGGATCACGACGCGGGATATAGTTGCCGTGAAAATAAGCGATATTGCCGTCGGCGTCGGCATAGATCGTGTTGTTCGATGAGTTGCCGAACAGCTCCATCGCCTTTTTGTAATCTTGGTAGTTCTTCGATTTGGTACGTATGTACGACTGCGTGAGAGCCTCGATATGCTTTTTCATCAAGCTGATCGAGACCCATGAGCCGTCATCCGTTTTGCGTACGACCGGACCGTGCATGGTGTAGTAGACGGTGAACGTCTTGTCGGCCATACCGCTAGCGGTCTTGTATGGAACAGTTATGTACTTAGGTGTTACCGGCAGATCGTCCGAACCATGCCTGTAGGTATATTGATCGCCTTTCTTGCTGACCTTCTCGACGAATTCATCGATAGCATCGACGGCGCTCGATGTGTGCATCCATCCGCAATGGTCGTTGAAACCTTGATAGATAAAGAACTGCCCCCATGTCGATGCGCCATACGCATTCAGCCCTTCGCCGCTCGTCATCTGCAGCTCGGAACGGAAATAGAACGAGGTGTGCGGGTTGATCAGCAGGAGCGAATGTTTATCGGTCGTGTTCTTTGGCGCGATAGCCATGCCGTTAGAGCCCGAGGGCTCTTTCTCAAACAATTCCCCATTATCAGTTTCAGCGACGGCCCCGGCGGGCGGGGCATCGCCGTACATTGCGCGCAGCCGATTCAGATTTATGGTCTCGATATCCCCGCCGATCGATCCTTCGGTAAACGACAAGGCCATCCAGGGCTCAAAATGAGTGAGCACACGCGGTTTCATGTCCGGATGTTTCGAGAGATAGAAGTTGAGCCCGTCAGCCCAAGCGTCCATCAATGCCTGAAGCCATTTTGGGCTTGCTGCGTATTCGCTCTTCAATTCTACGGGGTCGATGAACAATTTCATCCGCAGGTCGCTGTAGATCGCCGACTCACCCTCTGCCTCAGCCAACCTGCCCATCGAGTTGAGATAGTTCGTTTCGATCCGGTTGAAATCATCTTCAGCCTGAGCGTAGATCGCACCAAAGACCGTGTCGGCGTCCGTCTTGCCGACAACATGAGCAATGCCCCAGTCATCTCGGGTGATCGTCACATTTCTCGCACGCGTCGCCCAACGGGCAGTTTCCGAGGCTGACGCCAAGCAAGATCCGGTGAAGAGCAGAACGATGGCCGCAGACCAGACAAACCGGCTGCGGAGACGCAGGAATCTAGAGAACATATTGTTGGCTCCTATTGCCCATATTGTACTCAGCATGGATAGCGGAGCGAAGCGTTATGATCATTCGAGAAGGGCCCATCGTTGCCGATCTGGGCTGTTTGGCAGCTAATTCCACCGTGCTCGGGCTGCGCCTTTTCGCACTTGCGCAGCTACTCAACATCGAAATTGTAAGACACTGCCTTACAGCCATTCTGCCGGCAACCTCTTGAAAACATTTGAGTTAACGTGGTTTTCGACGTTCTGGTGCTGTCCCACGGCTGGGACGCTGGTGGGACACTCTAATTGCTGTAGTCACACGAGTTAATACCATTTGGTCCCATGTCCCAGTAAAAACTTTTTTCTGACCTCGCTCCCAGGCCCATCGAGCTTCTTTCTTCGATGCAACAATGTACAATAAAGTCAATTTATTTTCAAGACTCGCGGTGGCCGCAGTTAGAGTCGACAAAGTTAAGAAGATCCGCCCACGAAAGGCACGAAAGGCACGAAAGACACTAAAGTAAACCACGATCAACTTTCGTGCGATTTCGGGCCATTTCAAGCACAGGTCGCGACGCAGCTGAGGTTGAAAGAGATCCTGCGTGACCAATAACCCTAAACGAAATGCCACGAAAGTCGGCTGAACAAAAGAAACCGTGGATCCCACGTTAAACAATTTAGTGTCTTTCGTGTCTTTCGGGGGCAATCTCTTAATCCGGCGCCTCGAGGGGAGCTCTAATGCATCATCGCTCAAAAACTGTTATCGTTTTTCGCAGTACCTTATGGGCAAAAGAGCATTGATCACGGGCATTACCGGGCAGGACGGGAGCTATCTCGCGGAACATCTGTTGTCACTTGGTTACGAGGTTCACGGCATCGTGAGACGGGTCGCCCTCGAGGATCCGGAGGGGCGATTTACTCGTATATTGCCCATACTCGACAGGATCACACTGCACCCCGCGAGCCTCGAGAGCTACGCAAGCGTATTTCATATATTCAGCAAGATTCAGTTTGACGAGTGCTATCACCTCGCCGCCCAAAGTTTCGTCGCGGAGAGTTTTGCCGATGGGTTCTCGACGATGAATATCAACATCAACGGCACCCACTTTATGCTTGCCGCGTTGCGTGAGACGCAGCCCGAGTGCCGGATGTACTTTGCCGGGTCTAGCGAGATGTTTGGCAAGGTTGAGGAAGTGCCGCAACGCGAGACCACGAGATTTCATCCGCGTTCGCCATACGGGATCAGCAAGGTCGCCGGGTTCGATCTAACACGGAATTATCGCGAGGCTTACGGGATGTTTTGCTCAACGGGTATCCTATTCAACCACGAAAGCCCGCGACGCGGTCACGAATTCGTCTCTCGCAAGATCTCTCGCGGAGTCGCGCGCATCAAGCTCGGTTTGACAGACGAGCTTCGCCTCGGGAATCTGCAGGCGAGCCGCGACTGGGGGCATGCAGCCGATTACGTAAAGGCAATGTATCTCATGCTGCAGCAGGATGAGCCTAATGATTACGTTGTCGCAACGGGCGAGACGCACACAATTCTTCGCTTTTGCGAACTGGCGTTCTCGGAGGTTGGTCTCGATTATCGCGACTACGTGAAGGAAGACCCCACCTTTTATCGGCCGGCTGAGGTCGATGTCCTCATCGGCGACCCGTCACGAGCCCGGGTGGAACTGGGCTGGGAGCAGACATATTCCTTTCCTGAGCTGGTCAGTGAAATGGTCCGCTCCGATCTTGCGGCCATGGAGCAGAGGTCGAAGTACGACATGCAAGTCGCTTAAGCGGCGAGTTTTTGCTCACCTGCCGAATTGCTCTTCGGAGCCCGCGGCAGCCGTTCAGCAAAGCTGTAGGAATAGCCCGCAGGCAGTATGTGAACAGCCGTGTGGAACATCGCGATCGGGTCATCTTCGCGTCGATACGCCAGATTTGAATAAGTCATTCGGCTGCCGTCTATCAGGGTGACCGACCCAGCACCGACCATTCGCATCTCTTTCCCCTGGATCAATATTCCGGTGCTCTCATCGAGCCCGATGCCCAGCAGCTGTGGGTCGTGAGCGACGGCTGTTAGAAGTCGGCCATGGCGTCCGCGCTCCGAGAAGTGTGTGTCAATGATCGTGTTTGGCACAAAGTTCATGCCGGGAGCGATCTTTACAGCTCCAACTCGTGGCGCGGTCTTGCTCTCGCCGCCGGAGATCATGGAACCGGACATCATTGCCGCTCCGGCACTTGTGCCGATCAGCATTATGCCGGCGTCGAGACGTTCGTTTATCGCATGGTGCAAGGGTGTTCCGCCGAGGAGCGCAGGTATTAAATTCTGGTCGCCTCCGGTAAAGAAGATCGCGTCTGCACGCGAGATCTTATCAACCGAGGCCGTCGCGAAAGCATCCTCGCGGTCGTCGACATCCACCCGGGAAACGTGTGACACGCTCCGGCGTCTAAAGATACCGTTGTACTTTTTGGCGGCTTCCTCGGCCTCGCTGGTGGCGATCGTCATGATCACCATATGGGCATCGTCACGCTTGTCGAGATAGCCGAATATCTCGTCGAGAATATCCTTCGACGCGGTTATATCGCCGCCGCCGATCGCGAGCAGGACTGAATCTGATCTTGCCATATAGAAGTCAGGAGCCAATATAGGAAACTCCGCCACGTTATGTGAGCGGAGTTTCCCTGGCCATCACGCATCCCTTAAAAACCACCTGAGCCCCCCGTAGAACCACCCCCGGCCTGACCAGAGCCCGTGTCTCCGGCGTCTGCATACGCTTCGTTATCCGGTGCTCCGGAACGAGACGAAATGCTGCCGCTGGAGCCCTCACCTGAGGTTGAACCTCCGGAACCGCTTGTCTCGCCAAACGAACTGGTCGCGTCTGCGGAGCCCGAGGAAGCCGATCCCGACGAGCCTGACTGCGATGAGCCCGATCCGGCTGAGCCTGAGCCGCCGCCGTATTCACCCTGCTGCGAGCCCGTGCTGCCGGCGCTTTGGCCGGACCCTGTAGAACTCTGTCCAGACCCGCTACTCGAACCGGCGTCGCCGGCTCCTTCCTGCTGCGATGTTTGAGTATTTTCGTTGTCCTGTTCCATCTCGCTTACCTCCATTGCATTTCTTTGCAGACCTACCGAAGCCTGTATCAATTACCGACGTGGCTGACGTGGGAAGAATACCCAACGATCTTGCTTGAGATCATTTAAATCGTTGCTGTAACAGAAGTGGGTAACCGAGATTACAAAGTAAGGCTTGATCACTCCCGTTGGAAGCTCTGCAGTGAGGAGCCGGAGGCCTCTTTCCAGCACAGTGGGATCCGAAGCTTGGAATTCACGTGACTTGAAGTCGC